>Ga0207647_10000570_pt1 | contig 28805 bp, 22 predicted proteins | sample KBSCornC2_FD_184295 | JGI IMG/M metagenome (GOLD analysis project Ga0207647, IMG submission 184295) | Corn rhizosphere microbial communities from Kellogg Biological Station, Michigan, USA - C2 (SPAdes) (version 2) | ecosystem: Host-associated > Plants > Roots > Rhizosphere ... | reverse complement strand
ACGGGTTCTGACATCAGGCATCAAGGCCGCGGCGCAGGCTGGGGCAACGGCCCAGGCGCTTTTCGCCGGGCTTCGATGCGACGGGCGATTAAAATGTGTTGACGATATCAACGATGGGTTGATTGCCATCGCGGCTTCGTAGCAGTCTCGTGGGAACAATGGCGCCAGCCGCCTGGATCTGCCGATCCACCCAAGCTGGTGGGATCGCCACGGTGGCCAAATTCGCGTTCGGCCGCGAGAGACATCCATGCGCGCGTCTGTTCGTCAGGGAGTCCGGTGGACGCAGGGTTGGCGATGCCAGGTTTTGAGCGATGCGATGACTACTTGCTGGCTACGGCCTCGGAGCCACGAGACTGCCAACCGCCGCCGAGTGCCTTGAAGGCCGCGACCGCTGCACGCGCCGATTCCGTCTGCGCCTGTGCTCGCTCATCGGAGGCGCGTAGCAAGTTTTCATCGGCTTGCAGGACTTCGATCAGGCTGACGACGCCTTTCTGATAGGCCGCGAACGAGGCCGTTCGCGCACGGCCCAGCGAGTCGACGCCCTGAGCCAGGATAGCCGCCTGATCTTCGCGCTTGACGAGTGCCGAAAACGCATTCTCTACGTCCTCAGTGGCGTGGAGTGCGGCAAGCCGATACGCCGCCAACATCTCGGCCTCCTGGCCCTTGGCCTGGTCGATCTGCGCATTGATGCGGCCGAAGTCGAACAGCCGCCAGCGCAGGCCGAACACGCCGGCCGCTTGATTGGCGCCGCTCGTGAACAGATTGCCACTGGCCACGGAGGTCGCGCTGCCGATCAGCCCACTCAGCGAGAGCTTGGGGTAGTACTCGGCGATGGCGGCGCCAATGCGCGCATTGGATGCGGCGAGGCGGCGCTCGGCAACGATGAGGTCGGGGCGGCGTCTGAGCAATTCGCCCGGCGACCCCGTGGCCGCGATCTGCGGGGCGACCGGGATGTCGCGCGTTTCCATCAGTTCCGCGCGGTGCGTGCCGGGTTGCGCGCCCACCATGACGTCGAGTGCGTTCATCGCTGCGTCCAGGCCCGTTTCGAGCACCGGGACGGAGGCCCGCACCTGAGCAAGCGCGCCTTCAGCCTGCTTGACCTGGAGTTCGGCCGCCAATCCTTTGCCATACAGAAGATTGATCGTTGAAAGCAGATCCTGCTGAGTTTGCACCTGCTGCCGCGCCACGTTCAGACGGGCTTGCAGGCCACGGATGGTGATATAGATGTCGGCGGTTTGGGCGGCCACCGCCAATCGAGTGGCCGCTGCGCCGGCTTCCGAAGCCTGGTAGTCGGCAAGCGCCGCTTCCCGTCCGCGACGCAGGCCCCCGAACACGTCCACCTCCCAACTGGCGGTGAGATCGGCTTCGTATTGGTTGCCGTGGCGATCAAAACCGGGCGTCGAATTCAAGATCCGGCCCAGCGGCGTTTCGACGGATTGGTAAACTCTCGCGGCCTGACCGCTGACATTGGCGGAGGGAAGCAACGCGGCATTCGCCGCGCCAAGTCCGGCGCGTGCCTGCGCGACGCGAGCGGAGGCCTGCGCGAGGTCGAGATTCTGTTCCAATGCAAGCGCGACGAATCGCGTCAGTTGCGGATCCCCGAACCCGGTCCACCATGTGGTCAGGTCGGCACTCGCAGCCGCGTGCCGGTGATCGACCGCGGCCTGGCCTTGGAACTGCTCGGGCATGGATACGTCAGGCCGGACGTAATCAGGGCCGACCGCGCACCCCGTCAAGAGGCCGGCGGCGATGTACAAAGCAACGATGTGTCTGGTCAGCATGAGGATTTCGCTCGCAATGATGTGTTAGTGACTATAATACAAAAAAGTCACTAGTTGTTACTTCTTGACGTTGGCAATAAGCTGGAGCTATGAAAAAAGCAATCCCTTCCCCCGTTCGCGGCCCGGCCGACCACGAGGTGCGCAATCAGATCGTGGCGGCCGCCACCGAGCACTTCAGCCGGTATGGCTACGAGAAAACGACCGTCTCCGACCTCGCCAAGGCGATCGGCTTCTCGAAGGCGTACATCTACAAGTTCTTCGAGTCCAAGCAGGCGATCGGCGAAATGATCTGTGCGAACTGCCTGAGCCAGATCGAAGCCGAGGTCAGGGCGGCTGTGGCGGAGGCCGAGCTGCCGCCCGAGAAGCTGCGGCGCATGTTCAAGGTCTCCACTCAGGCGAGCCTTCGCCTGTTTTTCCAGGACCGCAAGCTTTACGAGATCGCGGCATCGGCGGCCACTGAACAGTGGCAGGCCGTGCGTGCGTATGAGGAGCGCGTCCAGCAGTTGCTTCAGGACGTCCTGCAAGAGGGCAGGCAGAGTGGGGACTTCGAGCGCAAAACGCCCCTGGACGAGACTGCCATGGCGATTTACCTCGTTCTGCGACCGTACCTCAATCCGCTACTGCTGCAGCACAGTTTCGATTACACCGATACGGCGCCGGCGCACCTGTCGAGCCTCGTCCTTCGCAGTCTGTCCCCTTGAAATTTTATTGTGACTATTGACTAATTTGGTCACTAGAACAATAATGAAAGCCGTCATCACTTCGCCGATGAGACTTTCATGCGCTCCCCCCGCCTGGTTTCCTTTGTCGTTTATGCCTTGCCGTTTGCGCTCGTCGCTTGCGGCGGTAAGGCCCCCTCCGATCCGCGCACCGAGCTGCCGCTCGTGCGTTCCGCGATCGTTCAGAACGCGACCGCCGCATCGCGTTCGTTTACGGGAACCGTAGCCGCACGAGTGCAGAGCGACCTCGGGTTCCGGGTGTCGGGCAAGGTGCTCGAGCGGCTGGTGGATGCGGGGCAGACCGTCAAACGTGGTCAGCCGCTCATGCGCATCGATCCCGTCGATCTGAAGCTGGCCGCGCAGGCTCAGCAGGAGGCGGTTGCAGCCGCACGAGCACGGGCGCTGCAGACGGCGGGCGATGAAGCTCGCTACCGAGACCTGCGCGGCACCGGCGCGATATCGGCTTCGGCCTACGACCAGGTCAAGTCGGCGGCGGATGCGGCCAAAGCCCAGCTCAGTGCCGCCGAAGCGCAAGCCGACGTGGCCCGTAACGCGACCCGATATGCCGAGCTGGTGGCGGACGCGGATGGTGTCGTCATGGAAACGCTGGCCGAACCGGGCCAGGTCGTCAGCGCCGGACAGACGGTGGTGCGCCTGGCCCACGCCGGGCGTCGCGAGGCCGTCATCCAGTTGCCTGAAACGCTGCGCCCCGAGATCGGTTCGGTGGCACAAGCGACACTCTTCGGCACGCAAGGCGCAAGCGTCCCGGCCACGCTTCGCCAACTCTCCGATACTGCGGATCGCCTCACGCGCACGTTCGAAGCGCGGTATGTCCTGCAAGGAGATTTGGCCAACGCCCCGTTGGGCGCCACGGTGACGATCCAGATTCCGGATGCGCGCTCCTCCGTGCAAGGCGCGTTGCAAGTGCCGATGGGGGCACTGTTCGACACGGGCAAGGGCCCCGGGGTATGGGTCATCGACAGCGAGCCGGCCAAGGTGTCCTGGCGGCCGGTTTCGATTCAGCATCTGGATGACGACAGCGCACGCATCGTCGCTCGACTCCAACAAGGCGACCGGGTCGTCGCGCTCGGCGCACATCTGCTGCACGAGGGCGAGCGTGTTCGGGTGGCAGGCCAAACCGTTGCCGCGGCGACCGAAGGAGTTCGTCCGTGAGTACAGGCCGTTTCAACCTATCGGCGCTCGCCGTGCGCGAGCGCGCCATCACCTTGTTCCTGATCTGCCTGATTTCGCTGGCGGGACTCATTTCGTTCTTCAAGCTGGGTCGCGCGGAGGATCCGGCCTTTACGGTCAAGGTGATGACGATCATCACCGCATGGCCGGGTGCCACCGCGCAGGAAATGCAGGATCAGGTTGCGGAGAAGATCGAAAAGCGCATGCAGGAGTTGCGCTGGTACGACCGGACCGAAACCTACACGCGACCGGGGCTGGCCTTCACGACCTTGACGTTGCTCGACAGCACGCCGCCTTCGCAAGTGCAGGAGGAGTTCTACCAAGCCCGGAAAAAAGTCGGCGACGAGTTCGCCAATCTTCCGCCAGGCGTGATCGGCCCCATGGTCAACGACGAATACGCCGATGTCACCTTTGCGCTGTTCGCGCTCAAGGCCAAGGGCGAACCGCAGCGCTTGATGGTGCGCGATGCCGAGAAGTTGCGCCAACGGTTGTTGCATGTTCCGGGCGTGAAGAAGGTCAACATCATCGGCGAGCAGGCGGAGCGAATCTACGTTCAGTTCTCGCATGAGCGTCTGGCCACATTGGGTGTCAGTCCGCAGGACGTGTTCGCCGCGCTCAACGGCCAGAACGCCTTGACGCCGGCCGGCTCGATAGAGACCAAGGGCCCCGATGTGGTCGTTCGTTTGGACGGCGCCTTCGACGCATTGCAGAAGATTCGCGACACACCGGTCCTCGCGCAAGGTCGCACGCTGAAGCTGTCGGATATTGCCACCGTCAGCCGTGGCTACGAAGATCCCGCGACATTCATGATCCGCAACAACGGCGAGCCGGCCTTGCTATTGGGCATCGTCATGCGCGACGGCTGGAACGGACTCGATCTCGGCAAGGCACTGGACTCGGAGGTGGGTACGATCAACGCCGAGTTGCCGCTCGGCATGAGCCTGAGCAAGGTGACGGACCAGGCCGTCAACATCAAGTCGGCGGTTGACGAGTTCATGATCAAATTCTTCGCCGCATTGCTGGTGGTGATGCTGGTCAGCTTCATCAGCATGGGCTGGCGCGTGGGCGTCGTCGTCGCCGCGGCGGTACCGCTGACGCTGGCGGCCGTCTTCATGGTAATGGCGGCGACGGGCAAAAATTTCGATCGCATCACGCTCGGGTCCTTGATTCTTGCGCTGGGTCTGCTGGTGGACGACGCGATCATCGCCATTGAAATGATGGTGGTGAAAATGGAGGAGGGTTACGACCGCGTGGCCGCTTCCGCCTATGCGTGGAGCCATACCGCGGCACCGATGCTATCGGGCACGCTCGTGACGGCCGTCGGCTTCATGCCCAACGGCTTCGCCCGATCCACGGCTGGCGAGTACACCAGCAATATGTTCTGGATCGTTGGCATTGCACTGATCGCGTCATGGGTCGTCGCCGTGGTCTTCACACCCTACTTGGGTGTCAAGCTGCTGCCCGACTTCAAGAAAGTCGAAGGAGGCCACAACGCGATCTACGACACGCCGCGCTACAACCGTTTCCGTCGGTTGCTGGGGCGGGTGATTGCGCGCAAGTGGCTGGTCGCCGGTTCGGTCGTAGGCCTCTTCGTTTTGGCTATCGGCGGTATGGCGGTCGTGAAAAAGCAGTTCTTCCCGATTTCCGATCGCCCCGAAGTGCTCGTCGAAGTGCAGATGCCCTATGGCACGTCGATCGTGCAAACGAGCGCCGCCACGGCGAAGGTGGAAGCCTGGCTTGCCAAACAAAAGGAAGCCAAGATCGTCACGGCCTACGTGGGTCAGGGTGCGCCACGCTTCTATTTGGCGATGGGTCCGGAGTTGCCCGATCCGTCGTTTGCCAAGATCGTGGTGCGCACGGACAGTCAGGATGAGCGCGACGCGTTGAAGCAGCGGTTGCGACAAGCCGTCGCCGATGGTCTGGCCTCCGAAGCGCGCGTGCGCGTGACGCAACTCGTATTCGGTCCGTATTCGCCGTTCCCCGTTGAATACCGCGTCACGGGTCCCGATCCGGACAAGCTGCGCGATATTGCGGCTCGAGTTGAGCACGTGATGAATGCCAGCCCGATGATGCGCACGGTCAACACCGACTGGGGCACGCGCACGCCCAGCCTGCACTTCACGTTGCAGCAGGACCGATTGCAGGCAGTGGGACTGAGCTCCAGCGCAGTGGCGCAGCAGCTGCAATTCCTGCTGACCGGTGTCCCTGTCACTACCGTACGTGAGGACATTCGTACGGTGCAAGTTATCGCCCGCTCGGCCGGCGACACCCGCTTGGACCCGGCCAAAATAGGCGACTTCACATTGGCGGGCGCCAACGGGCAGCGCATCCCGCTGTCGCAAGTGGGCAAGATCGAGGTGCGCATGGAAGAGCCGATCATGCGGCGGCGCGACCGTATGCCGACGATCACCGTGCGCGGCGATATCGCCGATGGCTTGCAGCCCCCGGATGTATCGGCGGCGATCACCAAACAGCTTCAGCCCATCATCGACAAGCTGCCGAGCGGGTATCGCATCGAGCAGGCGGGCTCGATCGAGGAGTCGGGCAAAGCGACGAAAGCCATGTTGCCGCTCTTTCCGATCATGCTGGCGATTACGTTGCTCATCATCATCTTTCAGGTGCGCTCCATCTCCGCGATGGTCATGGTGTTCCTGACCAGCCCGCTGGGGCTGATCGGTGTGGTGCCGACGCTGATTCTGTTCCGCCAACCGTTCGGTATCAATGCGTTGGTTGGCTTGATTGCGCTCTCGGGCATCCTGATGCGCAACACACTGATTCTGATCGGTCAGATTCGCGAAAACGAACGGGCGGGATTGGATCCGTTTCACGCGCTCGTCGAAGCCACCGTGCAGCGTGCGCGACCGGTGGTTCTGACCGCGTTGGCAGCGATTTTCGCCTTTATCCCGCTGACTCATTCGGTGTTCTGGGGAACCCTCGCGTACACATTGATCGGCGGTACGTTGGCTGGAACGATCTTGACGCTGATGTTCCTGCCGGCCATGTATTCGATCTGGTTCAAGATCAGGCCGCGTGATACGAACGATCGGGGGATAGGCCCGCACGAACACGCGCAGTCCGTGAAAGAGATGCTCGATGACGAGTTCGCCGCCAAGTCATGAACCTCGAATGCACGACCCCGCCGGGCGGCTGATCCGCTCTTTATCCTCATTCCTGCTAGAAGAGAACTGCTATGTCGAATTCCAAAGTGGTTGTTGTGACCGGCGTGTCATCGGGTATCGGGCGCGCCACCGCAGAGAAGTTCGTCAAACGAGGTTGCCAGGTATTCGGCACGGTACGTAATCCTGCAAACGCACAGCCCATACCGGGTGTTGTGCTGATCGAAATGGATATCCGTGACGACACTTCGGTTCAACGCGGATTCGAGGCCGTCATCGCTCGAGCCGGGCGCATCGACGTGCTGATCAATAGCGCGGGCGTGACCTTGCTCGGCGCGACCGAGGAAACGTCGGTTGCGGAGGCCCAGGCACTGTTCGATACCAACGTTTTTGGGGTTTTGCGAACGATACAAGCGGTGCTGCCGCATATGCGCGCGCAGCGTGCGGGAAGAATCGTCAACATAAGTTCCGTGCTCGGCTTCCTTCCGGCTCCGTACATGGGGCTCTATTCGGCTTCCAAGCATGCCGTCGAAGGAATGTCCGAGACGTTGGATCATGAGGTGCGCAAGTTCGGAGTCCGCGTGGTGCTGGTCGAGCCTTCCTATACCAAGACCAATCTGGATCTCAATGCACCCCATGCTGCGTCCAAGATCGCAGCCTACGACGATGAGCGCGCAGTCGTTTCTCGCGCCATTCAAAAAAGTGTCAGCGAGGCGCCGGAGCCCGATGGCGTCGCAACCACGATCGTCGATGCCGCATTGGGCGAATGGAGAATGCGGCGCACGCCGAAAGGACAAGCCTCTCTTCTGAGCAAATTGCGCCGCTTCATGCCTGCCGGCCCCGTCGATGCAAGCCTGAGAAAAACGTTTGGACTCTAAAACGCCTCATCTTCGCCGAATAAACGGTCGAACTAGGAGCCGTCCAGCCGACTCGATCGATGACGCGCAGTGCGCTCCTTCGATTCGTGAGACGATAAGGCAAAGGATAACTGTATCTGGACAATCCGGGTCTTTTCCGAGACGGGATCGATGCACTGGGCCCGACACCCGTTGCGATGCCGGGCTTTATAGTGAGCGCATTGGCACTCATCGGCTAGTTACTACCGGAAGACGATATGAAAACGACGGTTCTATCCAGTTGGAATCAGTTTATGGAATTGACATCCGGGCTCGATGGATGGGCGTTTCGCGGTCAGCAGAGCGCCGCTTGGCATCTCGAGAGTTCGCTGTCACGGTACATGCGCGCCTATGTGCATGACAAAAGCGAATGGCGCGCCCGTGAGGAGCGCGCCATTCGCGTGTTTCGGCGCAAGGCACACAATTTTCTCGACCATCCGGCGCTGCTGGTCAATGACTTGCGCTGTCTTGCGCTCATGCAGCACCACGGCGCACCGACGCGCCTCCTCGATTTCACGAAGAGCCCATTCGTGGCGGCATTTTTTGCGCTCGAGCGTGCCGTCGACGATTCGGCGATTTTCGCGCTCAACACGCCGGCCCTCTGGAATAACCGGGCGCTGCCGAGAGCAAACCCCGGTCTCACGCGAGACGTCATCGATCCTCGCGTTGAGGGCCGCTTCGATCAGTACTTCTTTTGCAACTGCAACGAAGTGATCTGGTTCGGTGAGCCGACCGAAATGGACGATCGCCTGATCGCGCAGTCCGGCACGTTCGTTGTGCCTGGCGTCATCGACAAGCCGTTGCAGGAGATTCTCGACGGCTACGATGCCAGCGAGGAGCTGCTGCATAAAATCGTGCTTCCCGCTAGTGTGCGCGTGGATGCGATGAAATGGCTGTATCGGATGAATATCACCAACGCTTCGCTGTTTCCTGGCCTCGATGGGCTGGCCCGTTCGATCGCATTGGAACTGGAAATCGTCTGGCCCGGCATGGTTGCGCCGCGCTGAACCAAGCTAGGGCGATTGCGTTCCCCGCGTATCGCATCGATGCGGGGAACAACGGACGCTTTACCTCAATGCACGTCCGAAAACCTCTCCCAGCTCGGCATCTTCGACGATCGGCGCGATGTCGAGCTGCATTAAGTCGCTCCACATATACGCGAATTCGGTCAGCGCCTTCACATCGTCGGTCTCCAGCAAGTCGAACCCGCCGTTGAGGTCCGCGCGCGTCCATCGGCCGAGCAATTTGACGCCGGCCGGCGGGAGTCCACCGGTGTTCTGAAATCGTTCGATGGCTTCGGCCCGGGATTGCGTGTTCGGGGCCCAGGTAAACGTCAGCATGAATTTCATGATAGCCCCCTCGCTTTCGACGCCGATCAAATTCCGATGTCCGTGTGTGTTGGAGGATCGGATGCGTGGCGCCGTCGTCCGCTGATGTCCGATACGGGTGACGACGTTCAATTTATTGTAGTCAACGCCACGCGCTTGTTCGCCGAGCGGGGGCGGCAGGTAACGAAGTTTTGTCGGCAGATGCTCGATATTCGGCGATTTGCCAAAAAAAGAAAGACTGTAACTGCTATGGGTTGCCGCCCCCTTTTCAACGATCTTATTCATCAATGGGGCCCTGGCGGTGTTCCAGGCTCACGGACCCCATGAAGGGTCTAGCGAAGCTCGGTGACGAGCGCGTCAGCCCCCTTGTCGACGCCGGTCTTCGCGGCGCCCAACGATCCGAAGGCTGCCACGAGGTTCATGGCATTCGGATATTGCTTCGACACATAGGCCTTCAATAAGTGGCCGTTGCTGCTGTCATAGACTTCCACGGCGTACGACACCGAGCCGCTGAATGCGCCCTGGCCGCCACGCACGGACTGCACGCCGTTATAGAGATTGCCCGCCAGATCGAAATGCATGAACTGTCCAACCAGCAGTTTTGTTTTTTCCGCGCCGGTCAAGGTCAACTTGATGCGCAGCGTGTTGGGGCCCGGCTGTTGCACGATTTGAAAGCGAGTGGCCAGTTTTTCCGAAAACTTGTTACCCATGTAGTCGGCAAGCAAAGCGCGGTCGTCGGCCTTCAGGTCGCCGAATTGGTTGTCACTGCCCTGATACACCACGACTGGATCCAGCTGAACCTGCGTGTATCGCGACCAAACCGTGGCGGCGGTGTATTTGTACGGCACTTTCGCGGCATCCTCGTCGTGGTTTTGCCGCAATTGTGCGGATGAGGAGATGCCAGAGTAGGGAACGGGCTGCACGCCGGCGCATGCTGACAAGACCAGAATAGTAGTGGCGGCGACAAGAAGCGGGACGACTTTCTTTTTGAGCATTTGCTTTCCTCGAGGGCAGTGGGAGCCGGGGAACCCTTTGGTTCCGGGCGGAATCGACGAGACCGAACGGTAGCACCGCAACGTTTCTATGTAAACCGTCTAGACGGATTGTTTTGTTGGCGGATGCGACGGTACAATGGCGCGGGCCGGCTTGAATAGCCCTCACGTCCCCGCCGCAATCGTCGCGGCGCAATTGATATCGACCATGGATAATCAGACACGCTCGGGGATATCCCGCAGGAAAGCAATCGAAGCTGCGCTCACCATCCTTGCGCGGGATGGTGTTGGAGGACTGACGTTCGATTCATTGTCGCGTGAAAGCGGCATCAGCAAGGGTGGCCTTCTGCATCAGTTCAAAACGCGGCATGGCGTGTTATGCGCGCTTCTCGACTATCAGCGGCAGCAGTTCGAGCAGATCGCGACTGACTATCTGGCGAAGGAGGGCTCCGCCAAGGACGAACCGATCCTCGCGGCCCAGATAGCGATTTACAGGGAGGCCATCAAACAGCCATCTTCCGTGGCCCGTGCAGGGCTTGCCGCCCTGATCGAAAGCCCAACCCTCCGTGAAGAACTCAAGACCTCGGACAAGGCGGTCATGCAAGCCTTGCGAGACGACGCGGCCGACCCGGATTTGTCGATGTTGCGATACTTCGCGGCCAGCGGCATCGCTTTTCATGCCTTGCTGGGCATGTCGGCATTGAGCGAGTCGGTACGCAAGCGATTGTTCGACCGGCTTCTCGACGAAAAGCAGTGGGGGGCTTCGACATCGCAACCGATGCGCCGCACCCCTCGACGCTCAGACTGACTCGCTGCTGCGGGTCGATCGTCTGCCTCGAGTTGGGTTGCCTTTACGGCTGAGCAACAGGGTAACGATCGCGGATACGGCGAGCGTTGCGCCCACGAAGTAGAGGCCTGCCGCATAACCGCCCGTCACAACCTTTAGCCAACCGATCACGAAAGGACCGACGAACCCGCCGAGATTGCCGATCGAGTTGATCATCGCGATGCCGGCTGCCGCGCCGGCGCCGGAAAGAAACATGCTCGGGATTGCCCACAGCGGCGCCTTGGCGGCGCTGATCCCGACGTTGACGACGACGAGCGCGAGCACGACGAAAAGTGCCGTGCTGGCCTGCCCCGCGAAGACGAAGCCGAGGCAGCCGAGCGCGCAGGGTATGACGACATGCCAGGTGCGCTCTTGCGTTTTGTCGGAGTGCCTCGCCCAGACGATCATCCCGATGACGGCAAGTACGCTCGGAATGGCGTTGATCAGCCCTGTCTCCAGCGGTGTAAAGCCGAACTGACGAATCATCAGCGGCGCCCACAATCCGAGCGTGTAGAGTCCGGCCGACGTTCCGAAATAGATCAAAGCGAGCGCGAGGACGCGCGGATTGCGCAACGCGCCAATTGCGCCGGCGGTATGGCCGGACTGTGCCTTCGTCATGCCGCTTTCGGCGTCGAGCTTCGCCATCAGCCAGCGGCGTTCGTCCAGGTTCAGCCACTGCGCTTGCGCGGGTGCGTCGGTCAGGAACTTCATCACGACGAAGCCGAGGACGATAGCCGGCATCGCTTCCAGAACGTAGAGCATCTGCCAGTCGGCCAGCCCCCACATCGACGGCAACTGCATGATGGCGCCCGAAACGGGGGAGCCGATCGCCGTCGAGATCGGCGCGGCCGCCATGAACCATGCGGCCGCTACCGCACGCTGCTTCGCCGGGAACCAGAGGCTCAGATAGAGGATGATGCCCGGAAAGAAGCCGGCCTCGGCGACGCCCAAAAGAAAACGCATGGCGTAGAAGCTCGCGGGGCCCACGACGAAGGCGGAAGCGGCGGATACGATGCCCCAGCTGATCATCACACGCGCAATCCAGATACGGGCGCCCACGCGGTGAAGGATGAGGTTGGATGGGACTTCGAACAGGAAGTAGCCGATGAAGAACAGGCCGCCTCCGAAACCGAATGCGCTCGGCGAGAGACCGATGGCCTTGTTCATCGTCATTGCTGCGAATCCGACGTTGACGCGATCGAGAAAACTGACGAAGTAGAGCAGCATCACGAACGGGATGATGCGCAACATCAGTTTCCGCGTGACCCGATGCTCGAGGTCGATGCTCATGTCTCCTCCTTAGGTACAACTTTTCATGGCGCGCCGCTGCATACGGCGCGCTCTGTCCTGCATCTGCGGCTGGGCTTTTGCCCTAGGCTGTCGCCTCGCTGACCGCGACGATTGTGCAGATCGCCTCGGTGACTTGCGCCGTGGTCGCACTGCCTCCGAGGTCCCCGGTGTGGAGCTTTGGATTCGCCGTGACGGCTTCGATTGCGTGCATCAAGCGCTTCGCAGCATCGAACTCGCCGAGATGCTCGAGCATCATGACGGCGGACCAAAAAGTGCCGATGGGATTGGCCAGGCCTTTGCCCATGATGTCGAATGCCGAGCCGTGGATCGGCTCGAACATCGACGGGTAGCGGCGCTCGGGATCGATGTTGCCTGTCGGCGCGATACCGAGGCTGCCGGCCAGCGCGGCAGCGAGATCGCTGAGAATATCCGCGTGCAGGTTCGTCGCGACGATCGTATCGAGCGAGGCGGGACGATTGATCATGCGTGCCGTCGAAGCGTCGACGAGTTCCTTATCCCACTTGACGTCTGGAAACTCTGTCGAAATCTGAAGCGCCACCTCGTCCCACATGACCATCGCGTGTCGCTGCGCGTTGCTTTTGGTAATGACGGTGAGTTGCTTGCGCGGGCGCGACTGGGCGAGCCGAAAAGCGAACCGCATGATGCGCTCGACGCCGGCGCGCGTGAGAATCGATACATCCGTCGCCGTCTCGATCGGATGACCTTGATGCACGCGTCCACCGATGCCGGAGTACTCGCCTTCGGAGTTCTCCCGCACGATGACCCAATCGAGGTCTTCCGGCCCGCATCGTTTGAGCGGCGCATCGATGCCGGGCAAAATGCGCGTGGGCCGTACGTTCGCGTATTGATCGAGCCCCTGGCAGATTTTCAGGCGTAGCCCCCACAGCGTGATGTGATCGGGAACGTCGGGATCTCCCGCGGAGCCGAACAGGATGGCATCCTTGCCGCGCAGCGCGTCAAGACCGTCGGGCGGCATCATGACGCCGTGCTTGCGATAGTAGTCGGCGCCCCAATCGAAGTCCTCGAATTCGAATGCGAACCGCTCGGCGGTCTTCGCGAGTGCTTCGAGCACTTGTTTGCCGGCGGGAATCACTTCCTTGCCTATGCCGTCGCCGGGAATCGCCGCGATACGGTACGTCTTCATGTTGCATCCTCGAAACGTTGTGTTCAGGACGCCAAACTTAACCCAACCTCCGGTGCAGTAGCCGATGCTAAACTCAAAGCATTCTTAACTTGAATTCACAAGTCGTGCCATGTCGGAAACCGTTCTTCCGTCCGATCTCAGCTTCTTTTCGACGCTCGCGGCTTCGGGGAGCCTCAGTGCCGCTGCGCGTGAGCTCGGACTGACAGCGGCTGCCGTCAGCAAGCGGCTCACTCAGATGGAGCGGCGCGCCGGTGTCGCGCTCGTCAATCGCACGACCCGGCGCATGATGCTGACGCCGGAAGGCGAACTCTATCTCGCGCATGCGCGCCGCATTCTCGACGAGATAGGCGAGCTCTCGGAATTGCTCGGTAGCGTCAAGAAGACGCCGAAGGGATTGCTGCGCGTCAATGCGACGCTCGGTTTTGGGCGAAGCCACATCGGGCCGGCGATATCGCGCTTCGTCACGCAGTACCCGCAGGTATCGGTGCAGCTTCAGCTCTCGGTAACGCCGCCGCCGCTGACAGAGGACACTTTCGATGTTTGCATCCGCTTCGGTGAGCCGCCCGATACACGCGTGGTGGCCCGCAGGCTCGCGCTGAATCGCAGGCTTCTATGCGCAGCGCCGTCTTATATCGCCTCGCACGGTATGCCGGCGAGCGCGCGCGATCTGGCGAAGCACAACTGTATCGGCATTCGCCAGGGCGACGAAGCTTACGGTGTATGGCGGCTCACGTCGGGGAGAGGGGCTGCGCGCAAGACGGAAACGGTGAGAATCAACGGCAACCTGACGACAAACGATGGCGAGATTGCCGTGAAGTGGGCGCTCGACGGTCACGGCATCCTCATGCGCGCCGAGTGGGACATCGACGAGTATCTGGCCGATGGACGGCTCGTCGCCGTTTTGCCGGGGTATGACACGCCGAGCGCTGACATCTACGCTGTCTATGCGCAGCGGTTTCAGATGTCTACGAGGATTCGCGCATTTGTCGATTTTCTGGCGCTGCACTTGGAGGCTGCGCGTAACGCCCGTCGCTGATCAGCTGTGCTTATGGGCGATTAAAGCGGTGCTGACGCTCGTACGGTGATCGAATAAGTCAGATACGAATTTTATGGAGGGCCATGCGAACGGCACGATTTGCGGCCCAGGCGGCACCGAGGAACGGTCCGATCTTCAGCTTGGCTTTACGATCATGAAGCCTGACGTCCGCTACCCCGATCACAGTCATCCGCCTGAAGAAGCGTATGTGCTGATGACCGCCGGGCAATTTCGCAAGGATCGGGGGCCATGGCTTTCGCCAGGGATTGGTTGCGGCATCCACAATGTCCCCGGCGCGATTCACGCTGCGCGCTCGGACGACAATCCATTCCTGGTTTTGTGGTGTCTTAAGGTCTGACCTATGGCGCTCTCGCCCCACATGCACGGATCACCAGGGCCACGACATCGTCAGTCAGCGCTGCAAACGCTTTTTTCGACAGCGCACGTTTGCCTGAAAGCGCCTTGATCTGCGCATCGAAATCAGCGTAGTGCTGCGTGACAGCCCAGATCAAATAAAGCAGTGCACGCGCATCGATCGGTGCGAGCAGCCCGCGCGCAATCCAATCGTTGATGACGACGACGCGCGTTTCCATCCACGGCTTGACGCGTTCCGAAAGAATATCCTGCATATGCGTGGCGCCTTGAATGATCTCGCTGGCCCAGACCTTCGATCCGAGTGGGCGGCGTTGCGAGAGCGCCATCTTCGCTCGCACATATCCTTCTATCGCTTCGACAGGGTTGTCGCTCGAATCGAACGTATTGGCCGCGCAATGCCATTCCTCGAATACGTCGTCCAGCACGCGGCGATAGAGCGCTAGTTTCGTCGGAAAGTAGTAGTGCACGTTGGCTTTCGGCACGCCGGCACGCTCGGCGATCATGGCCGTGCTCGCCCCCTCGAGGCCTCGCTCGGCAAACACGGCCTCGGCGCAAGCGAGCAAATGCGCTTCGTTGGACAGCCGGATATGTGCCTTGCGGCGTCGCAATATCGGTGGGTCCGATTGCGCGTCGGAGTGTTCGGCCATCGCCGCTCGTCGGTCGTCGATCTTCATGTAAGCGCCTTGTTCGATCCTATGCCGCGTCCGGTCCCATTGTAGTCGCAACATTACGGCAAGCGGCGGTACCACGCCTACGGACACGAACGTCAACGGTCTCGTCATCGCCCGAATAAAGAAAAGATTGCAAAGTCGAGGCCAATGTTCTAAAACCTGTCCAATCGGACAGGATTCGATCCGCATTGAAACGATGAAATCGATGAAGCACGTACTTCAATGCAATGCGCGATTCCGATGCGATGGTCAGGCATGCCAATCGTCCGATTTCGATAAGGAGCGCGTCCGATGAGCACGAGTGCAATGACAGAGCGCGGCATCGATACGTCGATGAAGGTCAACGGCCAGCGCCTGTGGGACAGCCTGATGACGATGGCGAAGATCGGCGCGACAGCGAAAGGCGGTGTATGCCGCCTTGCGTTGACCGATCTCGATCGGCAAGGGCGCGATCTGATCGTCAGTTGGGCGAAGGAAGCCGGCTGTACGGTCAGCGTCGATCAGATGGGCAATGTCTTCATGCGGCGCGCGGGTCGTCATCCCGACGCGGCTCCGGTCATGACGGGCTCGCATGCCGATTCGCAGCCCACCGGCGGCCGGTTCGACGGCATTTACGGCGTGCTCGGCGGGCTCGAGGTGATTCGCACGCTCAACGATCATCGCATCGAAACGGAGCATCCGGTCGAGGCCGTCATCTGGACCAATGAGGAAGGCTCGCGCTTTGCCCCGGCGATGGTGGCCTCAGGCGTATTCGCCGGCGTTTTTACGCTCGAGTACGGGCTCTCGCGCAAAGATATCGAGGGCAAAACGATTGGCGAGGAACTGCAGCGGATCGGCTATGCGGGCGACGTGCCCTGCGGCGGCAGGCCGATCCACGCGGCGTTCGAACTGCATATCGAGCAGGGCCCGATTCTGGAGGCCGAGGACAAGACGATCGGTGTCGTCACCGATGCGCAAGGGCAGCGGTGGTACGAAATCGTGCTGACCGGGCAGGAGGCACATGCGGGCCCTACGCCGATGCCGCGCCGCCGCGATGCGCTGCTCGGGGCCGCACGCGTCGTCGATCTGGTCAACCGGATCGGGCTGGCTCATGCACCGCTTGCCTGCGCAACGGTCGGCATGATGCAGGTTTATCCGAACTCGCGCAACGTCATTCCCGGGCGCGTCTTTTTCACTGTCGACTTTCGCCATCCCGACGATGCCGTACTCGCGCAAATGGACGCCGAGCTGCGCCAGGGCGTAGCCGACATCGCCAACGGCATCGGTCTAGAAACCGCGCTCGACCAGATCTTTTATTACGCACCCGTTGCGTTCGATCGTGCCTGCGTCGAATCGGTCAGGCGTGCCGCACAGCGCTTCGGCTATTCGCATCGCGACATGGTGTCGGGCGCCGGACACGACGCCTGCTATCTCGCGCAGGTGGCCCCGACATCGATGGTGTTCGTCCCCTGCGTCGACGGCATCAGCCATAACGAAATCGAGGATGCCACACCCGAATGGATCGAGGCGGGCGCGAACGTGCTGTTGCACGCGATGCTCGAGCGCGCATGCGAGGCCGTCTGACGCACGCGGTTTGATCGGCTGCTGCTTTACGTCGTCCAGTCCTGTCGTCCCTCTTGCGAAGGAGCACGCATGACCATCAAGAAAACCGGCGATATTGCCGCCGGCCGGCTTGACGCGGCTCAGTTGGCTTGCGAGTTTGCCGATATCGCGCCGCTCATGAACGCCACGGAGGCAGCGGTTGCGGCCAGCCGCTGCCACTATTGCTACGACGCGCCCTGCGTGCATGCCTGTCCGACGCAAATCGACATCCCCGGCTTCATTCGCAAGATCGGCAATGGGAACCTGAAGGGCGCGGCGCGCGATATTCTGTCGGCCAATCCGCTCGGTGGCATGTGCGCGCGGGTCTGCCCGACCGAGATTCTGTGCGAAGGCGCGTGCGTTCGAAACGATCAGGACAACGAACCGGTACGGATCGGCGCGTTGCAGCGGCATGCGACGGACTGGGCCATGGCCCGAGGCGAGCCGCTCTTTGCGCGCGCGCCCGAGACGGGGCGCCGCATCGCCGTGGTCGGTGCGGGACCGGCCGGGCTCGCCTGTGCGCATCGTCTTGCGCTGTCGGGCCATCGCGTAACGATTTTCGATGCGCATGCGTTGCCAGGCGGCCTCAATGAATACGGCATTGCCGCCTATAAGACCGTCGACGACTTCGCGCAGCGCGAGGTGCAATGGCTGCTGTCGGTCGGCGGCATCGAATGGCGCTCCGGTGCAGCGCTGGGGCGTGACATCGACCTGGCGGAGTTGCGTCAGCAGCATGACGCGGTCTTTCTCGCAGTGGGGCTCGCGGGTGTCAAGGCGGTCGGTATCGAGGGCGAAGGGCTGGTCGGCGTCGAAGACGCCATCGCGTTCATCGCGCGGCTGCGTCAGGCAAAGGACAAATCGACCTTACCCGTCGGCCGTCGCGTGGTCGTCATCGGCGGCGGCAATACGGCTGTCGATGCCGCGGTGCAAAGCCGCAAGCTCGGTGCCGAGAGCGTGACGATGGTCTACCGGCGTGGGGTGGAGGCGATGAGTGCGACGTGGGCCGAGCGCGAATTCGCGCAAAAGCAAGGCGTCACGATCGTGCTGTGCGCGCGGCCGCTGCGCCTCATTGCGGACGGCGACGGACGCCATGTGACCGGCGTGGAATTCGAGCGCACCCGCGAAGACGAATCGCACCGCCTCATCGACACGGGCGAGCGTTTCGCCATCGAGGCCGACATGGTACTGAAGGCGATCGGACAGAAGCTTGTCGCTGACGGCATCGATCGCGAGGTTCTCACGCTCGATGGCGGGCGCATCGTCGTCGACGACGAACGCCGTACCTCGCTTGCGCAGGTCTGGGCCGGTGGCGACTGCGCCGCGCGTGAAGGCCTCGATCTGACGGTCCAGGCCGTGCAGGACGGCAAGCTCGCGGCCGAATCGATGGACCGGCATTTCGCCCGCACGGCCAAGCACGCGGCCTGACGCGCTCAGCCCGATTTTTTCCCAGCCTTCGCCCCACGGAGCCGACCATGGCCGATCTTCGCTGTACCGTTGCCGGCATTTCATCGCCGAATCCGTTCTGGCTTGCTTCGGCTCCGCCAACCGACAAAGCCTACAACGTCAACCGCGCCTTCGAGGCGGGCTGGGGCGGTGTAGTCTGGAAGACGCTCGGTCTCGATCCGCATGTCGTCAACGTCAGTTCGCGCTACGGCGCTGTGCAATGGAACGGGCAGCGCATCGCGGGGCTCAACAATATCGAGTTGATCACCGATCGCCCGCTCGAGGTCAATCTGCGCGAAATCGAGCAGGTCAAGCGCGATTGGCCCGATCGCGCGCTGATCGTCTCGTTGATGGTGCCTTGCAACGAGCAGGACTGGAAATGGATTCTGCCGCGTGTCGAAGATACCGGCGCCGATGCCGTGGAACTCAATTTCGGGTGCCCGCATGGCATGAGCGAACGCGGCATGGGCTCCGCCGTCGGTCAGGTGCCCGAATACATCGAAATGGTCACGCGCTGGGTCAAGGAGGGTACGCGGCTGCCGTGCCTCGTGAAGCTCACGCCCAACATCACCGACATCCGCCTCGGCTCGCGCGCCGCATTCAAGGGCGGTGCCGATGGCGTATCGCTGATCAACACGATCAATTCGATTGTCGCCGTCGATCTCGATCAGATGGCACCCATGCCGACCGTCGACGGCAAAGGCACGCACGGCGGCTATTGCGGCCCGGCTGTGAAGCCGATCGCGCTCAACATGGTGGCCGAAATCGCGCGCGACAGCGAGACGCCGGGTTTGCCGATTTCTGGCATCGGCGGTATCACGACATGGCGCGACGCGGCCGAGTTCATCGTGCTGGGCGCCGGCAGTGTGCAAGTCTGCACCGCCGCGATGCATTACGGCTTTCGGATCGTTTCGGATCTTGCCGATGGGCTCTCGAACTGGATGGATGAAAAGGGCTACGCGACGCTCGACGACATCCGCGGCCGTGCGGTGCCGAACGTGACGGATTGGAAGTACCTGAACATGAGCTACGACATCAAGGCGCGCATCGATCAGTCGCGCTGCATCCAATGCGGGCTCTGCCATATCGCCTGTGAAGACACCTCGCATCAGGCCATTACACGAGAAAAGGACGGCGTGCGCCATTTCGAAGTGATCGACGACCAGTGCGTCGGGTGCAATCTTTGCATGCACGTCTGCCCGGTCGATCAATGCATCACGATGGAGCGCGTCGACAGTGGCGCCTATTCCAATTGGACCACGCATCCGAACAACCCGGCGCGCACGCAGGACGAGGCCGGCGTTCCTGCGCAAGCGGCCTGACGCGAGCCCGGACACGCCGCATGAGACGGCGCGCCGGCCATTTGATAGTCGACACGTGCGCATGGCACGCAGGCGACGACGGGAGAACCCAATGAATCAGTCCGTAGGAAGCAGCGATGCCGTCATGCAGCCGGGCTTGGCTGCGAGCCCGCTCTACAACGACGACCTTGCGCCGACCGACCCGGCTCGCCGAACCTGGAAGTGGTATCACTTCGCGGCGCTATGGGTTGGCATGGTGATGAACATCGCCTCGTACATGCTGGCGGCCGGGTTGACCGATCAGGGCATGTCGCCGTGGCAAGCCGTGCTGACCGTACTGCTCGGCAACGTGATCGTCCTCGTGCCGATGCTGCTGATCGGCCATGCGGGTGCGAAGCACGGGATTCCCTACGCCGTGCTGGTGCGCGCCTCGTTCGGTACACAAGGCGCCAAACTGCCCGCGTTATTGCGTGCGATCGTCGCCTGCGGCTGGTACGGGATTCAGACCTGGCTCGGCGGCAGCGCGATCTATACGCTGCTCAACATCCTGACCGGCAACGGCTTGCAAGGCGCGCCGATCGCGGTGCTCGGCATTTCGGCCGGGCAGGCGGCCTGCTTTCTGTTTTTCTGGGGCATCCAGATCTATTTCATCGTCAACGGCACCGATTCGATCCGCTGGCTCGAAAGTTGGTCCGCGCCGATCAAGGTCGTGATGTGCGTGGCGCTCGTCTGGTGGGCGACGTCCAAAGCGGGCGGTGTCGGCTCGATGCTGTCGACGCCATCCCAGTTCGTGGCGGGCGGCAAGAAGGCCGGGCAATTCTGGGCGACGTTCTGGCCGAGCCTGACTGCGATGGTCGGGTTCTGGGCCACGCTGGCGCTGAACATTCCCGATTTCACGCGCTTCGCACGCACACAGCGCGATCAAATGGTGGGGCAGGCAATTGGCCTGCCGTTACCGATGGCTTTGCTCTCCGTCATCTCCGTGGTGGTGACCTCGGCCACGGTCGTCATCTACGGCAAGGCGATCTGGGATCCGATCGATCTGACGAGCCGCATGACCGGTATCGGCGTCGGGCTCGCGCTGATCATCCTCACGCTCGATACGATGTGCTGCAATCTCGCCGCCAACCTCGTCGGTCCGGCATACGATTTCTCGAGTCTTTGGCCGCGAGCAGTGTCATATAAGACCGGTGGTCTTATCACCGCGACGATTGCAATCGTCATGATGCCTTGGAAGATTCTCGCGACCACGCAGGGCTACATTTTCACGTGGCTGGTCGGATACTCGGCGCTGCTCGGTCCGGTGGCGGGCATCATGATGGTCGACTACTTTCTCGTGCGACGCACCCGGCTCGATCACGGCGAGCTGTTCGACGAGCATGGCGAATATTCGTACACGGGCGGATGGAACCCCGCGGCTGTCGCGGCACTGCTGATCGGCGTGCTGCCGAACCTGCCTGGCTTTCTCAATACCGCGTTTCCCGCGGCATTTCCGAATGTGCCCGATATGTTCAAGGAACTGTATACGTATGCGTGGTTCGTCGGGCTCGTGTTGGCCGCGCTCGTCTACGGCGTGTGGATGCGGCTCGGCGATCGGGCGAATCCGCGCATCGCCCGGGCATAGCGGCACGAAGACATCAGCGTCAACTTCCATTGACGACATGGCATGGAACAGGAGACATCGAAATGGCAATCCTGATTCGCGGTGGCACCGTGGTCGACGCGAACGACACTTATCGGGCCGATGTGCTGTGTCACGACAGTGCGGCGGGCGGCACGATCGCGCAGATCGGGCTCGATCTCGATGTGCCGGCTGACGCGACCGTCATCGATGCGGGCGGGCAGTATGTGATGCCAGGTGGCATCGATCCGCACACGCATATGGAGTTGCCGTTCATGGGCACGCGGGCCAGCGACGATTTCTTCACGGGCACGGCAGCCGGTCTGGCGGGCGGCACGACGAGCATCATCGATTTCGTGATTCCGAATCCGCAGCAGCCCCTCATGAGCGCGTTCGAGGATTGGCGCGGCTGGGCCGAGAAGGCCGCGGCCGATTACGGCTTTCACGTCGCGGTGACGTGGTGGGACGAATCGGTTCATCGGGACATGGGCACGCTCGTGCACGAGCACGGCGTCTCGAGTTTCAAGCACTTCATGGCCTACAAGAACGCGATCATGGCCGACGACGAAGTGCTCGTGAACAGCTTCATGCGCGCGCTCGAGCTCGGGGCGCTGCCGACGGTGCACGCGGAGAACGGCGAACTCGTGTTCCGGCTGCAGCGCGAACTGCTCGCTCGCGGCTTCACCGGACCGGAGGCCCATCCGCTGTCGCGTCCGCCCGAGGTCGAGGGCGAGGCAGCCAACCGCGCGATACGGATCGCGCAGGTACTGGGTGTGCCGGTCTATATCGTGCACGTGTCGGCGAAGGATGCGCTCGATGCAATCATCCGCGCGCGCAGCGAAGGCCAGCGTGTATTCGGCGAAGTGCTCGCGGGGCATCTCGTCATCGACGAATCGGTCTACCGGGATACCGACTGGGGACGTGCGGCCGCGCACGTCATGAGTCCGCCGTTTCGCACGCAGGCGCATCGCGATGCGCTTTGGCACGGGTTGCAGGCCGGTCATCTACAGACGACTGCGACCGATCATTGCGTGTTCTGTGCGTCGCAAAAGGCGATGGGGCGGGACGATTTCACGAAAATTCCGAACGGATGCGGCGGCGTGGAAGATCGCATGTCGGTGCTCTGGCATTACGGCGTCAACATGGGGCGCCTCACGCCGAACGAGTTCGTGCGTGTGACGTCGACGAACGCCGCGCAGATTTTCAATCTTTATCCGCGCAAAGGTGCGGTAGTGCAGGGCGCCGATGCCGATCTCGTGGTCTGGGACCCGCAGGGGAGCCGAACGATTTCAGTGGCCACCCATCATCAGAACGTCGATTTCAACGTATTCGAAGGGATCGCGGTCGAAGGTGTGGCTACGTATACGATCGCGCGCGGCGAGCTGGCGTGGGCCGATGGCGATTTGCGTGCGCAGCGGGGGCGTGGCCGATATTTGAAGCGGCCCCCGAATCCCGCCTATTTCGAGGCCACGCGTGTGGCGAACCGGCTCAAGGAACCGGCGCCGGTGGCGCGCTGAAGAGACGTTCGTCAAATCCTCAGCGACGCTTCCCCTTACCGCTCGCTTTCTTGTTGCGGCTATCGGCCCGGGAGGTTCCCGTGCCGGAAGCGGGCCGCGAGGGCGGCACCGAACGCTGCTCCGGAGCGGTCCGTGCGCTGGCCGGCAGACGTTTCAACTGCTCACGGCACGCTTTCACTTCACCTCTGATGTCATTGTTGTCCCGCAGCGCGTCTGTGATCTGACGTTTTTCCACGTCTTCCATGCGGGAGGCGGCGATCATGAGAATCTTCGTGCCGGCCGCGAGGTGTTGGTCGATCATATCGAGCAGCGGCGCCGCACCGAACGGAACGGTGCCGGCCGGATCCTCGAGCCGCTCGGCCAGCGCACGCACGGTCGCTCGAAGCCATTGACGCTTCGCTGTATCGAAGTCGGCGACGTAGCGCCATTCGAGACGGATCGTGAACGATTGAATTTGATCGATTTCGCGTTCGGCGGTCGTCGCGGCATCTACGCTGGAGTGCCGAGTGCCGACGTCCTCGATCAGTTGGGTGCGAGTCGCGTCGATATCCTTCGCGGCACGCGACACGTCGTCGGCCAGTTGATCGGCTATTTGTTGAAAGCGCAACGGGTCGAGTGTCGGCTCGCGGCTGAGCTGCGCCGCGTTTCGGTATCCGTGCGAGAGGTCGGCGAGCACACTCAGCGTGTACTGAACCGATTTGGCCGTGCGGGCCACACGCCGCGTGAATTGCAACGTACGTTGAGCACGTTCGCCGGCGACACCGCGAGTCAGACGTTTGCTCCGGCCCGCGGACGGCACGGCGGCGGCCTGCTCGCGCACCTGCCTCACCGTCTCGGCCAGCAACCGGAGCTTCACCGTGCAATCCGCCGTAGCGCCATCGTGGATCGCACGACGGGCCTCGCCGTAGCATTCGACCAGCTCGGCGACCGAGCGCATAGCCACGGTCAGGGCGTTCAGGTTCAACTGCAGGTTGGCGTGGTTGTCCGCGATGATCTCGGGTGCATCCGCCGGTGGCGAAGGCATTTGCGCAAGATGCGCCTCGATGCGTTGCACGGCTTCGCGCGTAGTCGCGATCAGCGCTTCGTTGGCGGTTTCCTCTTCTCGCGCCGCGGCGCGGTCTTCGGGGGAAGCGCCGAACCGCACGATCGGAAGCGATTGCCGAAGGTCGTACATGCATTTCAGCGCCGGCCCCATTGCGGCGGACTCTTCGATGGTGAACGCGACGGTCGCGGCGTGAGCCTTCTGAAAGGCGCCGTTGAGGAGTCTCGTTCGCTGTCGGGCACACGCGCTCGTGAATTGGCGAAGGGTGGGGCCCAGGGCGCGACCATAAGCGGGCGCCGCGGCCCCGGCCGCGACGGCGGCCTTGCGCACCCGATCCGCTGCGTCGAGCAGGTTCGCCTCCCGATCGAGCATCGCTTCCACGTACTGTTCCAATGCGGCGAAAGGCGCCGCCAGGCGGGCGGCATCGATATCCGCCGCGTCACGTGGGAACGGCGTCGCTTCCAGCTTGGCCCGCAGTGTCTGGCAATGCCACCGCAGATCCGAACCGATCAATATTTCGGCGGCCGTCACACTCGTGCTCGCCGCGGACGGATCGGCATCCTCGTCATGCGGCTCATGCGTCGTGGCCGACATCGCCGAGAACAGCTCGACGAGCGCCTCGTTCATTTGACCGACAGCCGCGTTGCGGGACTCGCCGAGCTCTGCGGACAGTTGCCGCGCTGCGGGAATCGAGCGTGCCGCTTCGGGCCAAGATGCCGTGGAATCATCGAACGTGTGAAGCGCATCGTCGTAGGCGCGCGCCGTCTGATACCAGGACTCGAACGTATCGACCAGGCTGTCGAGGGAACGCGACGGGTCGTTGCGACGCGCCTGTGCCGCGACGAGAAGACCGCCGGCTTGAACCAACGGAGCTTCGAGGGCCGAGTGCAGCGCGGCCAGCAGCGCCGGCACGTTCGGCTCGCCTCGCAGGACGAGCGGCAGCGCACTCAGGACGTACTCGAGTTCCGATAAAACGTTCTTGCGGTTCCCCGCCGGCGTCATCGCGGGATTCTGTGCGGCGCCGGCCGACAACTGCCCGAAGGCGTCGGCGACTGCGCGAAGCTCGGCGTCGAAGGCCTCGATCGGTGCCACATCGAGCGGCAGCGCGCGAAGCGAATCCCCCTCGCAGTGTTCGAGCGCGGTGCGCAATGGTTTCAGCACCGCGTCCAGGGCTCGCGGATTGCCCACTGCGAAAGCATGCCGGTTTCGCTTGAAGTGGGTCATGGCGGTCAGCAGCGAAGCCTTGACGATCAGTCGCGCTGTCTGAGCCTCGCAATGCGCGGCCGCTTCGTCGAGCTTCGCGACGTCTGCGCCGGCTGCGCCGACCTTGCGCGCCAAATCGATTGCGGCGCGGTATTGATCGGCCGCGGTCTGCCAGGCTCGTGCCGCGTCCTCGCATTCGAATACCGTGTTGGGCAACTGCTCCTTGGGGTGGAAGGCCCGCAGGGCATCGCTGAAGTCCGTGGCGAACGTGATCGGATGAAGCGTCTCGGCTTGTCTGCGCAATTCTTCCGCGCCGGCGGCGAGCGCGTGTGCATCGGCCGGAATGCTCGATAGTGCAACCCACTCCGACAACGTCTGCTGCCGTTCGGCGCGACGCGCGCCGCCGGACCAGAAGTTCGGCGTGCCGTTGAGTGCGGAGTCGGTCAGAACGAGAAAATCGTCGTCCGCATCGTCTGTGTTGCGCTCGGATCGCCCGCTCGACGTCATTGAGCCGCTCGATGACGAATGCGCGTCGTCGGTATCGCGAGATGCAGAAATGGCTGCGCGGTCCTGCAGCCTCAACCTGTCGAATTGCCGGGCCAGCGCTCGCTGAAAGCGCGGGCCGCGAGCGATCGGTTGCAACTCAGGGTACGAACCAACATTGCCGCTGCCGAATGCGCCGCCGCCTCGATGCCCGCCCGGGGTAGCGTGCGCCTCGCGCGGGCGCGTGCGCAGCACGGCCAGCGGTCCGCTCGGCGGCGTGCGGTTGCCGGATGACCCGGATGGCTCGGGTGCCCCGGATGGTCTCGATGTAGGGCGGTCGTCGCCATGAGAGCCGTGAGCGGAAGGCGAATCGATGGGTGCCGTTGTCGTCGGCAGGGTCGGGCGGTCGATGGGCATTACGATTGTCTATGCGGGCCGACTCATACCAAAGGAGCCGATCGCCGCGCACTTGGCGGCGGGAGGAGCACGGTTCGAAGTAAATCTTCGGTGCCGCCAGCGTAGTGCCCGCGGCTGCGCCGCGGTAGGCAGCCGGCGAAAAGCCGCGGCACTCGGCGAACGCTGTACGCCGTACTCGCGAGGATGGCGCGGGTGCGAACGTCGAGCGCGTGTCTCTACCCGTTGCCGCCCGCTGACAGTTCGGCCCAATCGAGCTCTTGCACGAGCGTGCGGTAGGCCTGGTCGCCGATGACTTCTTCATTGCGCAGCGCGATGACCTTGCGGCGCGCAGCGTCGATCGCCTTGCGCCTCAGTGGGCCACCGGGCACCTCGTTCAACGGTTTGCCGTGATCGTGGCTCGCGTTGAGCTCGACGACGGCTTGATACTCCTTTCTGAGCAATTTCGCGTGCATGGAGTCGTCCGCTTCGATCGAATCGAGCAGTGCCTGATAGATCAATGTCCGGCCGGTTCGCACCTCTTTGGCAACGGGATCGTCGTCGGACAGCTTCAGCAGCCGGATGATCGGTTTCATCGTGAGGCCTTGAAGCACGAGGGTCCCGAAGACGACCACGAACGCACACAGCAAGATGATGTCGCGGTAGGGAAACGGCGAGCCGTTGGGCAGCGCCTGCGGAACCGCGAATGCCGCGGCAAGCGTCACGATGCCTCTCATTCCCGCCCATGAGACAACGAGCCCGGCTCCCCACGAGCGGTTCTTGCGCGTCACGGGACTGGCCTTCCGGTTCTGAAACATCATGAGCGCGCTGTAGCCCATGACCCACAGGAACCGCGTCGCGATGGCCACGCCGAGTACGACGATCGCGGCAACGACGGCATCGATGCGCGGGGTGCCCGTCCCACTGCCCAGGCGCTCCCAGATCGGTCGCAGTTGCATGCCGATCAATACGAATGCGAGTGCGTTCAAGACGAAGACCACAGCCTCCCAGACTGCAAGGATGGGCACACGCATGCGCGCAGGGATGCGCGGACCGCCGCCGCGCGCCATTGTCATCGCGAACGCCACCATCGTCAAAATGCCGGAGAGGCCGACTTTTTCCGCGAGTATCCAAACGGCGAAGGTGAAAGCGAACTGCAGGATCAAAGAGATGGCCACATGGTCCGAGGCGGTCGTGATCGGTCGCAAGACGATTGCCAAAACGATCCCGGCCGCAATACTGCCGAATACCGTGAGCAGGAACATCGGCATGTAATCGCCGAAGCTCAGCGGCCCCGCAACAAGGGTGGTCAGCGCGAGTCGGTAGATGAACAGGGCGCTTGCATCGTTGAGCAGGCTCTCGCCTTCGAGCACATTCAGCACCCGTTGCGGCAGTCCCACCTGGCGCATGACGGCAGTTGCGGCTGCCGCGTCGGGCGGCGCCACGATGGCGCCCACGGCAACCGCGATGGCCCACGGCATGCCCGGCATCAGCCAGTGACAGGCCAGCGCCACGCCGACCACGGTGGTACCCACCGCGGCGATCACGAGCCCGGCTACCGGGCGCCAGTTCGCACGAAGGTCCCGAAGCGATGTGTCATAGGCGGCGTCCAGCAGAACCGGGGCAACGAACAGGGCTAGCGCCAGTTGCGGGTCGAGCGTCCATCTCGGGCTGGCGGGCAGGAATGCCACGCCCGCGCCCCCGAGCGCGAGCAGCGTCGGGTACGGTGCACCGATTCTGCGAGCCAGTTCCGCCAAAAACGCCGCCGCGATCAGCAGCACGATGATCCATTCAAACGTTTCCACGACTCAATTCCTGTTATCGGCCGAATCGAAGTCTAGCGCGAGCGCGAGTGGGTTCGTAAAGAAGGGTTCGTCAGATTGCCCGAGCGGCGGAATGCGGTGAACATGGCAGGAAGGTCGCCATTCATGCGGACGGAACGATCGAGGTGGCCCAGATTGTGGAACCGTTCTAGACCGGAATGTGTGCAGCGTTGCCGCTTGCTCTGGGTAGTCCAGAAAACCTATAGATATCCATAGGTCGGCGCGCGTACGCGCATCGTTAGAATCGAGACGTTCTCATTCGCCGGGCCAGCGGATATGAAACGCGTCGTTGCGCTGCTGATGGTGTCCTCTGTTGCCCTGAGCGGGATCGGTATAGCAAGACGAGGGCGGTTGTCCTTATGAACAAACGAATCCATCTCGCCTGCCTGGCGCCGTTATGGTTTGCAGGGGCAATGTGCGCGAATGCGGGCACATCCGGCTCGGTACAACTGCGGGCGCCAGGCGTGCTCTGCGATCGATTCATGTGTGCGGACGACAAGGGCATTTCACGCTCGCTGACCGAGCGCTACCTCGGTGCGCACGCCGCGACGAGGCTTTTTTCGCAGGGCGATTTCAGCCTCACCGAATTCACGTTCGCCAACGGTATTTTCTGCGATGTAAAGGAGCGGGTCTGCCGCATCAATCGCTACTACGGCGAAAACGGCAAGCGCAGCGGCGCGATATCGAAAAAATACACGGCGCTGTTGTTTGGCAAGTGACGGCCCATTCCGCGGGTGCCGGGACCGGAGCGGGCGCCAGGCGCCCGCTCGCGTTTCAAACGAACGATGACGTGCGTGCGTCAGGATCCTTCGAGGGGCGCCGTCGGCTTGCGGACGATGGAGTGATGATGGACTGCCGTCCTGGTGGCCTTGCCATGATGCGGCGAGGTCGCGGTCGATCGAGCGGTATCCCCGACCCGATCCGCCTGGGTATCGGAACGATCGGCGGCACGAGCGAGGCCCTTGTCGCGATCGCCCGAAATCGGGCTGTTGGAATTCTTGATTCCTTCCGC
>Ga0207647_10000565_pt1 | contig 28965 bp, 23 predicted proteins | sample KBSCornC2_FD_184295 | JGI IMG/M metagenome (GOLD analysis project Ga0207647, IMG submission 184295) | Corn rhizosphere microbial communities from Kellogg Biological Station, Michigan, USA - C2 (SPAdes) (version 2) | ecosystem: Host-associated > Plants > Roots > Rhizosphere ... | reverse complement strand
CTGTAAAAACTTTCCTATATTTTTGAACGCAGCAGAAAAAACTACAATCAAAAATGATCGGTAACATCAGGATATTGGATACAAAAGTTTTGTCGGACAATTGGTATGTACTTCGAAAAATAACCTATGAGTACACAAAGCAGGACAGCTCTGTGCATACGCAAAGCAGGGAAGCATACGACAGGGGAAACGGCGCTGCTATTTTGCTTTACAATAAAGAGCAAAGGACCGTTATTTTGACCAGGCAGTTTCGCCTGCCCACATTTGTAAATGGAAACAAGACAGGAATGCTGGTTGAAGCGTGTGCAGGGTTACTGGACAAGGACAACCCGGAGGATTGCATCAGGCGGGAAACGGAAGAAGAAACAGGTTACAGGATTTCGGAAGTTCGTAAAATATTTGAAGCCTACATGTCGCCGGGCTCCGTAACCGAAATTTTATATTTCTTCATTGCGGAGTATTCAAAGGAAATGAAAGTTGCCGATGGTGGCGGTATTGCCCACGAAGAAGAAAACATAGAAGTGCTGGAACTTTCTATTGACGAAGCCATGAAAATGATTGAACAGGGAGAGATCAGAGACGCTAAGACAATAATGCTTCTTCAATACGTAAAGCTGAACAACGTATTATGAAGTTGCTACCCTTTCCCGGGGGAATCTCGGCATCAGCAGCTTCGTGCCGTCGTTATTGTTCTTCGTGGCTTTTTGCGCTCATGCTGTACCAACAACACATTGCTTCAATGATCTAGCATTCTTCCCACCAGCATTGTTTAGCTGATGTCAATAAAAAAGTCGCTATTGTAAAGCGACTTTTTTTGCTGCCCTGTTGTTCAAACAGCCAATCATAATTATGTAGGTTTCCGTTATCCCGGCGCCCTTTACATCTTCCCTTTCATCTTTGCTTTCATCACCGGGCAATCCGGGCCACATACATGACCTTGCTGTCCGTGTGGAATCATTGCCATTTTACCGCTCCGGTCAATACTATATCCGTTTTGCAGTTTCATTGTTGTACCATCCGGTTTTGTAACCGTTCCGTCAGGCGACACTTTACATTTGTCGGCGCAGGTGTAAGCGGTTGTTAAGGGCGAGCATTTGCCTGCCTTGCAGAGCATTGCTTTATTGTCAACCATCATTACACCGTCCTTCATTTTCATTTTACCGGGCGACTTTTGAGCAAAGGAAGCAGCTGAAAAACCCAGTACAATTGAGAGAAGCAACAATAGTTTTTTCATTTTTAAAAAGTTTGATTGTTTGAAATCTAATTTGATCCGGCAGGGGTTTTAACCGTTGAATGAGTCTAATAAAGTTAGCACCTATATCCATAGTTACCCGCACTTCTTACAACGCGAACTCAACAATGGCCGTTCAGAACGTCTTCGAACTTGACGTCATGTCAAAAATTATAACAGTAAACGAAGCAAGACATTGTTCCTTCTAATCTAAATCATCGCAGGCATGTTGTTTGAGACTTGTTTGTAAAAAACATCATGATAAGAAAACTAAAATCGGGTGAATACCGCATCTATTCACGCAAGCCCGATGCTAAAACAGGAAAGCGCAGAAACCTTGGCACATTTTCAAGTTTGGAAGCGGCCAAAAAGCATGAAAGGGAAATACAGGCATTTAAGCACCACAAATAGTGTTGGTCAGTTGTAAAAGCAGTTTGGATTATTTCATTAAAAAACAAAACGTATGCTTCAAAAAATAAACGATGTTCCCTCCTTTGTTGCAGGCTTCAGGGCAACAGGCGAAGTTTCTAAAGACGATTATCAATCCATCCTTGTTCCTGAAATTGAAAGAGTGGATAAGCAGCATGGTCATATTCATTTCCTGATGCTGTTAGAAACGCCTGTAAAAAACTTTAGCATTGGTGCGTGGATGCAGGACGCATGGCAGGGCCTTAAACACTACCGCGGATGGAAAAAGGTGGCTATTGTTACAGACGAAAAAGGAATTGAAAAGTTTACCGATGCCTTTGCTGCAATGATTCCCGGCAAGGCAAAGGGCTTTACTTTAAATCAATTGAGCGAGGCTAAAGAGTGGGTATCGCAGGAGTAATAGTAATTAAGTTCGCCAAAATGTCCAGTCACCGGCAGAGTTTAGAGATGACAGAGATTTGTGTAATTAATGCAACAGGTTCTTAGTATTTTGCTTTTACCAATAAATGCATGATCCTAAAGCGGCAGTGGAAGCGGAGCGAAGAAGCTTTGGGCAGTGTGTATATTCAAATTCCCCCCAGGCATCTGAATTGCAGACACAACAATAGGAGTTCTTAGGATTAGCTATCCAATGAAAAATGCTCTATGTTGTCTGTATCAATGAAGGCTGTTTATTCGTAGCCCTTAATAAGAAGTAAACCGCCCAAATTTTAAAGCCCTCGCCGTTGAGGGCTTTTATTTTGTTGTGAAAAACCACATTGAAAACAAGTGAGAGAAGGAAAATTATCCAAGCGTTTTTCAATGTTAGTGCATACACTGCAGTGAACGGCCTTTGCATGAATAATACAAATACTGATTTATGCAAAAAGTTACTTTCGCTTTTCCAAGCTATGATTCAATGTGGTTATTAAAGACCAGTCAAAAGCGATTAATGTAAGAGTAGAGCCAATAAAGAATGTAATGACGGGCTTTTTTTTAAAGCAGGATATTGACTTAGCAGTGCAGCAATATAAAGCAACTGCAACACCACAATAATCTTATTACAACTTAAAAAAAATAGGGCTGAGGTGAAAACCCCGGCCCGTTTTTAATCCGTACCCTATGAAAACTAAGTGAATTTAAACTAATTATTCCACTGTCTTGCATATAATAATTACAGTTTTTCTTCGGTACTTTTTTCAACAACAAACATTGTAGCTTTTTAAAGGCAATCGAAAGTCTCAGTGATCGCAAATAAAAAAGCAGTTCCGCAATTGCGGAACTGCTGCCTGTCTTTTTATTTAAACCTTTCTTTTTACTGAGTGCCCTACAAAGCTTTAAGTATGCTATAACCAACTGCCGATGAAGGCATCATTTGCAGTGGCGTTGTCTTTTAATTTTCTTCTTCTGCGCTTTACAGCCATGCGGTGACGGAACATCGCAATGAACATCAAAGGAATAAAAATAAGGGTTAATGGCGGTATCCCTAAGAATGAAATCCATCTACCACCAAACATATTTCGCATTGGTCTCTTCAAACGTTCTGCAATCAAATACATTCCCGGCACCATCAGCAAGGTCATAAAGAACGCAAAGGCCAAACCAAAGATAATGGTCCATGAAAGCGGCTTCCAGAACACAACACTGTCACCTCCAAAAAAGATATGCGGATTGAGTTCGGAGAACAGTGTAATAAAGTTGATATTAAAACCAACTGCAATTGGTAAAAATCCAAGAATGGCCGCCAACGCTGTAAGCATCACCGGAATGATACGGGTTTTACCCGCTTGAATCACCGCTTCTCTTGTTCTCATGCCCCTTGACCTCAGTTCATCGGTAAATTCAATTACAAGAATTCCATTCTTTACCACAATTCCCGCCAGTCCCACAATACCGATTCCTGTCATTACTACCGAAATGGTCATTCCGGTTAATGCAAAGCCCAACAACACACCAATGATGCTGAACAAAATTTCCGTAAGAATGATCACCGGTTTGCTCAGTGAATTGAACTGCAACACAAGAATAAGCAGGATGATCATCAAGGCTATCACCAGTGCCTTACCCAAAAACGCTCCTGTCTCTGCTTGTTGCTTCCCTTCACCTGTTTGGGTGATGGTAACATTATCGGGCTTCTTTTTAAACTCGTCAATGTCTTCTTTGATGATCCTGTTCACTTCTGTCGGCGTATAACCCTGGAGCACGTTCGAAACCAGAGTTATGGCACGCTTGTAATCTTTTCTTACAACACTTCCCAACGTACTTGTGTAATCCACTTTCACAAGATTGATGATAGGAATGCTTTTGAACCCGCGGGACATATCGAAGAAACTGACCTTCGTATTCAAAAGGTCAACCAGTTTTTTTCTTTGCAGTTCATTATTGCGCAACTGGATTTTATATTCTTCATTCCCTTCTTTGATCTTAGACAACTCACGACCAAACAATGCCGTGCGGATGGCGCTTCCAATTTGTGCAGAAGAAACACCTTCGGCCAATGCTCTTTGACGATCAACTGTTAACGTTATCTCAGGATTGGTTAAGTCAACATCCATTTTTAATTCTTCAACACCGGGAACGTTTGCTGAATCCAGGTAGTTTTTCAAATTAACCGCCGTGTGAATGAGTGCATCAAAGTCTTCACTCTTCACTTCAATGTTTACAGGAGGATCGGTTGGCGGTCCATTTTGTTGTTGCGTAACTGATATTTCCGCGCCGGGAATTCCCTTCATTACTTCACGAAGAGAATCCAGATAAGGAGCAGTTGAAACACCATGACGCTTTTCATATTCCACAAATGAAATTTGAATGCGTCCTCTTTCGGGTCTTGTACTCCTGTCGCCACTTTGCGGATCGGCAGCACCAACAGCAACGTTGGTGATCACACTTTCAACTACAGGATTTTCTTTTCCATTCTGCATTCCCAGCACCTTGTATGTTTTTGACTCCAGTACTCTTGTGATTGAGTCGGTGTAATCAACATCAGTACCTGCAGGCAATTTCAAATACACATAAATCTGGTTAGGATCCCCGCTTGGGAAGAATACAACTTTTGTTCTTCCTGTTGCAGAGGCAACCATAATAGCGATAACAGAAACGACTAGCAAAACAAATGTGCCCAATAACAGCCAAACCGGTCTCCATCCGTGCAGGGCCCAGCGAAGTGTTCGTTCATAGCGATACATGATCCTCGGCAACATGTTGTTTTGAAAACCATGAATCAGGTCATCAATGAAATACCTGTTGAGAATAGCAAGGATGACAAAGAAGATAATGAGATTACCCAAAAAAGTTGCTCCTCCCAGGTCCAAAAGAATTCCACCGGCCAATGCAATCCACAATGCTGGTTTTTTGAAGATGGCCGATTTGGATGGCTTCTCACCTTCTGCATGGCTCATAAAATCAACTGCAAACACCGGGTTCATGATGAAGGCCACGATGAGTGATGCCGACAGTGTGAAAATCAACATCGTAGGTAGATAGATCATGAACTTCCCAATGATCCCAGGCCAGAATAATAATGGAAAGAAGGGAGCAAGTGTTGTTAATGTTCCTGCCAGCACCGGAATAAATACTTCGCCTGCAGCCATCATACCTGCTTTTTCAGGCCGAAGTCGTCCCCTGCCCTCCATGAAAATCCGGTGTGTATTTTCAATTACCACAATGGCATCATCCACAATAATTCCCAATCCGAACAAAAGGGCAAACAACACAATGAAGTTGAGTGTTACGTGTGAGCCAACGATCAAATCTGCCGCTGGCAAAAACATAAACGCAACGAACATACTCAGTGGCACCGACAGCGCAACAAAGAATGCATTGGTTACTCCCATGAAGAACATCAGAATGAGCAACACGAGAATGAATCCGATTACGATAGAGTTTACCAGGTCATTGAAGGAAGTTCTTGTTGCAATACTCTGATCTCCGGTAATAACAACGTTAAGATCTTTGGGATAGTAAGTCTTCTTTAACTCGTCAATCGTATTTTTTACTGCGTCAGATGTCTCAATCAGGTTTTCACCCGAACGCTTGATGATGTTTAATGTAATTACTTTCTTGCCATTCAAACGGGCATAGCTTTCTGTTTCCTTCACTGTGTCCTTAACATCAGCAAGGTCTTTCAAATAGAATGGTGCGCCGGTCGAATTGCGAACAATGATATTCTGAATATCCTCTGCAGTGTGCAATTGTCCTCTTAATTCAAGCTGGCGCTTCATGTTGCCAACCTCCAGCTGACCGCCGGAGATATCCATGTTTTCTCTTGACACTGCGTTGGCAATATCATCGTAAGTAACGCCTGCAGCCTGCATGCGATAGTTGTCAACGTTTATTTGAAATTCCCTTTCGGGAGCACCAACAATATCAACACGATTCAGCTGCGGCAATTCTTCCAGCTTATCTTTAGTATCATCGGCCATCTTCTTCAACCGCATTAAATCGTAGTTGCCGCTTATGTTTACATACATAATCGGGAAATCGGAAAAGCTTACTTCCAATGCAGTTGGCTGTTGCGTAAGGTCTGTTGGCAGATCCTGCTTTGCTTTATCCAATGCATCTTTTACTTTTTGTAAAGCCACATCAACTTTTACATCGGTATTGAATTCAACCGTAATTGCAGAATAATCCTGGACCGATGTACTGTTTATCTTATTAATTTTTGCCCCGGTAATTCCTTTGATCTGTTTTTCGATGGGTTGCGTTACCAGGTTTTCAATATCACGCGGGGAGTTTCCTACATAAATCGTTTGAACATAAATGGTAGGAATAACAATATCGGGAAATTGTTCTTTTGGTAATGTTGCAAATTGAAACACACCGGCTATTGTTACAAACAATATCAACAAATAAACGGCGGTTCTATTTTTAATACTCCAGGTAGTTGGCCTGAACTGCTTGAACTTTCCTGTGAAGTTTTCTAATACACTCATGGCTTTCGATTTCTAATTGGCTTGTGTTTATTTTTCCTTTTCTCTAATTCCTTCAATCATCATTTCTTATCAGTAGTTATTAACTGACCATCATATAAATTCTGGAAACCTTCAGTGATGAGTTGATCACCGGCCTGCAAACCTGATTTCACTTCCAGCTTGTCGTCATACAATTCACCTACAGTTACAGTGCGCTTTCGGGCAACGAGCTTGTCACCTTCTTTCACGGCAAGCATCACATACTTTCCTGTTTCATCATTTTGCAAAGTGCTCATCGGAATTGTAATTGCGCTTGCATTACTGTAATCTTTGATGTGCACTTTGGCAACCTGGTTTGGTTTCAAATTGCTGTTCGATGGAACTTTTGCTTCTATATAGAATGTTCTTGTTCCGGGATCAATGATCTTGCTTACAACGGTTACGGTGGCATTTACTACGCGGTTGTTTTCATCGGGAAGTATTACTTCCAAAGGGGTTCCAACCTTAACATCGCCGATATAATTTTCAGGAATGTTTGCTTTGATCTTTAGATCCCCGGTGTTTACAATTCTTATTTGGGGACCCGCAGCCGTTGCACCAACAAACGTTTCACCAACTCTTACATTTACCAGATCGGCCACACCGGATTGAGGTGCTGTAACTGTCATTAACGAAGCTTGCTTCTGAAGCGTTGCAATATTTCCTTGCAGGGTTTCAACCTGCGTTTTTGCGTTCAACACGTTTTGATAAGTGCCAATTCCCTGGTCGTATAAATTTTTGGTGCGTTTGTAAGTATCATTTGCTGCATTCAATTGAACTCTTAATGGTTCTATTTGCTGGCGAATGATCGCATCATCCAAACGAGCGAGCACTTGTCCTTTATGAACCGTTTGACCTTGTGTTACATACAATGCTTTCACAACTCCGCCCTGTCCGTTTGGTGGCGCTACATAAGAAATATTAGTTGCTTCGACGGTTCCCTGTATTTCAATGAAGTGTTCGAATGCAGAAGTCTGTACCGGCGTGATCGCAACGAGTTTTGCAACACTTGCAGCAGCATTGGTATCCAGTTTTGCTATATCTGCCTGCAGCTTTGCAATTTGATCATTAAGCTTGCTTTGCTGATCTTTTAATTTCTGAAGCTGTACTTTTTTATCGTTCAATTCTCCTGCCGAATCTTTCTTGCTGCTTCCGCACGCAGAAAGAATAAGTCCAATCAATAATAGTCCGAATAAATTCTTTTGCATATAGTGTGATTTGTTCGATGATGGTTTTTGTTTACTGTAGTTTTCCCGTTGCTTTTAAGAAATCAATTTTTGCATTGATGGCATCATAGAGCGCAAGAATGTAATTGCTTTGAGCAACCTGCAAATCGCTTTGTGCGGTTGAAATCTCGGTCTGCGATCCTACACCGTTTTGAAATTTCAACTGTGTTTGATTGTACACGGTTTCTGCTAAATCCATATTTCTTTTTTGCGCATCCAATGTTGCCAATGCACTGCTATAATTATTGATTGATTGCCTTACATCATTGTCAATGCTGATTTTCAGCGCATCGATATTATTCTGTGTTTTTTGCAGGTCCAGTTGTGCCGATCTGATTCTTGCGTCCTTTGCACCACCTGAAAAAATTGGAATGTTAATACTCATGCCAACAAAAGAGGTCTTGAACCATGGAGCACCAAAGCCAAACGTATTATCCTGGCGTGAAGTGCTGTACGCCGCATTCAAATTGACCGTTGGCAATTTTGAAAGTTTATAACGTTTGATGTTGAATTGGTTCAACTCTTTTCCCAATTCCGCGTACTGATAATCTTTTCTGTCTGTGTAGTTATAAACCGAAGCATCTAAAACGCCGTTGCGTATGTCTGATTCGTTAACGGTTTCTGTCAATACCAAACTGTCTTGTATCGGCATTCCCATTAAAAGCTTAAGACCGAGATAACCATTATCAATACCGTTCTGTGCTTTTATTTTTTCTGTTTGCAAATTTGCCAGCTGAACTTCAAGTTTGCTGATGTCGAGTTTTTCAGCAAATCCGTTTTCGAATGATTTGCGTGTATCATTCAAGAACTTCTGGACCCTTGCAATGTTCGCATCGAGGATGCTCAGCTGATTGTTACTTGCAGCCAACTGGTAATAAATTTTATACACGTTGGCAATGATGTTTTCTTCAGTTACCTCCTCCGCTTTCCTTGCGAACTGCATGGTTGCACTTCTGGCCTGCAGACCGATGAATACCTGCCCGTCAAACAACAATTGCTGCAGGCTTACTCCTGCGCTTTCATTGAACTTGGTTCCAAACTTTACAGGAATATGTGTGCCTGCAGGCTGACCAAAAAATTCCCCCGGAATTAATGTTGTAGGTAATTTAATATAACCTGTTCCGCTTAAGGTAGAAGAAATTTGCGGATATGCCGAAGCAGTAACTTCTTTATTGGTTTGCTCCTGAATCAAAACATCCACCAAAGCGTTTTTTACCTGAACATTATTCTTCTTTGCATATTCCACTGCATCTTTTGCCGAAAATGCATAACGTTGTTGTGCAACGGCACTCAACGTCGAAGCAGTTAGAAAAAACAACACCATTCCTATTGATCTTCGTTTCATTCGTATCATTTTTTGTTTCGTTGATTTTTATATTTCTGAATGAGTTTTTGTCCTTTAGCAGAAGCAATGCCGTAAAGGAATACATCCATCAGTTGTTGTTCAATGTGTACAAGATTGCTTTTGTTGGCCGGAAAAACGTCTGGATTAAATGATAACACGACGCTATGCAAACGATAGCGGGATAAAACATCCGTGTCGATATCTTCTCGATACAGTTCTTCTTTAATTCCTCTTTCCAAATTTGATCTGATGATCTTATACAAAAACCCATTCCTGAACTCATCAAATTTTTTGAAAGCAGAAGGATGATATTTCTGCATATCAAACAATACCGACGGATTCATGGTTTTTAGCATTTCCTCAACGACATCAAAAGACAAAAAGACTTCATGTATAGCATTCTCACCTTTCTTGTTGCATTCCAGACACTGGCTTTTGTTTGTGGCCAGGATCTCATCAAAAACAGCATTTACCAATTCATCTTTGTCCGTGTAATACTGGTAGAGGGTTTTCTTCGACATACCTAATTGAGCAGCAATGTCATCCATCGAAACAGAACGAATGCCGTAACGATTAAATAACTCGTGCGTCTTCACCAAGATTCTTTCTTTTGCTTCCATAATCGGGGCGCAAAACTATGGAAACTTTTTTCGTAACCAAAGTTTCCGGTATTAATTTTTTATGAACGGGGCTTTTTTAAGGATGAATTGCGCCATTACCTTTGTCAAATGAATGACACGACGCCTTCGAAGCCCGAACGTTTCACATTTAGCCGGCAGCTTCAATATTTTTTACAGGGATTGCTTGTAATTGCACCAATTGCCATTACCATTTACACAGTTTACTGGATCGTCTCCTCTATTGACAGCCAGATTCCTCTTTTTACAGCCACAACCCCTGAGGGAAAAGTTTATGTCCGCAACTACGGGCTTGGTTTTTTAATTGTCATCGTTGCCATCTGGCTGATTGGTTACTTGAGCTCTTTCTTCATAAAAAATAAAATATTCAATTTATTTGACAGCCTTTTGGCCCGGACTCCCGGCATCCGTTTTATTTATTCAACGGTAAAAGATTTTTTTGAAGCATTCGCGGGCGAAAAGAAAAAATTCAACAAACCGGCATTGGCAAATATTGACGATAACGATGTATGGCGTGTGGGTTTTATTACACAGGAAGATGCTGTCGACTTTGGATTTGCCAACTATGTTGCAGTTTATATTCCAATGTCGTATTCAATTGCTGGCAATGTTTACATTTTGCCAAAGAGCCGGATCCGTTTAATTGAGGATGTAAACGCAACCGATGCCATGAAATTTGCAATCAGCGGTGGTGTTACAAAATTTGAAGATGACAGGCATGCGGTCGAACACAAAACTGAGAAAGAAAATCTTGTCCAATAGAATTATAAAAAGTACAAGTTTGCGATGCAAGCTTTAATATGAAGGTAGCAACGGTAGCAGCTAAATACATAAATCGTCTTACTCAGTCTGCAATTTTAGTTTTAGAGAATTGTCATGGCATTCAATGAGAAAAATTCTCATAATCCCCTGGTTTGCTCTTTTGCCAATACTGTTTTTGCTACGGATTTTTTGCATAGTAAAAAATAAGTTATTACGCTATTTTTTATTGCCGTGGGAGAGGATGGTTTCGCATAAGCAAAATATTGATTTCATAAAATGCGGGGCAACCCGATTTGACAAAACTCAAGATCAAAACTTTTTCAGCAGAAGATTTAAAAGAGTTTGAAAGTTTAAAAACATGCGAAAACAATGGCATAAAAGAAAGAACCGGATAAGCCGATCCGACCACTTCATCAAAAAAATTTGCGACAAAACTCAAATCAGTAAGTAGGGTTACATTTGCATCTCAATTTTGAGAAATGAATTCGGCAACAAAGGAAAGCTCACAGTCAAATTCTTCCAGGGGAGAACACCATGCAGTTCACAACTTCAACGCAGGGCCCTCCATTCTTCCAAAAGAGGTTTTTGAAGAAGCAAGTCGTGCTATTATTGATTATAACGGCACCGGTTTATCGATTTTGGAAATTGGTCATCGCACGAAACTATTTGGTGCTGTTATTGAAGAAGCGATTTCAGCTTTGAAAGAATTGATGCAGTTGGATGCAGAACATGAAGTTTTGTTTCTGCATGGCGGCGCATCCACACAGTTCTTCCAGGTGCCGATGAATTTATTGGATGAAAAAGCAAAGGCAGCTTATACTGATACCGGCATTTGGGGCGCAAAAGCCATTAAAGAAGCAAAGTTGTTCGGAACTGTAGATATTGTATGCAGTTCGAAAGACCGCAACTATACTTATTTGCCAAAGCAGTTTGATGTTGATCCATCATCAGCCTATTTGCATCTGACAACAAACAACACGGTGTACGGAACACAATGGCAGGATCTTGCTTTGTTCTACAATAAGCAGGTTCCTTTGGTTGCAGACATGAGCAGTGATATTTTGAGTCGCCAGGTTGATTTCAACAAATTTGATTTGATCTATGCCGGGGCCCAAAAAAATATTGGTGCTGCGGGAGTGAATATAGTTGTTGTGAATAAAAGATGTTTGGGGAAAGTGAGCAGATCATTACCAACCATGATGGATTACCGCAATCATATCGAAGCCAATTCATTGTTGAACACACCTCCCGTGTTTGCCATTTATGTTTGTATGCTAACCTTGCGCTGGTTAAAAAATATCGGTGGTGTTGCCGAAGCAGAAAAACGAAATGATGTAAAGGCGAAATTGTTTTACGATACATTGGATGCCTCTTCTGTTTTCAAAGGGACTGTGGCAAAAGAAGACCGCAGTAAAATGAATGCCGTATTTGTGATGGAAAATCCTGAACTCGAAAAAGAGTTTTTGTCGCTTTGCGAAAAAGAAAGAATGGTTGGAATCAAGGGGCATAGAACAACAGGTGGCTTCCGAGTTTCGATGTACAATGCTTTGGCTATTGAAAGTATAAAAGCATTGACTGATCTGATGAATTATTTTGAACAGAAAAAATCTTAGGCATGGCAATTATCAAACCTTTCAAAGCATTACGCCCGCACAATGAATACGCTGCACAGGTGGCATCAAAACCTTACGATGTCCTCAATTCGGAAGAAGCAAAAAAAGAAGCGGGCGATAATCTGTTATCGTTTTTGCACGTAACCAAATCCGAAATTGATTTGCCGGCAGATATTGATATTCATAGCGAGCAGGTCTATAAAAAAGCAAAAGAAAATCTCCAAAAGCTGATTGATAAAAAGATTCTTTTCACCGAAGAAAAGCCTTGCTACTACATTTATGAGCTGGCATGGAGAGGAAGAACACAAACAGGACTGGTTTGCGTTTCATCGGTTGAAGATTATTTCAATGATGTGATTAAGAAACACGAGTTCACCCGTCCAGAAAAAGAAAAAGACCGCATCGATCACATGCGCACAATTGAAGCCCAAACAGGAAATGTTTTTTTGGCTTGCAAAAATTTAAAACAACTCGATGATGTTATGAATCATTGGAAAGACCAGAACATTGCCGTTTATGATTTTACTGCAAATGATGGTGTAACCCATACCGTTTGGGTTGTTGATGCAGTTGCAACGGTCGACATCATCTCCAATTTATTCCAAGAAAAAATCCCCGCAACCTATATTGCCGATGGACATCACCGCGCAGCATCAGCAGCAAAGGTCAGTCAACAATTGCCCGATAGTGAAGAAGCAAAATATTTTCTTACAACTATTTTTCCAGCCGATCAATTGGCAATACTCGATTACAATCGTGTAGTAAAGGATTTGAACGGTTTGAGTGATGAGGAGTTTGTTCAGAAACTAAATGATGATTTTGTCGTTGAAAAAACATCTTCAGCTGTATCTCCAAAAGAATTACATGAATTCGGAATGTATCTTAATAATCAATGGTACAAATTGACATCGAAAGAAAATACTTTCAAGGCCGATCCGATTGGCGTGTTGGATGTGACCATTTTGCAGGAAAACGTTTTGGACAAATTGCTCAGCATTAAAGATCAAAGAACCGATACCCGCATTGATTTTGTTGGCGGCATCAGAGGATTGGGCGAGTTGGAAAAGCGGGTGAACAGTGGCGAGATGAAAGTGGCATTCAGTTTGCATCCTGTCAGCATTCAGCAATTGTTTGATATTGCCGATAGTGGTAATGTAATGCCTCCGAAGAGCACGTGGTTTGAACCCAAGTTAAGAGATGGATTGCTTACCCACTTGATATGAGTTCAAAACCTGAAGTTCAAAGCGGGCAAATAACCAGGACTTTCAATTTTGAACTAAAATTTCACAAATCGTAATTAATAAGCTGATTACTTTTATCCCGATATGAAAAAAATTTTGTTCTTTATCCTTAGTGCGTCAATAAGCATTTCAGTTTTTGCACAGGACAGTCCCAAACAAACCGCAGAAACTTTTATGCGCACTGGCGATTTTGATAATGCGATTCTTGTTCTTAATAGTGCTCTTAAACAAGATCCTAACAATCTTGATCTGCAAAAAGATTTGGTTCTTTCTTACACTTATAAAAGAGATTTTGCAAAAGCATTGGATGTAGTGAAGCCCTTACTGGAAAGAGATGATATTGATGAACAAACCTACCAGGTGGCCGGTAATGTTTATCGTGCACTTGCCATGACAAAGGATGGAGAAAAGATGTATAAAAAAGCATTGAAAAAGTTCCCGAGTAGCGGTCCGTTATATAGTGAATATGGAGAAATGCTTTGGGACACGAAAGATTACAGTGCCATTCAACAATGGGAAAAAGGAATTGAAGTGAACCCGTCTTATGCAGGAAATTACTACAATGCTGCTTCTTATTATTATTTCACAAAGGATAAAGTGTGGACATTGATTTACGGAGAAATTTTTGTGAACATGGAATCGCTTACCGAGCGGTCTACGGAAGTAAAAAAAATGTTACTTGATACTTACAAGCAAAAATTGTTTACCGACGTTGACAGCAAGAATAAAAAACAAAGTGATTTTGAAAAAGCTGTTGCCGAAATATTCAACAAACAAGCATCGCTTACCAGTAAGGGAATTACCATTGAAACGCTGAATATGATTCGCACAAGGTTTATTTTGGATTGGTTTAACACCTACGCAAAAAAATATCCCTTCCGCCTTTTTGATTACCAGCAACAACTTATCAAAGAAGGAATGTTTGAAGCGTACGACGAATGGTTGTTTGGCCCGGTTGATAACCTGGCTGCATTTGATCAATGGACAAAAAATAATTCAGAGGTTTATACAAAGTTCACCACTTTCCAAAAAGGACGAATTTTCAAAATGCCGCCAAACCAGTATTATCAAAACAAATAACTTACTAGCTTCCAAATGGAAGCTTTTTTGTTTCTCTCATTTTATATCTATACCGAATTAATTAAATTGTAGCCAAGTAAAAGCTATATGAACAAACCGCACAGGTTATTCGATTTTTTTGAGCAGCGATTAAAAGACCCGCAGCAGGTAATGTTTGCCGGAAAAGAAAACGGCCAGTGGCATGAATACAGCGTTGCCGAAGTAAAAGATATTGTTGACAAACTAAGTACTGGCTTGCTGGCCCTGGGCTATAGTGCCAACAACATGAGTTTAGAAGGGCGCGATAAAATTGCGGTTCTTGCAAAAAACCGGGTGGAGTGGATGTTATTGGACTTAGCTACGCAGCAAATGGGTGTTGTATTGGTTCCTCTTTATCCGACCATTCATGTTCATGACCTGGAATTTGTTTTGAATGATGCACAGGTAAAAGCAGTGTTTGTAAATGATGAAGAACTTTTCCATAAAGTTGATGATGTGAGAACCCGTGTATCGAGCATCAAGGAAGTTTACAGCTTCGAAAAAATTGATGGTGTAAAACATTGGAAAGAAATTTTACCATTGGGCAGGCAGCAACACTATGAACATCTTTGCGATGTTTCGACAAAAATCAATGGAGAAGATTTATTTACAATCATTTATACATCCGGCACAACGGGGACACCAAAAGGGGTGATGCTTTCTCATCGCAATATCCTTTCCAATGTAATGGCAAGCATCCCATGTTTCCCCCCGGGAGAAAAACAAAAAGCATTGAGCTTTTTACCACTCAATCACATTTTTGAGCGAATGGTAACCTACGTGTACTTATTCAAAGACACTTCAATTTATTATGCCGAAAGTTTGGACACTATAGGAGATAATTTGAAAGAAGTACGACCAAATATGTTCACCACGGTTCCGCGACTGCTGGAAAAAGTTTACGACCGCATTATGCAAAAGGGAAATGAATTGACAGGTACAAAACGAAAATTATTTTATTGGGCACACAGTCTTGCAGAAAAATTTGAGATCAATAAAAATCAAGGGGTATGGTACAACATGCAATTAGCCCTTGCGAACAAACTTATTTTCTCAAAATGGAGAGAAGCACTGGGCAATAATATTCAGTGCATTGTGAGCGGGGGTGCCGCCTGCCAGGTTCGGTTGATCCGCATTTTTACCGCTGCGAAAATCATCATTATGGAAGGTTATGGATTAACGGAAACTTCACCGGTAATTGCTGTGAATCGTTTCCAGCAGGAAGAAAGAATGTTCGGCACCGTGGGTCCATTGATCGACAATGTGGAGGTAAAAATTGCAGAAGACGGGGAAATTTTATGCAAGGGTCCGAACGTTATGATGGGTTATTACAAACGCCCTGACCTTACCGCAGATGTGATTCAGGAAAACTGGTTTTATACCGGTGATATCGGAATGATGGTGAACGACCATTTTTTAAAAATCACTGACCGCAAGAAAGAATTGTTTAAAACAAGTGGCGGCAAATACGTTGCGCCTTTGCCTGTTGAAAATAAATTGAAAGAGTCACCATTTGTTGAGCAGGTGATGCTTGTTGGTTCGGAAAGAAAATTTGTTGGAGCATTGATTGTTCCAGCGTTCCCAAATTTGCGTGACTGGGCAAGGAAGTATAACATTGAAGGAACGAATGAGGAATTAATTCGAAGTGCAAAAGTTGTGGCGTTGTACGCCGACATTGTCGAAAGCTTCAACAAATACTTCAACCATGTGGAGCAGGTGAAAAAATTTGAATTACTGCCGGATGAATGGACCGTAGATACCGGCGAAATGACCCCAAAGCTTTCATTGAAGAGGAAAGTGATTATAGAGAAATATAAAAATGCAATTGAACGGATTTATAGCTGAATTTTTATGAACCCAGTGCACTTGCGCTATGATGCGTCGCTTTGGTCGCACGCTTCAACCACAAAAAATACTTTGAACACATAGAACCGATTGACTGGATTTACGCAGTTTTTCCATCTGTTATCTTGTGTTGCCCGAGTTCTTAGCTGCTGAATAGAATTACGGGACAAGTGAGTGACAGAACAAAAGACAAATAGTCGGGCCGCCCCGGTATAAAAACCTTCAACCAAGCTATCCCGGAATTCTTGTAATGTATTTTTCAATTTGCTTTATCTGATCAACAATTTGAGGGGTGGCTGGCCTCAAAGCTTTTGCTTTTCTGAAAAAATCTTTTGCTGCTCGAAACTCCCTTTTGTTCATCATCAGACTGCACATTTGCAGATAAGCAGCTGCCTGGTTTTCCTTATCAGGCAAGCCTTTGCGAAGAGCTGCACGGATATAACTTTCTGCCTGCCGCAAATCATTTTTTTGCATAGAAAGCATTCCCATTTGCAGCATGCTTGCACCTTCGGCTTCCTTCATTGGCATACCCAGGTCCAAACCTTTTTTCATATTTATTTCTGCGGTATCAAAATCCTGCTTCATCATGGCAAGGTTGCCTTTCAACGTATAATAAACCGAACGGATTGGTTTGTATAAAAGATTGGGAAAGCGAATAGAGTTTATAATTTTTTCTGCTTCTTCAACGTTGCCGCTTTCAAGATGCTCCTGGATTAAACGCAAGGGCCCGAAAAAGAAATGTCCTCCAATGAGAATGACACCAATGAGATAAAGAGGAAACACGGGCCAAAAGCCGCTGATGGTTAAATTCATTGCAAGTCCGGCAGCAACCAGCACAAGGCCGAGATATAAACGGTATTTTATGAGAAGATTATAAAACTTCATAGTCAATTTTAAGGGATGGCAAAGATAAGCCCATGCCGTAAAATCTGACCTTTATTTTAACGAAATACCAATCCTGAAATTTCTTTTTTACAAACTGAGTCTCCCTCTTCGTTGGTTCACATTGCGGACAATAATCCAAACTACTTCTGCACTTAATAAAGTAATTAAAGCAAACAAGGCAGGTTTCAATGCTTTGCCAGAATTCATAAATGCTGCCGTCATTGCAATGGAATAAACAGAAAGCGGCAGTAAAGCCATTAAGATTAAACCAAAACGATTCAGTGGAATTTTAAAAGGACGATGTTCATGCTCAGCTAACTTTCGCAAACGAATCAAGGCAACATATTCCAAAGACAACGCAGCACCGTAAAGAGTAATGTCGATGATGATTAATTCTGCGAAGGTCCAGGCAATCATTAAGCTAACAACCACGGAACAACACACAATAGAAATATAGGGACTTGCAAACTTCGGATGTAATTTATTCAATGCTTTTGGCAGTAAATGATCATCAGACATCACTTTAGGAATTCGTGAAACAGATAAGAGCACGGCAGAATATAATCCCAATGTGCTTGCCATTCCGCCAACGGCAACAATAGAACCAAGTTGGTAACCGCCAATTAGTTTACCGAGCGAGGGAAACCCATTTTCTTCCAGCACAGCAGCAGAAATACCGGAATTAATTGCAATGATAGTAGCAATAAAATAAATGCTGAACACTGCAATGAATGCAATAAAAACCGAACGCAAATAGGAACGAACCGGTTTGTTTACTTCTTCGGCGTAAGTTGTGACATTATCCCATCCAATGAAATTCCACATCACGGTGTACAATCCCAAACCAACAGCGGAAAATGAAGAATGCTGAAATGATGGCCTTGGGAAAACCAGGTGTCCATGGTGTTGAACCAAAGACCACCCAAAAAGTATAAGAAATGGAATTAAAACAATTGTGCTTAATACAATGGAAGTCTTGCCAACGGGGACAATTCCGAGAATATTTATTGCTGCAGAAATCCAAATGATAAGTAAGCAAATTAAAATTTTATACGCTTCTGCTTCGGGATAAAAGAAAGAGAGATATTGAACAAAAAGTACCGGATAAATAGCAAGATCTGCAAAGGTGTAGAGCCAGGTCCACCACCCTTCATAAAAAGCCCATCGCAGCCCCAATGCTCTTTTCACCCATTGATAATAGCCGCCTGTAACCGGCATCATGCTGTTCAGTTCAAGTACGGTAAAAATGGTTGGAATGTCCCAGAGCAACGGAGCTACCATCAATAACAGCAAAGAAGCATTGGCACCTGCCTGGTTGAGCAAAGGCTCTAATCCGTAAGGTCCACCTGAAACGGTGAGAAAAATAACAGCAGCTAATTGAATTGCTCTGAGCTTTTTGCCTGCAATAGACATGGCGGTAAATGTAAAAACGAAAGTTTAGTTTTTGGTGAAGGATTGTTTTAATTATTTTGCACCCCCTGGTTTTATTACCGGCCCGGTAGTTCAATGGATAGAATAGAAGTTTCCTAAACTTTAGATACAGGTTCGATTCCTGTCCGGGCTACCAAACAGGATATTGGAGAAGAATAACAAGTTTGTTCTTCTCCATTGTTTTTATAAGTACTTGATATTGCTCCAAATAACTTGAATAAGCCGTTTACTTTGTTGGTTCGATAATTAGAGGTTTGCTTATCGTACATAATTCCATCAGGAAACACTAACCATTGTAACCTCCTCTTAATATCTGAATCGCCGAAATTCCAAGCCTGGTCAATGCTTTGAGATAAGTTAACTGTAAAATCAACAAACTCTTTATGGTTCGATAATTCACCATTGGCTTTGTGTACTAACTGAATTGCATCATTATACTCTAAAGTCAATTGCTCAATCGTCACTTTGTATATGTCTTCATTTATCTTACCTGTCCCGAATCGTGTCTTTACTGCTTTTATTTGATCAGCAATCTCATTGGCTCTTAATTCAAGCTTCTTCTTATTTGCGAGCTTCTGTTTATTCATCTCGTCGAAAGTCATCTTCAATTGAACTTTCAATGGCTCTATGACAATGCTAGGTATTTTAAATGTCGTGAGTAATTCTTCGAACTGAGAATGTAATTGTTTCGCACTTCTGTTACAGCCACATCCAATCTTGTTGCATTTATAGTAATCGATGTTCTTTTGTTTTACTGTATACCCGGTCCATTTAGTATTGCACTTATTACAAACAATAAAGCCTTTTAATGGAAAACGTGAATCACCTTCACACTGAGGTTGTTTGTTGTAGGTCACCTTTGCATTATTAACATTTAAATAAGTGTCTTCAGATATTATTGGCTCATGTTTACCTGGCACCAATTCCCAATCAATTAACGAGTGAGTGATATAACCGCAATAAAATGGATTGCGAAATATCTCTGTTAATCGCTTAATGTCGATAGAACACCCAATGGCTTTTAAGTGCTGCACAATATCTAAATTGGTCTTGCCCTGCTCTTTCATAGTAAAAGCCACCTTTATAAATTCAGCTTCTTGGTTTGGCACTGGAATCCCAGGTGTTGCAGATTTCGAATATCCGCGAGGCGCTTTACACATGCAATAGCCTTTTCTCATTCTTTCTTTCATTCCGGAAGTCACCTTCTCTTTCCTCAGTTCATTGTCCATGTTTGACAACAATAACATCAAATCTCTTTGGAACTTTCCGATCGAAGTGTCATCATTAGTGTCCTGTGTTGCAAAACGAACTTTAATGTTGTTCTTTACACTCAACTCTGCAACAAGCTGCATTGCACTTCCACCGGTTCTGCTAAATCGATCAGGACTATAAGCAATGATGTATTGTATTTTGTAATCCTTAGCATGTTTGATCATCTTTTGGAATTCAACGCGGTCACTATCCGACTTAGCACTTTCATATGTTCCTCCAAACTCTTTGTCTATGATAAGGCTATTTCTCCTGCAATATTCCCTGCACCTTTGAAGCTGTAATTCCAAACTAGTATTGTCAACTTGCTTGCTTGTTGATACCCTTGTATAAATCACAGCCTTAGGGTGCTCAATCTTTCTCTGTTGATGTGGTCGAACTATGCTTCTTATTCTTTCGATTTGCATTGGTTTGCGATTTCTGTTTTGTATAAAGTGTAGATTCCTGTCATGTTGACCCACCATTCCTGTTTTATGATGACCCATCATTCCTGCATGTTGACCCATGTTGTTTTAACGGTGTGCGGTTTTATGCAGCCGATATTCCTGCATGCTGACCCACCCTGGCTGATGATTTATTCCCGCATGTTGACCCACCTGCTTTAGGCGTAAGTAATTAATTGCTTTGATGTCTTTTTGCTCCAAAAAAATAAGGAGCATGGCACAAAAGCCTTTAGCAATGGAACAATTAAAACAGATCGTTCAACTGAAAAGAGATGGTGTTTCTATTAGAGAGATTGCAAAAAGAGTTGGCGTTAGCCGTAACAGCGTTCGTAAATATCTGTCACTATTAAACGATACTGAACTCTCCCGGGATAGCGAACTGGCGGCTGCAACCTATGTCAATGATCAGCTGGAGCTGGAACAGGAACGCCTAAAACACCTGCACCTTCATTTTTCTTCTCACAGTGCGGACTTAAATAAAACCGGGGTTACACGCCAGTTACTTCACCAGGAATATATTATGGAGCAGCCCGATGGTTACAGCTATTCCAGGTACTGTTTTCATTTGAGTGAATATTTAAAAAACCGTGACCTGTCCATGCATCTGCATTACGAAGCCGGTGATATGATCATGATTGATTTCGCCGGCAAAAAACTCTCTTACGCAGATCCCTTTACAGGTGAGGTCATCTTTGTGCAAGTCTTTGTATCCATTCTTCCCTTCAGCGGGCTTATTTTTTTGCGTGCTGTTCATTCGCAAAGAAGTGAAGATTTTGTGAGTTGCATTAATGAGATGCTTACGTTTTACCAAGGGGTTACGGCTACTATCTTATGTGATAATCTAAAGACGGCAGTAATAAGACCTTCCAGGTATGAACCGGAGTTTACGGAGTTATGTACGCAGCTCTCCGAGCATTATAGCACTACTTTTTCTGCCACTCGTCCCTATCATCCAAAGGATAAGGCCATGGTGGAAGGTGCGGTTCGCATCTGCTATCAGCACGTATATGCTCCATTGCGTAATAGAACATTCACAAGCCTCGAAGGGCTGAACCGGGCTATCCAGGAGCAGTTAAAACTGCTCAACGAAAAGCCTTATAAAAAGACTCCTTACAGTCGCTCGTATTACTTTGAACAAAAGGAGCGCTGCGCGCTAAAAGCACTTCCTTCAACGCCTTTTACTTTAAAAAAGGTAGTGGTACTGACCGTGCAGCGGAACTACCATGTACAGCTCACAGAAGACCACCGTTATTACTCGGTTCCTTTTATCCATGTAGGTAAAAAAGTAAAGGTGTATTATGATAACCGCTCGGTGGAAGTTTACCTGGATCATCAGCGCATAGCCTCGCATGTTCGCACCCATCATCATCACAAAGCCTATATACGCTTGCAGAACATATGCCCCCACACCATCAGCGCATGCACCAGATCAAAGGATTTAACCGCGAGGATCTGCTGCAGCAGGCCGCTGCCATTGGCAGCAACACTCATAGTGCCGCTCAGCTAATACTTGAAAACAGCATTTACATAGAACAGAACTACAAGTCCTGTTTTGGTATGCTGATGCTGAATAAGACCTATGGAGCCTTACGGCTGGAGGCTGCTTGTGCAAGAGCACTAAAAGGTCCCAGGGTAAACTATACCATGGTGAAGACCATTCTTGAACGCGGCCTTGATGCACATGAACTAAAACAACCTGAACTCTCCATACCGCTACACGACAACATACGTGGAAAGGATCATTATATCTAAAACAAAAATCAAAATATGAATACAAGTCAAACACTACAGCAAATGAAAGACCTACGACTTACCGGCATGCATCATGCCTATGGTTCACAACTGGAACTTCCCATGGATCAGCAACTCCAGGGACATGAACTAATAGCACACTTGATGGACGCAGAAGGCCTGGCAAGAGCCAATGAAAAAACAGCTTATTATCTAAAACTCGCCAAGCTAAGACTTCCCGCTACGCTTGAACACATAGAATGTAATCCGCAGCGCAACCTTACACGTCAAACGCTTGCTTTGCTCAGCGAAGGTCGCTACCTGGAAGCGGGAGAAAATATCCTCATTACCGGCGCTACCGGGTGCGGCAAGAGCTTCCTCGCTTGTGCACTTGGTCATCAGGCTTGCCTAATGGGATACAAAACCACATACATGAACATGAACCGCCTTATTGAAAAAGTAACGCTCTCCAAACTCGACGGCTCTTACATTAAACTGCTTAATCATCTGGAACGACAGACACTTATTATATTGGATGATTTTGGTCTTACACCAATGACTCAGGAGATCCGATTAACACTGCTGCAACTACTGGAAGACCGGTATGAAAAGAAAAGTATTATTATTACCTCACAGCTTCCCGTAGCTAAATGGTATGAATATATAAATGACCCTACACTCGCAGATGCCATAATGGATCGAATGACTTCTACCGCAACACGAATCGAACTGAAAGGAGAATCAAGAAGAAGAAAAAAAGCAAACAACTACTAACACTTTGTATTTTTAACCCCTCATCAAGCTCTTACACTTACTGACCTAAAAGATAGTGGGTCAACATGCAGGAACCCTGGGTCAACATCACAAGAATTTACAGGACGGATTAAATGAGGGATTAAGCGAGGAAAGTGAGGGATTAAATGAGGAATTAAAATCATTCTTGCAATGAGATAGCGAAAACCCTGGCTTAAAGGCAAAGGAGCTTCCCATTATTGTCAGATAACACCTCTTGGTTTATTGCAACGGATTTCGACAAAGAAAATTGGGCAGAAGAAACAATTCACAATCCATTTTCGCAATTGGCAGGGCTATTCGCTGAAAATATTTTGAAGCGTTAAGTTTTCCTCTTCTCCGCTGACAACGTTTGAGGAAATCCACAATTCCATTGAAAGGGAATTAATACATTCGATTGTCGCAGCTCTGGAAAAAGAGCTTGACTAACAACATTGCTAATCAGTTTTCAATTTACACTATGAGACTTTCCCGTTTATCGATCACTATTCTTCTTGCTTTCACAATTCTTTCCTGGGGACAACTCGGACACAGGACAATTGCAGCGATAGCAGAAAAACACTTGAATGCAAAAGCAAAACAGGCAGTTCACGATCTGATCGGCGACTCTTCGCTTTCAGATATTGCAAACTGGGCAGATGAAATAAGAAACAAACCTGAATATAAAAGAACAGCACCTTGGCACTACATCAACCTTGAACTCGGACTATCAAAAGCTGAATTTGAAAAGACTGTAACTGAAATGAATGAGCCAAACGTTTACAGGGCAATTTTAGACATGGAACAGAAGCTATCAAATACAGGTTCAAGCAGGGATGAAAAGGCAGAAGCCTTACGGTTTATAGTTCATTTTGTTGGAGATCTTCATCAACCAATGCATGTAAGCCGTGCGGAAGACCAGGGAGGAAATAAGATTCAAGTCAATTATGGAAATAAGGGCACTAACCTTCATGCATTATGGGACAGCAGGTTATTAGAACACGAGGGCCTTAGTGACGCAACGCTAACAGATAAAATTGATGTTGCATCGCCTAAACAAATTGCGGAGTGGCAAAAAGAGCCTATCATAGATTGGATGTGGGAGAGCTATCAAATTAGTTCACAGCTTTACAAAGAAGCAGAAGAAATGTCCAATCGTACAATCACAGATACCTATTATCAAAGTCATATAAATATCCTGGAAGACCGCTTAGAGAAGGCCGGCATACGACTAGCAGGACTTTTAAATCAACTTCTTTCGAGCTATTCAAATTCACCTTCTTCCCAAGCGTCTGATAAAACCAAATCAAGTTCAGATGCCTCTATTGATGCAATTGATTTAAATGATATCGGCCATCATATTGGAGAGCGTGTTAGTGTATGTGGTAAAGTGCATGGCGAGAAAGAGTTTCCCGGGATGATATTGATCAATGTTGGTGCCGATTATCCAAATCAGTTATTGACAATAGTTTTGAAAGGCGCAGCAAAAAGCAAATGGACTAGCGGCTATCAAGGAAACGTATGCGTTAAAGGAACGGTTGACCTTTACAAGGGAAAGCCAGAGATCGTAATCAGTTCACAATCTGATATCACAACACAGTAAGCTTTCAATCTTTCTTTAGGTTCCATTCATATAAAAGCTGTCCATTGTAAAGTGTGTTTTTAGCACTCCCTGTTAACTATTTTAATGTTTGCGCCGGTAGGACTTTTATCTTTCTTCTTTGTATGTATGTAAAACACATCCCCGGGTTGCCTAATTACTGCATCAGTCGACGCTTTCAAGAATCTACTGATCGCAATTGATGAGCTAAACTAAATTTGTCGCCAGAACTTCTAATCTACCGGGATACTTCTACAGGAACACTCCCGTGGGTGTTATGGCCGCTTACTTCGTCTACGTTTACATCAATAGTACTGCTTGTTTGAGATTCTCCTCCAATCTCATCAATATTTACGTCCATAGTTGTTCCCTTTGCGACTCTTACAGTTATGGAGCCATCTGGATTAATCGGAACGGATATGTAGCGATTAGGACCGTTTCCTGCATTAGCTTTTGGAATAAAGCCCAATAACGCGCAGCAAATAAGGACTAAACAAATAGCGATAACTGTCAAAACTGAATGTAGATATTTCATAAATAGTGTTTTAAATGACGGTTTTATATGCCGGCAATTCGGTGCTTTCGGTGGGATTGATTGGTTCACTCAGGGGTAACTGATGCAGATCAATTGTTGCGTTAATTCATGTTATTAAATATATAACTGGTGCTTCGGCCGCCGGCAGGTTCTTTAACAAGAATATTTTTCTCAATCAAATCCTGGATATCACGTATCCCAGTTTCTTTCGAACATTTAGCCGTCTTCGCCCATTTTGATGATGTCATTTTTCCTTCTATGCCATTGAGCATTCGGTTAACGATTAATTTTTGTCGATCGTTTAAACTAACACTTGCATGTTTTTCCCAAAACCTCGCTTTTAGAAGAACATTGGAAAGAATATCATTTGTACCTAAAAATGCGCGGTCAAGACATTGTAAAAACCACTTTAGCCAGGTTGTGATATCCAAAGCACCTTTTTGTGTTGATTCTAGGATATCGTAATAGTCTTTTCGTTCCTTTCTGATTTGTGTGGACATGCTGTAAAAACGCTGGGGACTTTCATCTGCACGAGCAAGCTGCATGTCAGCGATTGCCCGAGCAATCCGGCCATTGCCATCTTCAAAAGGATGGATAGTGACAAACCAGAGATGCGCAATAGCTGCTTTTAGTACAGGATCATGATCGCTATTTGTATTGAACCATTCAAGGAATTTGTTCATTTCTTCCGGCACCTTCGCGGCGTCCGGTGCCTCGAAGTGGACTTTTTCTTTTCCGATACTTCCAGAAACAACTTGCATAGGTCCGCGTTCGCCGGTGCGCCAGGCTCCTACCGTAATCTTGTGCATCCCGCTTCTTCCGGTTGGAAAAAGTGCTGCATGCCACCCAAACAATCGATCTTCTGTAACTGGCTGCTGAAAGTTTTGTGTGGCGTCGAGCATCATTTCAACAACACCTTCAACATTACGATCCGCCGGAACACTTCCGGCAATATCAATCCCTAAACGCCGGGCGAGAGAGGAACGCACTTGATCCTGATCTAAGACTTCACCCTCGATTTCACTGCTTTTGATTACTTCCTGGGTGAGCGTCTGCAACATGGCTTCTTCCCTCAGTGCAAACCCCAGGGCTTCCATATGGCCGATCAAGCGCCCCTGGCGGTAGCGTACTGCTGATAACAATTCAGCCAGTTTTTCCTTATCCCACTGAAATTGAGGCCAGTTTTTATGTTCATGAATATACATTTGACGTTCCTCCATGCCACGAATAGGCTCTCTATTCATGGCATCCTTTGACACGAATATACTCTTTATTCGTGTCACGGTCAAGCTATTCGTGCTGAATAATGACACGATTATAGCCTTATTCGTGCCAGATTCGGCTCAAGACCAGCAGTTATATCGAATATATCAGCGGTGGGTCGAACGCACCGACAACGCTCGTGTGGATTTTTTTGATAATCAATCCATGGATAAAATCTGAAGTCGCTACGCATTAAGAAAGAAGAAAACCAATAGATACCCGAGATGAGGTAATTGCTTTCTGAGCAGTTCCAGCGTTCTTGCTTTTTGACTTTTAAGGGTGGAAAGCGGAAGGTTTAATTCCCTGGCAATCTCCTTCATTTCTTTTCCTTCAACATAGATCATCTGGAAAAGCTGCTGGTATTTATCGGGAAGATTTTGAAGCGCAAGAAAAACCTGGTGCATAGCTTCTGCAGTGATCAATTTTTGGGTAACATCAGGTGTAACTTCACGAGGGAGTTTCGTGATATGAATGATATAGTTGTCTGCGTGTACTTCTCTGCGAAGAACATCAAGGGACCTGTTGCGGACAGAAGTAAAAAGATACGGCTTGACAGAGGAGAGCGAGGCAATGCTTTCTCTTTTCTCCCAAAACTTCAAAAAACAATCTCCCACCACATCTTCGGCTGTGCTTGTTTGTTTTAAAAAGGTGAAGGCAAAATGAACGAGGTGCTTATAGTAGAGGTGGAAAAAATAATTAAAACCTCCTTCCTCTCCTTTTTTGAAGGAAAGAAAATGGTCTTCGGCACTATAGTCCACTTTATGTAGCAAGCGATGTTCATTAAAAGGTTTATTTGAGTCAGGAGAACAATTACGCTAAAAAAAGAGGCGCAGGTACTCCACTTATCGCTATTGGGGCCCTCGAAAGCCCATGTCACGAATAAGGGAGCCCACGCCAAAACGTGAGCCCTTGCTTATCGTCTCGTGACATTTTGAAATTTTCGAGGTTTCAATAGCGAGACTCAAAGCGAAAGCTTCAATTAGTTATGAAGGATTCGCAAAATTCTAGTTGCAATTTAATAAAATTCCCTACACCAGTGTATTGAAAGACGGTTTAATCTTTTGCGTCCTTGCAAACAAGGATGACAAAGAAGATTCTTAAATCAAAAGTTGATTTATATATCATAGCTCAAGTCAAAAAAAGACGTGAGGAATTAAACATTCATCAAGACGATATAGCCATCCATCTGGATGTTTCTCCAGGTTTTATAAGCCATGTTGAAAGTCCTAACCAAAGAGCGAAATATAATACTGCCCACCTAAATGAGCTAGCTAAGCTTTTCAAGTGTTCCCCGAAAGATTTTATGCCGGAAAAGCCGTTGTAATTTGACAATGACGCTTTATGAATTCAGCTTTGCAGATGAAATGGTAAAATAGAAGCATTCTGGAATGCGGTTTTGATTGGCAAAAGAAATGATGGCGAACAAATCAAGGCGAGCAAAGCTTTTGACAAATCAAGCCCTTCTTATTTCTATCGATCGTTGGCAGCCGCTTTTTTATCTAAACAGATTATCGGATAAGCGTTACTGTGCCACGCTCAACTTTTTGTTCATCACCTTGCAGTTGATACTTGCATAACCAGACGAAAACATCGGGCTTCTGATCAACACCATTTACCGTTCCGTCCCAACCTTTAAAACGGTCAGTTGTATGAAAGACAACCTGGCCCCAGCGGTTATAAACAGTCAGGTCGAATGATTTGACATTACCGAAGAGCAGTGCCCTGAATATATCATTGGTTGCATCGCGATTGGGCGTAAACGCTGTCGGTACTCGCAGCCCGACCATACAATCTTTAAGACTAACAATAACGGTATCTGAACCAATGCAGCCTTTCGCGTCACGGACCTGCAACCAGTACTTCCCGGCGTTGCCGACCGTTATTTTGGATGCGCTGCTTCCATTGCTCCAGGTATAGGAAGCAAATGATCTTGCAGGCTTTAGTTCTGCTGTCCCGTATGAACAGATCGAAGTGTCCTTAGTTAAAAAGTTGGATGGCGAAGGAAGTATTGTAGTGATAGAGACCGTATCCGCATTCTCACATCCATTGTAATCTGTTACCTGAACATAATAGCTTCCCGCGGAACTCACGGTATATTGTCTTGAAGTACTTCCATCCTGCCAGAGATAGGAAGAAAAATTACCCGGATCCAGTATCCTCACCGAGGATTGACATAACTCACTGTTATGATCAATCGAAATAAGCGGCAGCGGCCAAACTTTAATGACGTTCAAGGTGTCGTTGGACGGGCAACCTTCAGCTGTCGTTCCAGTAACAGTGAATGTGCCGGCCTTGCTTACAGAAAGTGTTTGTTGTGAGGATCCATCGTTCCATTGATATTTATCGAACCCCGCTCCAGCATTAAGCAACGCAGATTTTCCATAACAAAAGGAAGTGTCATTACCAAGATTAATTGCAGGAGAGTGGTGCACTTTCACTTTTATTGTATCGTAAGCAAAACATCCTGGCGTTAGTTCTGCTTTCACGAAGTATGATGTGTCGTCTGTAGGATTTACAATAATGCTCTGCGAAATGGTAGAACTGATGTTATAAGAAGGCCACCAACTGTAGCTTATAAACCCTGAAGGAGCATCGATATGTACTGTATCGTTATTACATTTTATCCTGTCTGCCCCTGCATCAAAAGAAATCGGAGGATGCGCCGTCACTACAATGGTATC
>Ga0207647_10000559_pt1 | contig 29551 bp, 31 predicted proteins | sample KBSCornC2_FD_184295 | JGI IMG/M metagenome (GOLD analysis project Ga0207647, IMG submission 184295) | Corn rhizosphere microbial communities from Kellogg Biological Station, Michigan, USA - C2 (SPAdes) (version 2) | ecosystem: Host-associated > Plants > Roots > Rhizosphere ... | reverse complement strand
GAGCCCCACCGTCCGTTCGCCGCGAACCTGTTCAACGACCGCGCGGTTGTCACCCCGACGCCGCATCCCCCGGACGGAGTCCGCGCCTGCACGCGCTCGACCGCCAAATCCGCCGGATGGATCTGGCACATCCCGCTCACCAACCGGATCGGCAACGGTTACGTCTATTCCTCGCGCTACATCGACCCCGAGGATGCCGCGGCGGAGCTGCGATCCCATCTCGGCCTCGCCGACGATACCGAGGTCCGCCACCTGCAGATGAAATGCGGAAGGATCGAGCGAAGCTGGGTCAAGAACTGCCTGGCCGTCGGCCTCGCCCAAGGCTTCCTCGAGCCCCTCGAGGCCACCGCCCTGCACATCGTCATCGCGACGGTCGAATCCTTCCTCGACGCGTGGGATGAAGATCGGCGCGACCAGTTCAACGCCGCGATTGCGCGGCGCTACGAGGGAATCCGCGACTATATCGTCTGCCACTATCGGACCGCGCTGAAGGCCGACACCGACTATTGGCGCGACGCCGCCAAACTCGACACGCTGTCGGACAGCCTCAAGGGCTTGATAACGGCCTGGTTCACGGGCGCCGATCTCGAACAGGAAGTCCTGCGCCAGGACATCGCCCGTTATTATTCGCCGATGTCGTGGCACGCGATGCTCGCGGGCTACGGCAACTTCCCCGAACCGAACCGGCTGAAGCCGCCCGGGCCCGACATATCGCCCATCGACATGGCCGACGTCGACCGGTTCGTCAGCGGGTGCGCGATGAATTTCCCGACCCACGCCGAGGCGCTCGCCCGGCTCTCGGAGGCGCCATGATTCGAAAGCTCCTGTTTGTCCTGCTCGTTCTCCTTGGCGCTGCGCCGGCACTTGCCGGCGATCCGCAGGGACCCGTTCATGTCAGTGCCGGAACGATCGTCGACCTCGGCGTGGTCCAGTCGAAATACACAGACCCGCGCCGGGTGGTCGTCTGGCTCCCGCCGGGCTACGGCGCGCATGGGCCGAAACATGCTGTGCTCTACATGCACGACGGCCAGAACCTGTTCGACAAGGCGACCGCCGGCTACGGCATGGAATGGGAGATCGACGAGCATCTGTCCCAGCTGATCGCCGAGAACAAGGTGCGGCCGGCCATCGTTGTCGGCATCTGGAACACGCCCAAGCGGCTTCAGGAATATGTGCCGTCGAAGGCGTTCACGACGCTTCCGGCCGATTATCGCGACAAGGTCCGCGCGCTCTACGGCGGCGACCCGCTGTCGGACGGCTACCTCAAGTTCCTCGTCAACGAATTGAAGCCGGCGATCGACAAACGCTTCAACGTCAGGACCGACCGGGCCAATACCGTGATCATGGGCTCGTCGATGGGGGCGCTTATCTCGCTCTACGCGATCGACGAATATCCCAAGGTCTTCGGCGGCGCGGGGATGATGTCCACCCACTGGCCGCTGGTCATCAATCCCGACGGAAAGCCGGTCAGCGAGCAGGATTATGAGGTCGTTTCCGCTACCTTCGAGCGCTATCTGGCGCCGGCCCTGCCCTCACCCGGGGCGCACAGGCTCTACTTCGACCATGGCACCGAGACCCTGGATGCCGTCTACAAGCGCTACCAGGATCGCGTCGACGGAGTGGTCGCCCGGCGCGGTTACGTCCAGGGGAAGAACTGGCTGACCCGCAATTACCCTGGCCAAAAGCACAACGAGATCAGCTGGGCCTCGCGCGTCGACATCCCGCTTCAATTCCTGCTCCCGCCGCTCAAGCGGCGCTGAGGCCGAATCCTACTGGCGACGCGCCATGGCCCAGCTGCGCTGCGAAGCAATCCACGCGTCCCGAGCCGCAAACCAGTCCGCCCGACGCTGCGCCCAATCGCGCGCCGACATGTTCGGACGTTCCGCGAGCCAGGCGTTGCGCATGGTTTGCCAGCTCTGCCGATCGACCTGGAATTGTGCACGCCAGGAATCGATGTCCTGAGTGAGCGCCAGCTTGATCCTCGGTCCGACATTGGCCGGGATGTTCGCGCCGGCACGCGCCGCCCGGGCAAGAGCCATGGCGTCGGCGCGGTGCTGGGCTGCCATCGCCTGATACTGAGCCGCGGTCAGATGCTGCTGCGCGGCGAAATCGCGGCCGAACTGTCCCTGCTGCGATGCAATGTCGCGGGCAAGATCTGCGGTCCCGGAACCCCCGCCGGCCAGTCCCGGGGGACTGATCGGCGGACCGGCACCCATTCCGCTGCCAGGACCGGCCCCTGCCGGCGGGCCATGCTGGGCCACGGCCGCAGTTGCCGAAATCATCAGCGCCCAAGCGCCGGTAAGAATGGCTTTACGCATCTCACCTAACCTCCTGTAAATAATCGGCAAACTCACCAACTACCACCACGGGGTTGGGTTGCATTAAAAATGACGGGCGCCGAGTCACGGCAGCAGTGTCATCGCGGCCCGAAGCCGTAACTCGCAAAGTGCTCGATCCGCCGCGGCGCGATTATCAGGCCATCCACTCCGGGCGTGTCGAGAACGAAGCGCAGGGCCGCGGCAGCCATCGTCTCTTCCCGAGCGTCGGCCGATCGCCTCAGCCGCTCGATTGCAGCGAAGGATTCCTCGTTCGAATAGCCGGCACAGACCTCCGGCGCATGGGCCAGGCGGCTTCCGGACGGGGGCTCCTCGCCGAACTGATATTTGCCCGTCAGGAACCCGCCGGCGAGCGGGCTGAAAGCCATATAACGGAGCCCATGCTCGGCGCAGTACGGGATCAGCTCCCGCGCATCCGCCGTGGCGAGCAGGTTGTACTCGTTCTGGACATATTCGAAGCAGGCGGCGAGGCTTGGGCTGGCTAAACTCCTGACCGCCTTCACATCGGATAGCGAGGCGTTGGAAATTCCGAGGCGGTCGATTTTGCCCGCTTCAACGGCGCGCGCCATGGCGCTGAGCGTTTCCTCCAGCGGAGTCACGCGATCGAACTCGTGGATGTAATAGAGATCGATCCGCTCGAGCCCCAATCGGCGCAGCGACTGATCGAGGTGATAGGCGATCTCGGCCCGGCTAAGCGGCGTCTCGTCAGGCCGGCAGCCGTGCGGATTGCCGACCTTGGTCGCGATCTGCGCGTCCTGGAGGAAGGCAGCACCCTGGGACCGGAGCCACTTGCCAAGCACGATTTCGCTCGAACCGCCGCCGTAGGTGCTTGCGGTATCGAATCGTCGAAGGCCTACCCGCCGGGCATGATCGAGCAGCTTCAAGGCCTGCTCTTCGCTGTCGCCGGCGCCGCGCAGGTTCGGCGACGAGCCAATTCCACCGAAATTGCCGCAGCCGAAGACAATCCGGTCGACATCGCTCTCAGCCAGCATCTTCCCGCCTCTTTCGACCGATCTTCGACCTGGGCCAATATTGGAGCATCAGGTGGTGGAGGCCCGAGCCGGAATCGAACCGGCGTGCAAGGATTTGCAGTCCTCTGCGTAACCACTCCGCCATCGGGCCGGGAGAGCGAGTGCCGCCTTTGTGGCGAGCCTGCCGCGCGGGTCAAGTAAGAAGTCGCGGAGGATTTTCCCACAGAGCCCTTGCAGTTGCGAATAGTTCGCATTAGCAGGTCCGTTACAACAAAACACGCAAGGGGTAATCATGAAGCGTTGGATGGTGCTGGGCGTCGGCCTGGCAGGGCTGGCTGCAACCTCGGCCAAGGCGGACGAGCAATATTTCGGCTACACTTACAGTTCAGAGGTTCTCGGCAAGGGCCAGACCGAGTCCGAGCTGTGGATCACCGACCGCCGCGGCAAGTCCGGGGGACACTTCGACGCGCAGGACTATCGGATCGAGCTGGAGCACGGCTTCACCGACCGCCTGACCGTTTCCGGCTATGCCAATTTCGCTGGGCACCACATCCGCGGCCTCGAGCCGGACTTCGACGATACCGACCGCGACTTCGCGTTCCGGGGCCTGTCGGCCGAGTTCAAATACAATGTGCTCAGCCCGTACAAGGACGGCCTTGGCCTGACCCTTTACGCCGAACCGGGCTGGTCGCGGATCCACGGCGGAGGCGAGAAGGGCACCGAGTATGAGCTCGAATTGAAGGCCATCTTACAGAAGAACTTCCTCGACGACCGGTTGATCTGGGCGGCGAACCTGACCTTCGAGCCCGAATGGGAGAAGGAAAAGGAAGAGGTTGCCCCCGGAGTCACCGAAACCGAATGGGAGAAAGAGCTGAAGATCGAAGTTTCGACAGGCCTTTCCTATCGCGTCGCGCCGAGCTGGTTCCTGGGGGTGGAGGGCCGCTACGCCAGCGTCTATCCCGATTGGACCAACGGCCTGCACCGCGAGACCTACGCGGTTTTCGCCGGCCCTTCGGTTCATTATGCGGGCAAGAAATGGTGGGCGACCCTGACCTTCCTGCCACAATTGTTCGGCAAGCCCAGCCCGGACGGCAGTCTTGCGCTCGACGAATATGAAAAGCGCGAGCTGAGGCTCAAGATCGGGTACAATTTCTAATGCGCCGAGCGGCCTGGTTCACGATCCTGCCAACCGCGGCGATTGCCGCGGCTGCCCCAGTGTCGGCCACCGTCTATTTGACGATCCAGGCCGCGCAGCGAGCGATGTTCCCCGGCGCCCGGTTCGTCGAACATGATCTCGCCTTCACCCCCGACCAGCGCAAGGCGATCGCGCGGAGTTCGGGGGTTGGAAGCTTCGACAAGGTTCAGCGGGTGTGGGACGTTCGCTCGGGCAATGGCCGGGCGGGCTGGTTCATCGTCGACCGGGTGCTCGGCAAGCACGAGATGATCACTTACTCGGTGGCGCTCAGTCCGGACGGTGCGGTCAGACGCGTCGAGATCCTGGAATATCGCGAGACCTACGGAGGCGAAGTGCGCAATCCGAACTGGCGGCAGCAGTTCGTCGGCAAACGCTTCGGCTCGCAGCTGCAGCTCGGCAAGGACATCAGGAACATTTCGGGCGCGACCCTGTCGAGCCGCCACGTCACCGACGGGATCCGGCGGCTGCTCGTCACTTGGGAGCTGATGCTCAAGAATGCTTAGGCGCTGCCGGCCCCTGCTTGGCACATACGTCGAGATCGAAGCGGCCTCGGAAGCCGCGATCGAAGCCGGCTACGCCGCGATTGCCACGGTCCATCGCTTGATGAGCGCGCACGAGGAGGACAGCGATCTGTCGCGGGTGAACTGCTTCGCGCATCTCGGTCCGGTCCAGGTCCACCCATGGACGGCCCTTGTCCTCGAACGGGCATGGTTCTGGGCGAAGGAAAGCCAAGGCGCCTTCGATCCCGTGCGGGCCGGCAAAGCGGCGATCGACAGCGGCTACCTGCCGCGCCACCCCGGACAACCCGAACCCACGGCCGGCCACTGGAGCTGGCTCGAACTTCAGGGCCGCTCGGTCCGGCTGCTGAAGCCCGGCTGCATCGACCTCGGCGGGATTGCTAAGGGATTCGCGGTCGATAGAGCCATCGAGGCACTCCACCGTGCCGGGGCGGATCGCGGCCTGGTCAATGCGGGCGGCGACATGGCGGCGTTCGGCGCGCGGCCCTGCCCGGTCCAGATCGCCGATCCGCTCATGCGGTCGCCACGCGTCGAAATCGCGCTCGACAATGAGGCTCTCGCGACGAGCGCGGTGCTTGATGGAGCGTGGACTCATCTGCCGGGCGCGGACCGGCGCTGGCTATCCACGAGTGTTCGTGCTCGATCGGCAATGGACGCCGACGCCCTGACGAAGGTCCTGCTCTCGGGGTCGACACGAGCACATCACTGCCTCGATCTTGCCCGCGCCACCGGCCTGCGCATTGCATGCGATGGGTCGATCGAAGAGGTCAGCGGTGAGATGATCCCGGCATGAAACGCCCGCCGAGCTTCAGCCTCAAACTGCCGCGCTGGCACGAATGGCTGATCTACGCGATCAGCGGTGTGCTGTTGGTGACCGGCGGCGCGTGGCTGCTTCTCGACCGCTTCGGCAAGGTCAATGGCGAGTTCGGGCCCGAGCCGAGCCCGGCGCTGCCCTGGCTGCTCCTGATTCACGGCGCGGCCGCTTACGGCTTCGCAATCGCCGCAGCCATGCTGATCCCGGTCCATATGCGTCTGGGCTGGAACTCGGGGAGGAACCGCCGGAGCGGCCTCTTGCTCGTCGGGCTTAGCTTGTTCCTCGTTCTCACCGGGCTCGCGCTTTATTATTCCACCGCCGAAGGCTTCCGCTCCGCCGCAAGTCTCTCCCATTGGCTGGTCGGCCTGTCGATGCCCGCACTCATCATCGTCCACCTCATTCGCGGCAAAAAATCGCGCCCGGTAGGGGCTGGGACGAAAAGCCACACCCGCTGACGTTCGTCGGTATTTCGATCAACGGCGGTTGGCGCGCCCCCAAGCTGTGTTAAGAGCGATCTTGAACTTAGAGTGTATTATCGGCATAGAACAGCTGTGACGGTGCAAACCCCAATTCCAGATTTTGCCGCCGCGAGGGTGGCGATGGTCGAAAGCCAGCTGCGCCCGCAGGGCGTGACTGATCCCAGGGTGCTCGACGCCATGGGCTCGGTTCAGCGCGAAAATTTCCTTCCGGACCGCACCCGCCCGCTCGCTTATGTCGACCGCTCGGTCGCGATCGGCGACGGCCGGTTCCTGCCATCTCCCGCGGTACTGGGCCGGCTTCTCACTGAGATGATGATCGAGCCCGGCCAGCGCGCCCTCGTCGTCGGCGCTGGTACCGGTTATTCGAGCGCGGTCCTGAACCGCGTTGGACTCGGCGTCGTCGCGCTGGAAAGCTCCGCCGAGCTGGCAGATCGTGCACGCGAGCTGGGAATCGACGTGGTTGAAGGACCGCTCGAGGCCGGCTGGAAGAAGCTGGCGCCTTATGACCGGATCCTGATCGACGGTGCGGTCGCTACTATTCCCGACACGATTGTCGACCAGCTCGCCGACGGCGGCCGGCTTGGAACAGCGCTGGTCGATCGCGGAATCACTCGCCTGACGGTCGGGCGCAAGGCCGGCGAAGCGTTCGGCTGTTTGTCGCTCGGCGATGCTGGTACACCTGCACTTCCCGGCTTTTCGAAGCCGGAGGCATTTACGTTTTAGTTTGAGGGGGGCTCCAGTGCTTCGTAAGCTATTCATCGGATCGGCAATCGCCGGGCTCATGGCGGGCGCCGCATCGGCCGACACGCTGCGCGAGGCCCTGGTCTCGACGTATCAAACGAACCCGGCGCTGATGGCTCAGCGGGAATCGTTGAAGGCAACCGATGCCAATGTTGCGATCCAGCGTTCCGCCGGACGCCCGCAGATCAGCGGTACGGTCGGCCTCAATCGCGACCTGTCGCGCAGCGGCATCCTCGAAACCGGGGCCAGCAGGGGGCCGAACCTTTCGACCACGGTCGATTTGAGCGTTCCATTGTTCAACGGCGGCGCGATCCGCAATTCGATCCAGGCGGCGAAAGCGCGGGTCGAAGCCGGCCGGGGGACGCTCCGGGGGGTCGAAGGTGACGTCTTCACCGACGCCGTTTCGGCTTACATGGATGTGATTCGCGACCGCGCGATCGTCGAATTGAACCAGAACAATGTGCGTGTGCTCCAGACCAACCTCGAGGCGACCCGGGACCGGTTCGAAATCGGCGACGTCACGCGCACCGACGTCGCTCAGTCGGAAGCCAGGCTCCAGCTCGGTAACTCGCAGCTCGCCGTCGCCCAGGGGAGGCTGGTAGCCAGCGAAGCCAATTATCGCGCGGTCATCGGCAATGCTCCCGGAGCTCTCGCGCCGCCGCCTCCGCTGCCGCCGCTGCCCACGTCGGCGGACGAGGCCATTCGCATCGCGCTCGCCGATAATCCTGACCTGGTTGCGGTAACCCGGGCAGCGGCTGCGGCTGGCTACGATGTACGCGTTGCGCAGGCCGGTCGCCTGCCCCAGCTGGCGGGGGTCCTCAGCGGTACTCGTTTCGACACTCTGGGCGACAAAACAAGCGGGGTCCCGGACCACGGCACCACGAGCTCGCTCGGCCTCAGCGCCCGAGTCCCGATTTACCAGGGCGGCCTGCCATCGGCCCGTACGCGACAAGCGCGCGCCCTCGAAGGCCAGGCGCTCGAAAATGTTGTCGGCACTGAGCGCAACGTCATCTCCCAGTCGCGCTCGGCGTTCGCGGCCTACGATGCGGACCAGAGGGCCATCCAAGCGAGTACGATCGCGGTCCAGGCGAACGAACTGGCGCTCGAAGGTACGCGCGCCGAACAATCTGTCGGCACGCGCAACGTCCTCGACGTTTTGAATGCCGAGCAAGAGCTGCTGCAGTCGCAGGTCACGCTCGTCACGGCCAAGCGCGATGCCTATGTCGCCGGCTTCACACTGCTGAACGCGATGGGCCAGGCCGAAGCGCAAAAACTCGGCCTGGACGGCGGTCCGCTCTACGACCCGCTCGGAAACTATCGCCGTGTCGCCAATGAGTGGAACGACTGGGCGGGGGAACCGCGGCACAACCCTGTATCGACCAGAACCGTGTCGCCGCCGGAAATGCCAACGAATCCCCTCGTCGGTCCGCCGCTGGTGCCCGCGCGAGTTAATTCGGGCCCGGCCGTCATTTCCCCTGAGGTTGCACCGACCAACGCGGTGACCGGTGCAGGGGTGACTCAGCCGCAGCAATAAACGTATATCCCGGCGTCATGCAGTCCGGCCGTGAACCGTCGATGGAAGACATCCTCGCCTCGATCAAGAAAGTGATCGCGGAGGAGAAGGTGCAACGCGTTTCTGTGTCGTCTGAGGACGAGCTCGAGGATGCCCCGCTGCCCGAAGAAGAAAGGGCCGAAGCGGAGGACGTCGACGTTCTTGAATTGAACGAGCCCCTGGCCCCTCCGATCGACCTCGGGCCTCCCCTGCTCGACGAGGGCATGGCCGGGCACAGCCGCCAGTCGCTCGAGGAACTTCAGACCATCGCCGCGACCGTGCCGCCGGTCCCTCAGATCAATCCGCTTGAGGATATGGTGCGCGAGATGCTGAAGCCGATCCTGAAGCAATGGCTCGACGAGCATCTGCCGCAAATGGTCGACGAGCACGTGAAGCGCGAGATTTCGCGGATTACGGGGCGGCCGCTTTAACGACTAGTTGATGCGTTAACGGTCGCTCGCTACGCCTGCGGCATGACCCGCACATCGCTCCTCCTCGCCGCGGCCGCAGCCGCGCTCGCCGCCACCCCCGCCCTGGCTCGCCCGATGACCGCGACCGATATGCACATGATGCATCGGCTCGGCGCGCCCGACGTCTCACCGGACGGAAAATGGGCGGTGTTCACTATTTCCGACACCGATCTCGACAAGAACAAGCGCAACAACACCCTTTACCTGCTCGACCTGACGAAGCCGGGAGCCGCGCCGCAACCAGTCCAGGGCGCCGCGAAGGGGCATGACGCGGTGTTCGGACCGGACGACGCATTGTGGTTCCTGATGACGGCCGACGGCCAGGATCAACTGTTCCGAATGCCGATGGGCGGAGCGCCCGTGGCTGTGAGCAACTTCAAGGGCGATATCGGCGGGTTCAAGCTTGCGCCCTCGGGCGATCGCGTCGTCGTCTGGGCCGATCGCGACCTTCGCTGCGCCGACCTCAATTGCGCCGGCCTGCCCGAGGCGCCGAAGACGGGCAGCGCGCGCATCTACGACCAGCTGTTCATCCGCCACTGGGATACGTGGGCAGCTCCGGGGGTGCGCTCGCGCTTGTTCGCCTTCGCGATCACGGGCGGGAAACTCGCCGGCGCGGGGGTCCCAGTCGAGGGCAATCTCGTCGGCGATACGCCTTCCAAGCCGTTCGGCGGCGGCGAGGAGTTGAACTTCTCGCCCGACGGCAAGACGCTCTATTTTGCCCTGCGCGAGGCCGGGCGCACTGAGGAATTGTCGACCAACCTCGACATCTTCGAGACGCCGACCGACGGAAGCAGTCCGCCCAGGAACCTGACCGACGCCAACGACGCGACCGACAATCTGCCGGCGGTGTCGCCCGACGGCCGGACCCTCGCCTATTTCGCGATGGCCCGACCGACCTACGAAGCCGATCGCCAGGTCTTGATGTTGCGCGACCTCGCGAGCGGAACGGTCCGTCCGCTGACTCAGTCCTGGGACCGCTCGGTCGGCTCGATCGAATGGGCGAAGGACGGCAAGAGCCTGCTGATCACCGCCGAGGACACGCTCGAGCAGCCGGTGTTCCGGGTCGACGCAAAGACCGGCAAGGTCACGCGCCTTACCCGCGACGGGCATTTTGGGAACGTCCGTGCGCTGGCGGGCGGCGGCGCGATCGCCACCATGAACAGCGTCATGGCGCCCGACGACCTCTTCCGCCTCGACAAGAAGGGTAAGGTGACGCAGCTCACCAACGTCAACCGCGAACTGCTTGCCCAGCTCGATCCGGTGATCTTCGACAAATTCAGTTTTGCCGGTGCCAACAACGATACCGTCTGGGGCTGGACGCTGCGGCCGACACGCGTGACGACCAAGCTGCCGATCGCTTTCCTGGTCCACGGCGGGCCGCAGGGTACGTTCAGCAACAGCTGGTCGTACCGCTGGAACCCGCGCGTTTTCTCGGGACCGGGCTATGCGGTGGTCAGCGTCGATTTCCACGGCAGCCAGGGCTACGGCCAAGCCTTCACCGATGCGATCAACCGCAACTGGGGCGGCTGGCCGCTCGAGGACCTGCAAAAGGGCCTCGCCTACGCGATTGCCCATGATCCGCAGCTCGACGCCGATCGCGCCTGCGCGGCCGGCGGCTCCTACGGCGGCTATATGATGAACTGGATCGAGGGGCAGTGGCCCGACCGCTTCAAGTGCATTGTCCAGCACGACGGCGTGTTCGATGCCCGAGCCATGGCCTATGAGACGGAAGAGCTATGGTTCGACGAGTGGGAGCACGGCGCCCATCCTTATTATGAAGCGCCGGCCGAGTTCGAAAAGTGGAACCCGGTCAATTACGTCCAGAACTGGAAGACCCCGCAGCTGGTGATCACCAGCGAGAATGATTTCCGCATCCCCTATACCCAGGGAATCGCGGCCTTCACCGCGCTGCAGCGGCGCGACATTCCATCGCGGCTGGTCGTCTTCCCCGACGAGAACCATTGGGTGCTGAAGCCGAAGAATTCGATCCAGTGGTACGACGAAGTGCTCGGCTGGATGGACCGGTGGATCGGAAATGGCGCGCCAGACTCGCAGCCGAAACCACCAGCCACCCAGCGGGGGAAGTGACCAGGAGGATCGAGTGACTCTTCCGACCAGGCTGACTATCGTCGGCTTTCTGATCCTCGCGACCGTTCTCGAGGTTTCCGGCGACGCGATCATTCGCGTCGGTCTCGGTCGAAGTGTCGGCGCCGTGAAAGGCGCGTACTTCGCGGCGGGCGCGGTGCTGTTGTTCGGCTATGGCCTCAGCCTCAATCTCGCGCCGATCGAATTCCCTCGCGTCGCGGGCATCTACATCGCCACCCTGTTCATCGTCTGGCAGGTCATCAGCTTCCTGGTTTTCAGATCGACTCCGACGGTGCCGATCCTGCTCGGCGGATCGCTGATCGTCTTCGGCGGCTTGATTGTCGCTTTCTGGAATCCGGCCACCTAGGTTCTAAGCGCAGAGGGCGCCGGACCAAGCCGGCGCCCTCCTCCCCCACCCCCGAACTCGTTAGTTGCGCATCTCCGGCAGATAGCCTTCGTCCGCTGCGTCGCTGAACTTGGTCGTGCGGCCGTCGAAGCGGACCCGGACAATCCCGGTCGAACCGTGACGCTGCTTGGCGACGATGATCTCGGCGCGTCCCGCGACCGGATCGTACTTCTCCTTCCACGCTTCGTATTTCGCCTGCTTCTCGACCTCCTCGGGCAAGGGGAAGTCGGGCTCGACCGCCTTCAAATAATAATCCTCGCGGTAGATGAAGAGCACGATATCGGCGTCCTGCTCGATCGAGCCGGATTCGCGCAGGTCCGAGAGCTGGGGGCGCTTGTCCTCACGCTGCTCGACCGCGCGGGAGAGCTGCGACAGGCCGACCACCGGAACGTCGAGCTCCTTGGCCAGCGTCTTCAACCCGCGGCTGATCTCCGAAATCTCGTTGACGCGGTTGTCGTTGCTGTTTCGGCCCGTGCCCTGGAGAAGCTGGAGGTAATCGACGATCACCATGCCGATGCCCTTCTGCCGCTTGAGGCGGCGGGCGCGCGTGCGCAGCGCGGCGATGGTCAAACCTGGAGTGTCGTCGATATAAAGCGGCAGGCTCTGAAGCTCGGCGGCTGCCCGGGCAAGGTCGCGGAACTCGTGCTGGGTGATCCGGCCCATGCGTAAATTCTCGGCGGTAATCCCCGACTGCTCGGCGAGGATACGCGTCGCGAGCTGATCGGCCGACATTTCGAGGCTGAACAGAGCGACGGGCGCACCGGCGCCCTTTTCCGGCGCGATTCCGTCCTCCTGGTCACGCAGGAAGCGCTGTGCCGCGGCGAACGCCATGTTCGTCGCAAGGGAGGATTTGCCCATGCCGGGGCGGCCGGCGACGATGATCAGGTCGGAGCGGTGAAGCCCGCCGATCTTGGAATTCATCGCCTCGAGGCCCGTCGTCAGGCCCGACAAATGGCCGCCGCTGTTGAGCGCGCGCTCGGCCATCTGCAGCGCGTCCTTGGTCGCCTCGGCGAAGCTCTTCGCCTTGCCTTCCGCGCCGCCTTCCTCGGCCACCTTGTAGAGCTCGGTCTCCGCTTTCTCGATCTGCTCCAGCGGAGCGATCTCCTCGCTGGTGTCCAGCGCGCCCTCGACCAGGTCCCTCCCAACTCCCACGAGGGCGCGCAGCAAAGCGAGGTCATAGATTTGTGCGGCAAAATCGCGCGCGCCGATGATCGCGGCGCCCGACCCGGTCAGCTGGGCGAGATAAGCCGGCCCACCGACCTCCTTCATCGCCTCGTCGCCGTCGAACATCGGCTTCAGGGTCACCGGATTGGCGACTCGGTTGGCATCGGTCATCCGGAGGATCGATTCGTAGATCCGGCCGTGCAGGGGCTCGAAGAAATGGTCGGGCCGGAGCTTCAGCTGGACGTCCTCGACCAGCCGGTTGTCGATCATCAGGGCACCCAGAAGCGCGGCTTCCGCCTCGACGTTCTGAGGAAGGGCTTGGGGCGCGGGTTCAGACGCAGACTCGGCGATGCGGACAATTTCGGCCATGAGCTATCCTTGGCGTGCCTGGCCCCACACGTCCAATGAGAACGAATGTAGCACAACTGTGGATGGGATGTGCACGAATCAGAGAGGGGCTCGCGAGAACTCCGGAATTTGGCGAACGCCTCATCCACAGAAATAATCGGCGCCAAATTGAAGGCTTCGGACTGGCCCGTTAGGCCTTCGGAATGGCGATTTTGTCGGACCGGTGGATTCGCGAGCAGGCGCAGGCAAACGGCATGATCGAGCCGTTCGTCGAGGCCCAGCGGCGCGAGGGCTGCATCAGCTACGGTCTGTCATCCTACGGCTATGACGCGCGCGTCGCCGACGAGTTCAAGATCTTCACCAACGTCGACTCGGCGACCGTCGACCCCAAGGATTTCGCGGCGAACAGCTTCGTCGACCGGAAGACCGACGTCTGCATCATCCCGCCCAACAGCTTCGCCTTGGCGCGCACGGTCGAATATTTCCGGGTGCCGCGCGACATACTCGTCATCTGCCTCGGCAAGTCGACCTATGCGCGGTGCGGGATCATCGTGAACGTCACCCCGCTCGAGCCCGGCTGGGAGGGGCATGTGACGCTCGAATTCTCGAACACGACCCCACTCCCGGCTAAAGTGTACGCCAACGAGGGCGCGTGCCAGTTCCTGTTCCTCCAGGGCAACGAGCCGTGCGAGGTGAGCTACGCCGACCGCGCCGGTAAATATATGGGGCAGAAGGGCGTGACCCTGCCCAAGCTGTGACCCGCGAAGAAGCCCGCAAACTCGACGCCACCGACCCGCTCGCCTTCGCGCGGGGGCGGTTCGAGCTACCCGATGGCGTCATCTACCTCGACGGCAATTCGCTGGGAGCGCTGCCGGCCGCGACCGCCGAGCGGCTCCGCGACGTCGCCGAGCGCCAATGGGGCGACGAACTCATCGCCAGCTGGAACGCGCACGGCTGGATCGACTGGCCGACGCGGATCGCGGCGAAGCTGGCGCCGATCGTCGGGGCCAGGCCTGCCGAGCTGCTGATCGCCGATTCGACGAGCGTTTGCCTGTTCAAATTGCTCGCTGCGGCGGCGAAGGCGCGTCCGGGCCGCAAGACGATCCTTTCTCAGCGGGGCAACTTCCCGACCGACCTCTATGTTGCCCAAGGTTTGGCGGAGATGCTGGGGCTGACCCTCAAGGCAGTCGAGCCCGATGGCATCATCGGCGCGATCGGCGACGACACGGCGGTCGTCACTTTGACCCACGTCGATTACCGATCGGCCGCTTTCTACGACATGGCCGCCGTCAACTCCGCCGCGCACGCGGCGGGCGCGCTCGTCGTTTGGGACCTCTCCCACAGCGCCGGGGCGATCGAGCTCGATCTCAACGGAACCGGCTGCGACCTCGCGGTCGGCTGCGGTTATAAATATCTGAACGGCGGCCCGGGCGCGCCTGCGTTCGTCTACGTCGCCGGGCAGCTCCAGGGCGAACTTCACTCTCCGCTCCAGGGTTGGATGGGTCACGCCGAACCGTTCGCGTTCGATGATGATTACCGCCCGGCAGCGGGCATCCTGAGCTTCCTCACCGGCACTCCGTCGATCCTCGCGCTGGCCGCGCTCGAAGCAGGGCTCGATACGTTCGCGGGCATATCGATGCGCGAGGTCGAGTCGAAGGCGCGGCGGCTATCGCAATTTTTCGTCGACGAGGTCGAGGCCCGCTGCGGGGATGAGGTGCGGCTCGCAAGTCCTCCCGACCCGGCCCAGCGCGGCAGTCATGTCGTGTTCGCTCACCCCGAGGGCTATGCCGTCATGCAAGCGTTGATCGACCGCGGAGTCATCGGCGACTTTCGCGCACCCGACCTGATGCGCTTCGGCTTTACCCCGCTTTACACGCGCTTCGAGGAGGCATGGCTGGCGGCGGAAATCCTCAGCGACATCCTCGCCTCGCGCGCCTGGGACGACCCGCGCTTCATGGAACGCAAGAAGGTGACCTGAAGCCTCACGCGGGCTCTTTCGCCTTGGCCTGCGCGGCATGCGCCGAATCCTCAGCGAGCAGCCGCCTGGATTCGTGGATCATTTCCACCCATCCGTGGAAGGAATTGGCGACGACCGTCACCAAATCCTTCAGCGGCCCTTCCTTGAGACAGCCGTTTTCGTCGAACGCGTCCTCGCTGACATGCCCGAGATAGGCCTCGGGCTGCTGCATCACCGGCATGTTGAGGAAAACCGCCGCCTGGCGGATCTGGTGGTTCGATCCGAACCCGCCGATCGAGCCCGGCGAAGCGGTGACGATCGCCGCGGGCTTCTTGTCGAAGACGCTCTGGCCGTAGGGCCGCGAGCCGACGTCGATCGCGTTCTTGAGCACGCCCGGGATCCCGCGATTATATTCGGGGCTGCAGAACAGCACGCCGTCCGATGCCGCGACCTGCTCGCGAAAACGCGTCCACTGCTCGGGCGGGCTCGCATCGAGGTCCTGGTTGTAGAGCGGCAGGTCGCCGATCTCGATCATCGAACAGTCGAGATTGTCGCAGCGCAGGCCACAGATCGACCGCGCCACTTTCCGGTTGATGCTGTCCTTCCTGAGGCTGCCGACGATGATCGCGATTCTGTAGGCCATGGCGCAACTCCTCTTGCCGGGCTCAATACGCTCGCAGGGAGAAGGTTGCGATGGGCGATAGTCAGGGCATTCGACGGGCGCGCTCCGCGAGATAGGCGTGTATCTCGGCGATCTCCTCGTCGGTGAGATGAGAGAAATCACTCTTCGCGACACTGCCCATCATCTTCAGCTTCCGGCCGTCGGCCGGCACTCCGGTACGCATCAGCTTCGTGAAGGCCGGCAGGTCGTAAGCCCCGGCGATCTCCAGATCAGGCGAGACGACGCCGGGTTCGACCTCTTGCCCGTGAAGCTGCGGCCCGTGGCATTCGGCACAGTTGGTGACGACGATATGGCGACCCTTCGCGAACTGCGACCCGAACTCCGGCGCCTGGTTTTCGCGGAACGTCCGGACCAGGTCGGGGGCCGTGTGGAATTTGCCGAGAATCAGACCGATCCGGCCCTTTGGGCCGACGCTCGGCAAAGGATACTCCTTGCCGCCCTTGGGCAGCGCGCGGATCGCCGCAATCACAGCCGCGACTTCGCTGTCGGTCATGAATTGATAGCCCTCGGCCGGCATGACCAGCAGCGACCGGCCGTCATGGCCGATGCCCTGGCGAATGGCGTGCTCGAGCTGCCGGTCGGTGGCTTTCGCGGCAACCAGTGTCAGGTTCGGCGCATAAATCTTCGCGACGCCCGGCTCATCCAGGAACATGTCGCCCTGCAGTCCCTTTCCGTGGCAACTGAGGCAGCCGAGGACGTGCAGCTGGCGCGATCCGTCGGCGAGCTCGGCGGCCGTTGGCGTCGCGAGCTTCGAGGCGGCCGGCGTCGGCCGGGCGCGAAGGATGTGTTCCGACCACAAATAGGCCGACAACGCGACCAGTAGCAGCAGCGCGACCAGGACGAGCAGGATATTGCGCAGAATTTTCATTTGAGCCCCCGCAACGGCCATAGCGCGGCAAGTTCTCCTGGGCGAGGGTTAGCGCCGGCGTCCCTGGTGGCGGATATTCGCCGGACGGCCGCGTCGCGTGCGATCGCGGCGGACGGGCGACGCTCCGCCATAGCTTCCTTCCGGAAGCTCGTAGCGAAGCGATCCCGAGACCGGGTTCGCCTCGGCCAGCCGAAGCGTGAGCCGCTGGCCGATCCGGTACGTCTCGCCGCTCTCTTCGCCGACCAGCAGCTTCGCCCCTTCATCGTAGCGGAAATATTCGGTGCCGAGGTCGCGCGCGAGCACCAAGCCGTCCCCGCCCAAATCCTCGACCGTCGCGAAGAAGCCGAACGGCTGAACCCCCGTGATCCGGCATTCGACCAGCTGGCCGACCTGGTCGGAAAGATACGCCGCGACATAGCGGTCGATGGTCTCGCGCTCGGCCTCCATGGCCCGCCGCTCGAGCATCGATATCGCCTCGCCAATCTGCTCGAACTTCTCCTCCTCGCCGCGCGGCAGGCCGCCTTCGCCGAGCTTGTAGGCATCCACGAGAGACCGGTGGACGAGCAGATCGGCGTAGCGGCGGATCGGCGAGGTGAAATGCGCGTAGGTCGCGAGTGCCAACCCGAAATGGCCGAGCCGATCGGGCGCATAGCGCGCCTGCATCTGGGTGCGGAGCAATTGCTCCATGATCTCTTCGCGCCCGTCGCCATCGCCGATGCGCTCGATGATCCGATTGAACGTTCCCGGCTTGATCACCTGGCCGAGGGCGAATTCGACGCCGAAGGTCTTCAGATAGTCCTTCAGCGCGACCAATTTCTCGCGGCTCGGCGGCTCGTGAACGCGGTACATGACCGGCGCCTTCTTCGCCTCGAGCGCTCGGGCGGCCGCGACGTTGGCGGCGATCATAAAGTCCTCGACCAGCCGATGCGCATCCAACCGGTCGCGCGGCGCGATCGACATGATCCGGCCTTTTTCGTCGAGCATCACCCGGCGTTCGGGAAGGTCGAGCTCGAGCGGATCGCGCTTCTGCCGGGCCGCGAATAAAGCGCGCCAGCAGGCCCACAGCGGCTTCAGGGCCTTTTCGACCAACTCCTGCGGAACGCGCCCTTCAACCGGCGGCATAGCGCATGTTGGCGAACTGACCTCGATCCGCTCCTCGCCCGCCGCGTCGATCGCAGCCTGCGCGTCCTCATAAGCGATGTTCGCCGCAATCCGCACCTTCGCGCGGCTGAAACGCCATTCCTTGAGCGCACCGTCCTTCCCGATCTTGAGGTGGCAGGCCACCGCCGCCCGGTCCGCGCCTTCTTTCAGCGAGCAGATGTCGGCGGACAGCTCCTCGGGCAGCATCGGCACGACGCGGTCGGGGAAATAAACGCTGTTGCCGCGCGCCCGGGCTTCGCGGTCGAGTTCGGAGCCGGGGCGGACGTAGAAGCTGACATCCGCGATCGCGACGATCGCGTTCCACCCGCCCTCGCCATCGGGTTCGGCCCAGATCGCGTCGTCATGGTCGCGCGCGTCCTCGGGATCGATCGCGACGATCGGCAAATGGGTCAGGTCTTCGCGCTGCCCCAGCGGCAGCTTCGCCACCCGGTGCGCTTCGTCGATCGCCTCCTGGGCGAATTCGGCACGCAGCCCATGCTTGTGGATCGCGATCAGCGAGAAGCTGCGCGGCGCGAACGGATCGCCGAGGACCGCGTCGACACGTGCCGACACTCGGGGCGGCCGGCCGGTCACCTCGCATAGCACGAGGTCGCCGGGCTCGGCGTCCTTCAATTCGTGGATCGCGAACTCGCGGCGCTCGCGCTTGTCGACCGGCGAGAGCCAGAAGCGGTCGCCGTCGCGCCGAACCACACCGAGCACGAGCTCCGCCGCGCGCGCGAGCTTCTTCAGCGGATAAGCGAGCCAGCCCTGCCCTTTCTCTTCAGTCCGACACAGCACGCGGTCGCCGATGCCGAGTGCGCTGCGTCCGCGCTCGATGACGCGCAGCCGCGGCGGCGGGGTCTCGGCGTGCCACTGCTCGGGCACGGCAAAGACGTTGCCGCTGTCGTCGACCTGGCTGACGCGGAGGACGGTGACTTTCGGAACGCCGCCAGCTTGATGGAAGGCGCGCCCGCGCGAATGATCGATCAGGCCCTCGTCGGCCATGTCGTTGAGCAAGCGCTTGAGGTCGATCTTGTCCTGGCCGGAGATTCGGAACGCCCGCGCGATCTCGCGCTTCCCCGCCGGCTGGTCGGACGTGGCGATGAAGTCGAGGATCTGCTTGCGGCTGGGCAGGCCTCCTGAGCGCTTGCGGGGCATGGGTTGCCCCTAAACGCGCCTAACGCAACTGGCTATCCTTGCTGCCTCGGCGGTTAATGGTCGAATGCACTACCGCCTTGTCGCGCTCGGATTGGCAGGCGATGCAGGTGCGAACGCCGGGCAGCGCCTCGCGGCGCTTTTTGGGGATCGGGTCGCCGCAATCGTCGCATTCCTCGGCGCTTTCGCCATGCGGAGTAAGCGCGCGGGCACGAAGGACCGCGTCCTTCACCGTGTCGTCGATCTGGTCCTGGACCGCGCCGTCGCGCGTCCATCCACCGGCCATGATGCTTCAACCTTCCGTCATGCCGGACTTGATCCGGCATCCGCCTTCCCTGCCCAATGTAAGCAAGGCGGACCCCGGCTCAAGGCCGGGGTGACAGTCACTTCTTCTCCGCGGGCGGCGCGACGTAGGGTTTGAATGCCCCGCCCGGAACCGCCGAGGCAACCGGGCTCTCGAACCCGTCCTTGCTCAGCGACGAGACGCCGAACACCCAATCGTCGACGCGGATGCCTTTTAGAACGTGTTCGATATTCGTTGGGCCTGTCGGGCAAGGGCCACGATCACAGTACGAAATCACCAATTCGTCGGTCCGCTCCCAATTCGCAGCGTCCGTTCTACGTTTGTAAATCTTATATTCGGCGAACGGCGAAGTCCGAATCCATTTTAGCGTCGTATCCGTGCTCACCGCCCCCTCGACCTTCGGCTCGGGCGGTGGCGGGGCGCTGGCGATGGCGGCGAGCGCGGCGACGTTCAGCTTGGTCATCTTGGCGAGGTAGGCGAAATCGACATGGTCGATCGTGTCGCCGTACTGCACGCCCTTCTCGACCCGCACGTCCTGGTGCTGCCAATTATAATTCTCGACAGCGACGCTGATCCGCGCGGCGGGGAAGCCGAGCTTCAAAAACTCGATATGGTCGCCGCCGCGGCTGAACCGGTCGGTGCGCCAGATCTGCCGGACGTCGAGCCCGATCTTGAGCCGGTCGGCGAGGCTATCGAGAAAGCGCGAGATGTTGCGCGACGGGCTGTCGTTCTCGCCGCCGAGGCTGTGGATCTGCGCGGCGAGCTCCATCTCCCCCTGCGACCGTGGTCCTTCCGACAACACGCGTGCATGGGTGGAATCGCACACGCCGTCCGACCCGCAGCTGTTGCCGATGATGTCGTTGTTCAAATCGGCGATGACGTTCCAGCCCTGCGCCTTGGCATAAGCGGCGATCACCTTGGCGCCGTACAGGCCCTGCTCCTCGCCGGAATCGAGCGAATAGACGATCGTCCCGGGGAATTTGTGCTTCGAGAGCACCCGCGCCGCCTCGAGCACCGCCGCCGAGCCCGAGCCGTCGTCGTTGGCCCCCGGCTCGAATGCGTCGGCGTTGAGCGGATCGGTCACCCGGCTGTCGATATGGGCGGTGATGATGACGACGTCGTTGGGCCGCTCGGTTCCGCGCTGGATCGCGACCATGTCGCAGATGCGCGTCGGTTTCGGGATTCGGTCGCCGGTGAAGGTGTCGCACGGCCGCACCGTAGGCAGGCCGAGGCTCTCGAATTGGCCCTGGCTCCAGGTCAGCGCCGCGCCAATCCCGCGCTTGGGATCGGTCTGGGACGATAGCGTGTGGCGCGTTCCGAAGCTCACGAGTGTCTCAATCGTGTGCCGCAGCTGCGCCTGGCTGACCGGCGCGACAATCGCACGCAGCTTCGCATCGGGCGAGGGCGGCGCCGCGCCGATCAGCAACAGGCTGGACAAAGCGATCAATCGACGCATCGCGACTCTCCGTCTCCTCGGCCGCGGCAACTGGCATTTGCTTGAGCGCAGGTCTAGGGGAGCCGCGACCTCAAACCACATAGTTCAGGACGCGTATCCATGCTTCGCAGCATTGACCATTTCATCGGCGGTTCCAGCTTCGCTTCGGGCGAGCGCCAAGGGGACGTCTTCGACCCCAACCAGGGGCAGGTCCAGGCCCATGTCCGCTTCGGCACCGCGGCCGACCTCCAGAAGGCCGTGGACGCCGCCAAGGCCGCCCAACCGGCCTGGGCCGCGACCAACGCTCAGCGCCGCGCCCGGGTCATGTTCAAGTTCCGCGACCTCGTCGAACAGAACATGGACGATCTGGCGCGCCTGCTGAGCTCGGAGCACGGCAAGGTCCTCGCCGACGCACGCGGCGACGTTCAGCGCGGTCTCGAAGTGATCGAATATGCCTGCGGAATCCCGCAAGCTCTGAAGGGCGAATATACGGTCGGCGCCGGGACCGGCATCGACGTTTATTCGATGCGCCAGCCGCTCGGCATCGGGGCAGGCATCACGCCGTTCAACTTCCCGGCCATGATCCCGATGTGGATGTTCGGAATGGCGATCGCCTGCGGCAACGCGTTCATCGTCAAGCCCAGTGAGCGCGATCCGAGCGTCCCCATTCGCCTTGCCGAGCTGATGAAGGACGCCGGGCTTCCCGACGGGATCCTCAACGTCGTCCATGGCGACAAGGAAATGGTCGACGCGATCCTCGACCACCCCGACATCGCGGCGGTGAGCTTCGTCGGAAGCAGCGACATCGCCCAATATATTTACTCGCGCGGGACAGCGAACGGGAAGCGCGTCCAGGCGTTCGGCGGAGCCAAGAACCACGGCATCGTCATGCCCGACGCGGACCTCGACCAGGTCGTCAACGACCTCGCCGGTGCGGCCTTCGGCTCGGCCGGCGAGCGCTGCATGGCCCTTCCGGTTGTCGTTCCGGTCGGCGAGGAGACGGCCGACGCTCTTCGTGCCAAGCTCATCCCGGCGATCGCGGGTCTCCGCGTCGGCGTCTCGACCGATCCCGACGCCCATTACGGCCCGGTGGTCAGCAAGGCGCACAAAGAGCGGATCGAAAATTACATCCAGATGGGGATCGACGAGGGCGCCGAGCTGGTGGTCGACGGCCGCGGCTTCATGCTCCAGGGGCATGAGCAGGGCTTCTTCATCGGGCCGACCTTCTTCGATCACGTCACGACCGACATGAAGACCTACAAGGACGAGATTTTCGGCCCGGTCCTCCAGATGGTCCGAGCGAACGATTTCGAGGAGGCGCTGAAGCTCCCGTCGCAGCACGAATACGGTAACGGGGTCGCCATCTTCACCCGTAACGGCCACGCCGCGCGCGAATTCACGGCCCGAGTCAACGTCGGGATGGTCGGGATCAATGTCCCGATCCCGGTGCCGGTCAGCTACCACAGCTTCGGCGGCTGGAAGCGATCGGGCTTCGGCGACATCGGCCAATATGGCCAGGAAGGCTTGCGCTTCTGGACCAAGAGCAAGGTCGTGACCCAGCGCTGGCCCGACGGCGAAGCGCATGGGGAAAGCGCGTTCGTTATCCCGACTTTCGGGTAAAAGGAGCGACAGGGGGGCAAAGATGATCGTGACGATGCTGGCAGCGGCGGCGCTGGCCCAATGGACTGGCCCGCGCACGGTGGAATATCGTGGCCCGGGCAATTTCTGCGGCGGCGGCTATCGGGTTTGGCTCGGTCCTGGTGAGCGTGCCCTGGTCTTGCCGCAGGGCCAGGCGCCGCAGGCGACGCGTTTCGTCTTTTCCGCCGGAGAAGTGAACGTCCAGTCCGGCGCAAGGCCGCAGCCGGGGCCGGTGGTCAGGCGCTACGGCGGAACGCTGGTCACCAAGGCGAGCGACGGTGACGGAATCACTTATATCGTCTCCGACCAAACCGGCTTCGGCCTCCGCGTCACCAGCAGCGCGTTTCGCGGGCCGAAGAGCGACCGCTGGTTCTTCAACAAGGCGAACTTCGCGGGTCATGCCGACGAAGGGGTGAACTGCCTCGCGGGTTTCAGCAACTGACGCTGCAACAAGTTCGTGTACCCGATAGTTGAAGGCGCATGCTCCGCGTAATCGGACCGTTGCTTGCCTTGTTTCTGATGTCGGCCATCCTCGCATGCAGCAAGCGCGATCCCGTCGCGAAGGAAGCGATCAACACCGCCGGACTGCCCGCGATCGACGACAAGGTGCCCGATGCGACCGGAGCGCCTCCCGAAACGGCGACGCCGGCGACAGGCCCGATCGCTCCGGCCAAGACAATCCCCGCCGCCCTTCACGGCCGCTGGGGTCTGACCCCCATGGACTGCACTTCCGCCAGAGGCGACGCCAAGGGCCTGCTGGTCGTCGGGCCGTCCGAAGTCCGCTTTTATGAATCGCGTGCCGTCCCGGCACAGGACGCCCAAAGCGGAACGGACTCGATCAGCGGTCATTTCAGCTTTACTGGCGAAGGTCAGACGTGGACGAAGTTCGAGGCGCTCGAGCTGAAAGGGGCCGAGCTTGTGCGTACCGAGAGCAACCCAGTGGCGAGCTTCACCTATGCGCGATGCAAGTAGACTGATCCTGGTGTTCGCAGCTGCTGCGGCGCTTGGCGCCTGCAAGAAGCCGGCGACCGAAAACAACGTCGCCATCGACATCAACAGTGCCGCGCCCAGCGACATCGAGGCGCTTCCGCCCGACGAGAGCAGCGCGACGCCTTCCGATCAACTCGCCAATGGCGCCGACAATGCGGACGTCAACGTTACCGACAATAGTACCAAAAACGGCGACTAGGCGGACTTGCTGACATTCCGGCGCCGCCCTAGAGCGCCCGCGCAATGACCCAGTTCGACCTCACTGAGGACCAGCTCCAGATTCAGGAGATGGCGCGCAAGTTCACCGCGGACGCGATCAGTCCGTTCGCGGCCGAATGGGATGAGAAGCACATCTTCCCCCGGGACACGATCCGCGAGGCGGCCGAGCTCGGTTTCGGGGCAATCTACGTCAGCGAGGAATCGGGAGGGATCGGCCTCGGCCGGCTCGAAGCGGCACTGATCTTCGAGGCGATGGCCTACGGCTGTCCGTCGACCAGCGCCTTCATTTCGATCCACAACATGGTCTGCTGGATGATCGACCGTTTCGGCTCGGCGGAGCTTAAGCAGAAGTATCTGCCGGCGATGATCAGCATGGACCATATGGGGAGCTATTGCCTGACTGAACCCTCGTCGGGCTCGGATGCCGCCGCCCTGAAGACCAAGGCGGTGCTCGACGGCGACCATTATGTCGTCTCCGGTTCCAAGGCTTTCATCTCCGGCGGCGGCGCCAACGATGTGATGGTCGCGATGGTCCGCACCGGCGAGGAGGGACCAAAAGGCATCAGCGCGCTGGTCATCGAAAAGGACATGAAGGGCGTCAGCTTCGGCGCTCAGGAAAAGAAGCTCGGCTGGCATTCGCAGCCGACGGCACAAGTCAATTTCGATGAGGTTCGAGTGCCGGTCGCAAACCGCGTCGGTGGCGAGGGCGAGGGCTTTCGGATCGCGATGATGGGTCTCGACGGCGGCCGTATCAACATCGGCGCCTGTTCGCTGGGGGGAGCGCAGCGCTGCCTCGACGAGTCGATCCAATACACCAAGGGACGCCAGCAATTCGGACATCCGATTGCCGACTTCCAGGCCACGCAGTTCACGCTCGCCGACATGGAGACCGAGCTCCAGGCCGCGCGCTACCTGCTCTACGTAGCGGCCGCCAAGGTCACGGCGAACGCCCCCGACAAAACCAGGTTCGCGGCGATGGCGAAAAGGCTCGCCACCGACAGCGGCTCTTCCATCGTCGACCGGGCGCTGCAACTCCACGGTGGCTACGGCTACCTGATGGATTATCCGATCGAACGTTTCTGGCGCGACCTTCGGGTCCATTCGATCCTCGAGGGCACCAACCAGATCATGCGAGTCATCGTCAGCCGGGACCTGCTTCGGCAGTGAGCGACGACGTTTTGATCAGCGTTGAAGGCGGAATCGGCCGAATCCGCCTCAATCGCCCGAAGGCGATCCACGCGCTGACGACGCGCATGTGCGAGGTGATGAGCGAGGCGCTCCTCAACTGGCGCGCCGATCCCAACGTGCTCGCAATCATCATCGACCATGCCGAAGGCCGCGGCTTCTGCGCCGGCGGCGACGTCGTCATGCTGTGGCGGAGCGGTGGCGGCGACGCCGAGGATGCCAAGCATTTCTTCTTCGCGGAATATCGCCTCAACCACCTGCTCTTCACCTACCCCAAGCCGACGATCGCCATCATGGATGGGATAACGATGGGCGGCGGGGTCGGAATTTCGCTTCCGTGCAAGTTCCGGATCGCGACCGAGAACACGCGGTTTGCCATGCCCGAGACGAGCATCGGCCTGTTCCCCGACGTCGGCGGCGGCTGGTACCTGCCGCGCCTGCCCGGCCAGGTCGGCGAGTTCATGGCATTGACCGGGGCCCGCCTCGACGGCGCCGAATGCCATTATCTCGGCCTTGCCACCCATTATGTGCCGCAAGCCTCGCTACCGGACCTGGTCGAACGAATTTCGACAAGTCCACGGCTAAACGGCGCGATCGGGAATTTCGCCGTCACCCCGCCCGATGCGAAGATCGCCGAAAACTTGCCCGCTATCACACGCTGCTTCTCGAGCTATCGCCTGGAAGACGTCCTCACCGCCCTGAAAGCCGACGAAAGCGAGTGGGCGGCGACCGAGCTCATGACGCTGGGCACCAAGAGCCCGCTGTCGTGCAAGGTCTCGCTCCGGCTGATGGAAGAAGGCGCCAGCCGCGCGAGCTTCGAGGATGAGATGCGCGCCGAATATGCGCTCGCGGGGCGAGTGGTCCGAACGCACGACTTCCATGAGGGGGTGCGAGCGCTTCTGATCGACAAGGACAACAATCCGCAATGGGACCCGGCGACGCCCGAGGATGTTGATGAGGAGATGCTCGACGTCCTCTTCGCGCCGCTTCACGGGCATGAAGCGTGGACGCCGTTCCCGGAGACCAACCAATGAGCAAGTACAACACCATCCTGGTCGAACAGCGCGGCGCGGTGACTCTCGTCACCTTGAACCGGCCGCAGGCTCTCAATGCACTCAACAGCGAGGTGTTGAAGGAGCTGATCGATGCGTTCGCGACCTATGATTCGGACGAAAGCCAGCGCTGTCTCGTGCTGACCGGTTCCGAGAAGGCGTTCGCCGCGGGCGCGGACATCAAGGAGATGCAGGGCCAGGGTTTCGCCGACATGTATTCGGCCAACTTTTTCGCGGGCTGGGAGCAGGTCACCGCGACGCGCAAGCCGTGGATCGCCGCGGTCTCCGGCTATGCGCTCGGCGGGGGCTGCGAAGTCGCTATGATGGCGGACTTCATCATCGCCGCCGACACCGCGAAGTTCGGGCAACCCGAAATCAAGCTCGGCGTCACTCCGGGCATGGGCGGCTCGCAGCGCATGGCGCTCGCCGTTGGCAAGGCCAAGGCGATGGACATGTGCCTGACCGGTCGCATGATGGACGCGGAAGAGGCGGAGCGCTCAGGGCTGGTTGCGAAAGTCGTGCCGGCCAACGAGCTGCAGACCGAGGCGCTAAAGACCGCTGAGAGCATCGCAGCCATGCCGCCGCTGGCCGCGATCGCCGTCAAGGAGATGATTAATGCGGCGTTCGAAATGCCGCTGGCACAAGGCATCCGGTTCGAGCGGCGCCTGTTCCACGGCTTGTTCGGAACCGAAGACCAGAAGGAAGGAATGACGGCCTTCGTCGAGAAACGGCCGGGCAATTGGAAGGGGCGCTGAAGATGGCGCGTATCGCATTCATCGGCCTCGGCCACATGGGCGGCGGGATGGCCCCGAACCTCGTCAAGGCGGGACATGAGGTTCGCGCGTTCGACCTCAGCGAGGAAGCGCTCGCCCATGCCGTCGGGGGCGGCTGCATCCGCGCCGGCTCGACCGAGGAGGCTGTGAAGGACGCCGAGGCAGTCATCACCATGTTGCCTGCTGGCAAGCACGTCGCCGAAGTCCATCGCGACCATGTGTTCGGCAAGGCGCCTTCGAGCGCACTGCTCATCGACTGCTCGACCATCGACGTCGCCACGGCGCGCTCGGTCGAGGAAGACGCCGCGGCGCAAGGCTACGCCATGGTCGACGCTCCGGTCTCGGGGGGGATCGCGGCCGCGGCCGGCGGCACATTGACCTTCATGGTCGGCGGATCGGACGAAGCATTCGCGCGCGCCCAGCCGATCCTCGATCCTATGGCCAAAGCTGTAATTCACGCCGGCGGACCGGGCGCGGGCCAGGCGGCGAAGATCTGCAACAACATGATCCTGGGCGCGACGATGGTCGCGACCTGCGAGGGTTTCGCCATGGCGAAAAAGCTCGGACTGGACCTTCAAACATTCTTCGATATCTCGTCCAAGGCGTCGGGCCAGAGCTGGTCGATGACGAGCTATTGCCCGGTGCCGGGTGTCGGGCCCGAAACGCCCGCCGACCACGATTATGAAGGCGGGTTCGCGGCCGCGCTGATGCTGAAGGACCTGAAGCTTGCGATGGACGCCGCGCAGTCCGCCGGCGCCTACACGCCGATGGGCTCCGAAGCCGAAGAGCTTTTCCAGCGCTTCGTCGACCGCGGCGGAGGCGGCAAGGATTTCTCGGGCATCATCAAGATGATCGACGACAGCTGGAAAGTCCCGGAGGAGTAAAGTGACGATGCGAGTTCATTGGTTTGCCGCGGCCGCGGCATTGTCCCTGACGGCTGCGGGCGTCGCCATCGCTGCTTTGCCGAAGAACAAGGCGCTGGCCATCATGCACGATCGCCATGAGGGCATGGAGAAGATCGGCGACACCAACAAGCTGCTTCGGCGGGAGATCACGTCGAGCTCGCCATTCATGCCGGCGGTCCAGTCCGGCGCGGCCACGATCGCCGGATTGTCGGTGAAGGCCAGCGGCTGGTTTCCGAAGGGCACGGGCCCGGAGCTAGGGAAGACCGGCGCGAAACCCGAGATCTGGCAAAATCAACAAGATTTCGTCTCGAAACTGCATGCCTTCCAGGGCGCAGCTCGAGCATTCAATGCCGCTGCTAAGGCGGGTGATATGAACGCGATCAAGGCTCGCTACGCCGACCTTAACGGAGCGTGCAAAGCATGCCACGACAAATACCGGATGGAGATGCACCACTGATCGGCAAGCAACCGGTCTGGGACCTCCCGGTCCGGCTCGTCCACTGGCTGCTGGCGGGGCTGATCACCTTCAGCTGGTGGTCGGTCCACCATCATCACACCGACTGGCACATCTGGTCGGGGATCTCGATCCTGACCCTGCTGATCTTCCGCTTGCTTTGGGGCTTCGTCGGAAGCTCAACCGCGCGTTGGGCTAATTTCATTCGCGGGCCCAGAACGGTAATCGACTTTCTCCGCGGTCGCTGGACCGGCATCGGCCACACGCCGCTGGGAGCGCTCAGCGTAGTCGCTCTGTTCCTCGCCGTCTCGGTGCAGGTTGGGTTAGGCCTGATCTCTCAGGACGAAGACGGGATTTTCGCCGGCCCCCTGTCCACGCTCGTCAGCTCCGACACATCGGACAAGGCCCGCGACATTCACGAACTGTGGTTTGAAACTGTCATTGTGGGCCTCATCGCGCTCCACATCGCAGCGATCATTTACTATCGGATCCGCGGCAAAGGGCTGACCAAGCCGATGATCACCGGCAAAGCGGTCACCGATCCGGGCGCCGCGCCAATGCGGCCGGGCAAATGGTGGGTCGCGGTCATCTGCCTGGCCGTTGCCCTCGGCGTCGCCCGCTGGGTGGTTGCCGGTGCCCCGCCCTTCGGTCCTTGATTGGACCGGGTCCCCGGCCCACATCACAGCCATGCAGATCCGCACCGAGCAGACGCCCAACCCGACGACGCGCAAGTTCCTGCCTGGCCAGGCCGTCATGGAAGCCGGCACGCGCGACTTCCCCGACGCCGAAAGCGCGGAAGCGTCGCCGCTGGCCGCCGCCTTGTTTGCGAGCGGCCTGGTCGAAGGCGTGTTCTTTGGCCGTGACTTCATCTCGGTGACCGCGGCGCCCGGAGTGTCCTGGACGGACCTCGATCCGGTCGCGGTTGAGACCCTGCTCGACCACTTCGTCAGCGGCGCGCCCTTGTTCGCCGCCGGGACCGCCGCGGGAATCCAGGTCGCGGGCGATCCGGACTTCGAGGAAGACCCGGCCGACGCCGAAATCATCGATCAGATCAAGGAACTGATCGAAACTCGAGTGCGGCCCGCCGTTGCCCAGGACGGCGGAGATATCGTCTATAAGGGCTATCGCGACGGTCGCCTGTTCCTGTCGCTGCACGGCGCTTGCTCCGGCTGCCCGTCCTCGACGATCACGCTGAAGCGCGGAATTGAGAGCCTGATCCGGCACTATGTGCCCGAAGTCGAGACTGTCGAAGCAGTTTAATCAAGGGCTTGCGGCTTCGCGCCGCATGTGGCCACTATCCATCCCGTCATGATCCTAGCGTTCGACACGTCGAGTGCCGCCTGCACCGCCGCCTTGTTCGACGGGTCGGGCGAGTGCGTCGTGCGAATGGACGAGCGGATCGGGCGGGGACACGCCGAACGGCTGGTGCCGATGCTCGATGAGCTTCTCAGCGGCCGCCGCGCCGAGCGGATCGTCGTCGGTGTCGGTCCCGGCAGCTTCACCGGGATCCGCGTCGCGATCGCCGCTGCGCACGGGCTCGCGATCGGCTGGAACGCCGAACTCCTGGGCATGTCCTCGCTGGCGCTGCTGGCGGCCGGAGCGCGGGCCAATATCGACGTCGCGGCCGCGGTGATCGGAGGTCACGGCGAGATTTTCGTTCAGCAGTTCAATGGCTCGTCTGGTAAGCCGACAGGTGAGCTCATGAACCTTCCGCC
>Ga0207647_10000558_pt1 | contig 29564 bp, 17 predicted proteins | sample KBSCornC2_FD_184295 | JGI IMG/M metagenome (GOLD analysis project Ga0207647, IMG submission 184295) | Corn rhizosphere microbial communities from Kellogg Biological Station, Michigan, USA - C2 (SPAdes) (version 2) | ecosystem: Host-associated > Plants > Roots > Rhizosphere ... | reverse complement strand
CCCGCCGTGGGAACGAACCGACTATCCTGCGCCGCCAGGGGCGCCCCGATCAACAGCGTGGCAATCGATAGGCTGCGCAAAATGGTCATGTCCACTCCCGTTATGTGATCAGAATTATATTACAAAGGAGGGAGCAGCGAACAAGCCGTCGGTCAAGAACTGAGCAACATTGCTTCGCCGAGCCGAAGCGCCGCATGTCCTAAGCCGGGCCGCAACCAGCTTTCCCCTGCGCCAATCTGCGGCACCCACGGAAGATGCTTTTCCGAACTAATTCAAATGAACACGAGTTGATTGGCTCCGGATCGCGACTCGGCGCTTGGCTTCCACTGCGACGAACCGTTCATCGAAAGTCCATTCCAAGACAACCATTTATCAGAATTTTTGCTCCAAAAAACTAGCGCTATTGTCATACAAATAGAAGGGTGCCATCATATAACCAATAGAAAACAAGGAGAGGGAGGTTAGGTTGTATCTGAATCGGATCCGTTTGCGCGCAGGTGTGTCCAGCCTTGCGCTCGCGATGTCGCCGTTTGTCACAGCCGCCGCCGCGGCGCAGGCAGTGTCGGCCGACCAGACTGCAGGTCAGCCAGCTGCCGCCGCGAGCGCAGCCCAACTCGCCCCGGTTAGCGAAGATATCGTCGTCACCGGCGTCCGCCAGAGCCTGAGCTCGGCGCAGGCGATCAAGCGTAATGCTAACCAGATCGTGGATTCTGTGCAGGCACAGGATATCGGCAAGCTGCCCGATGCGAATACGGTGGAGGCGCTTCAGCGTATCACCGGCGTGCAGATCCAACGCCGTTATGGTGAGGGCGACACCGATTTCGACCATCGCACGCAGCCCGCAATCACCGTGCGCGGCCTGACTCAGGTCAGCAATTTCGTCGACGGGCGCCAGGCGCTTTCGGCCGCGGGAAGCCGCAGCCTCGACCTACAGGCGATCCCACCCGAACTGCTCGCCGGTATCGACGTGTTTAAGAACCCGCCCGCCGACACGATCGAGGGCGACGTGGCCGGCGTGGTCAACATTCGTACACGGCTTCCCTTCGACCAATCGGGCCAACTGATCAGCGCCACCGCCAAGGCCAATTATTACGATCGGGCCGACAAGTTCGGAGGGTCCGCATCCGCGCTTTACAGCAACCGGTTCGAGACCGGCGTGGGTGAGATGGGCATCCTGCTCAATGCGAGCTACGGCAAGAGCAGCTATCGCCAGGACGCGATCCTGATTGGCGCGTTCGGGCCGATCCCGGCCGGGATCGCCATTCCCGGCGCGCCCGCCAATGCCAAGGTGCCGTTCGGCGAGCAGATTTACGACGATGGCGGCGACCGCAAGCGTTTGGGCCTGTCGGGCGCCTTCCAGTGGCAAGCGGCGGACAATGTGCTGGTCACGGCCCAGGCGCTCTATTCGCGCTACAAGTTCTTCCGCGAAGGGAAATATTTTTACTACAACAATAACGGCAATTCGGTCACGACCCCGCTTGCCGGCGCAGCCTTCACCTTCGATGACAAGGGCTATGCTACGTCAGGCACGCTCGCGAACCAGGTCTTTGAATCCGCACGGTTCGATCAGGACCTGACCGAGCAGAACGGCAACTATACCTTCAACGTCAAATGGAACATGACGCCGAAACTGCGTTCGACTTTCGACGTGCAGTATATGAAGTCGTCCTACAATGCGGATCGCAACGGCTTCGTAATCTCGCTCTACGACAAGACCAACGAGACGCCCTACACCGCGCCCAATCAGAGCGTCGTCGATTTCGATCTGCGTGGGTCCAAGCCGGTGTGGAACGTTCGCAACGCGGCGCTGCTGTCGAACCCGAACAATTATGCCTTCACCTACATGGCGGATTCGCTGCAGCGGAACGACGCCGACCAGCTCGCGCTGCGCTACGACCTAGAATATGACGTCGAGGGCGGGTTCCTGCAGAAGTTGCGCGCCGGGGTGCGTTATGCCGACACCACGGTCGATCTGCGCGGCACCTGGAATGCCTTCTGCCTCCTGCCGAGCGGTCCCAACTTCAGCTGCTCGTCGGCGCCCGGCACGGCCTTCGTGCGCGTCAGCCAGTTCCCCGAAATGGCGATGACCGGCCCTTCGCATCATTTCTTCGATGGGAGGACGCTACCGGGTGGAATCATGTATCCGGCCTTCGAGCCGGGCAGCAGCCTGTGGGATAGCCTGACCAAGTCGGAAGCCAAGTTGGGCGCTACCCCCAAAACCAGCTTCTCGCCGGGCGACCTCAATCATCAGACCGAACAGGTTCTGTCAGGCTATGTGACGGCCGATTATGGCGGATCGCTGTTCGGGCTGGATGTGGACGGCAATGCCGGTATCCGTCTGGTGCGGACCAAGACAGGCTCGCGCGGCACCGTGTTCAACAGCGACGGCACTCAGGCCCCCCTGACCGTGAACCGTGACTACACGCGCGCTCTGCCAAGCTTCAACCTGCGCGCCCATCTGACCGAGAAGCTCCAGGCGCGCTTCGCGTTCTCCAAGTCGTTCGCGCGACCGAACTTCGATCAGATGTCGACCAACGTGTCGCTTGGTCCGCCGACGCAGGTCAATCCGCTCACGGGCCACCCGAGCGGCGGATCGGGCAACCCTTATCTCAACCCGATCAAGTCGACCAATTTCGACGCCACGCTCGAATGGTATTTCGCCAAGACGGGATCGATCACAGTTGGCGGATTCTACAAGGACGTGAACGGGTTCCTTGCCGGCGGTACCGATGTGCGCACGTTCAACGGCGTTGCCTACGACATCGGTACGACGGTCAATACCGGCAAGGGCAAGGTCAAAGGCTTCGAACTTGCCTACCAGCAATTCTTCGACTTCTTGCCTGGCCCGTTGAGCGGGCTCGGCATTCAGGCCAATTACACCTATGTCGACAGCAGTGTGACTAATCCGTTCGCGGCGGCCAATTCGAATATCCCGAAACAGGTCCCGCTCGAGAAGCTGTCCAAGCATAGTTACAATTTGGTCGGATTGTACGAGAAGGGTCCTGTCACCGCCCGTCTGGCGTGGAGCTGGCGCGGTAAGTATTTCGACACGACCACCGGCAGCGGCGCCAACGGAACCACCCAGTTCCAGAAGCCTTATGCCTCGCTCGACGCCTCGCTCAGCTTGAATATCAACAAGCACATCGCGGTCTCGGCGGATGCGGTGAACCTGCTGAACCGCATGAACGTCACCTACATCGATCTTCCCAACCAGCCGCTTCAGTACACGCTGAACGACCGCCGCTATGGGCTGTCCTTGCGCGTAACCTATTGATCGTCTCTTCCCCACTGCCCGGCGTGCTTCCAACGGAGCACGCCGGGTTTGTTTGGGATAACAGCATGATCAAGCAGGGCCGGGCATGAACGATCAGATCCGCACCATCGCGATTGTCGGCGGAGGCACCGCCGGTTGGATGGCGGCCGCCGCCCTCGCGCGCGTACTGGGCCGGTCGGTTGCCATCACCTTGGTCGAATCCGAAGAGATCGGCACGATCGGCGTGGGCGAGGCGACCATTCCGCCGATCCAGGCCTTCAATGCCTTGCTCGGGATCGACGAAAGCGAATTCGTCCGCGCGACCAAGGGCACGTTCAAGCTGGGGATCGAATTCCTCGATTGGTGGCGCGTCGGGCATCGCTATTTTCATCCCTTCGGCGTCTATGGCCACGATTTCGGGCCGATCCCGTTCGAGGGGCTGTGGCATCGGCTGCGGCAGGCCGGCGGGGCGGCGCCGCTCGATCATTATTCCATCTGCGCGATGGCGGCCGCCGCGGGTCGTTTCGCGCGGCCGCAGCCGGACGGCAACACGCCGCTCACGCATATCGGCTATGCCTATCATTTCGACGCCGGACTCTACGCCGCACTGCTGCGTCGGCATGCCGAGGCGAATGGGGTCACTCGGCGGGAGGGTCGTGTGGTCGACGCGCTCCTCGACGCCGAGCGGGGCCAAATCGAAGCAGTGCTACTCGCCGACAGCACCCGGATCGGGGCTGATCTGTTCATCGATTGCTCGGGCTTTCGCGGCCTGCTCATTGCGGACGCGCTCGGCGCCGGGTTCGAAGATTGGAGTCGGTGGCTGCCCAACGACCGTGCGGTGACCGTGCCGTCGGCCAATCTGGGCCCGCCCACGCCCTTCACCCGATCGACTGCGCACGGCGCGGGGTGGCAGTGGCGCATCCCCCTCCAGCACCGCACCGGCAACGGCCATGTCTATTCGAGCGGTCATATGTCCGATGACGAGGCCGCATCCGTCTTGCTATCGCATCTGGACGGGGAAGTGCTCGGCGAGCCCAGGATGCTGCGATTCCAGACCGGACGGCGCAGCGCCTTCTGGATCGGAAATTGCATCGCGCTCGGACTGGCGAGCGGGTTCATGGAACCGCTGGAGTCGACCAGCATCCATCTCGTACAAGCAGGCATTGCTCGCTTGCTCGAAATGCTGCCGACCCGCGCTTTCGAGCCCGCCGATACTCGCCGATACAATCGGCTGATGACCGCGGAGTTCGAGAGCATCCGCGATTTCCTGATTCTGCACTTTCATGCGACCGAGCGCGCCGACACCGACTATTGGCGCGACCTGGCGGCAATGTCGGTTCCCGATTCGCTCAAGGAGCGGATGCAAATCTATGCCGAGACCGGCCGCATCTTTCGGGAGGCGGACGATCTGTTCACCAAGACGAGTTGGCTTGCGGTCATGGACGGACAGGGGCTGCGCGCCCGATCCTACGATCCTCTCGCCGGCGCCATGCCGCTCGACGAAGCGCGGGCGCGCCTCGATCGTATCGCTACGGTCACAAAGGCCGCCGCCCAGCACATGACCCCGCATGGCGAGTTCATCGCCAGATACTGTACCGCTGTTTGACCGGCGGCATCTCCGCCGCGTCGCTTCGATATTACGCATACTCCAGAAGTCATTAGGCAAGCTGCGCCATTGCCTCAGTGAGCCGGCGTTTGGGGGTTATTCCACACCGATCCTCAGACACCTGCTGGCGGCCGTGTGCGCGCCCAATCCATTATATAACCACTGTAATCGCAGTGCGCGAGCGGCTGCCCCTGACTTTGACCTAGTAGAGGATGGTGCCCCCGAAGAACGGGCGGCCTAGTTGACATTCTGGTCAGGCAAATACGTCCTATTTTTGTATTACAAATGCCTTGACAAGAGGAGGGCCCTGTATGACAACATCGTCAAAGTGGGATGCGCAAGGGTGTAAGTGGACACCCGAGCCGTAGATCCAATTCACGGGAAACCAGCAACAGGGGATTGCATGATGCGTGGTGCGCGACTGAACGGCCAATCACCTTTCAAAGGCCGTAAAATGGTATTGTGGGCGGCGGGATCCCTCGCCGCGATCGCAATTGCTTCGGCGGCCTCCGCGCAATCAGCGCCAGCTTCCTCTGCGCCGGCTTCGGCAGATGCCGCAGTCGATGAGGTCACCATTGTCGGTTTTCGAGCAAGTCTGAAGTCGGCGCAGGATGCCAAGCGCAACGATATCCGCATCACCGACGGGGTCTCGGCGGAAGACATCGGCAAGTTCCCTGCCCAGAACATCACCGAGGCGATTCAGCGCATCGCCGGTGTTCAGATGTCCAACATCAACGGTCGTGGTTCGACCATCAGCATCCGCGGCCTGGGCAATCAATATGCCCGCACCACCATTAACGGCCAAACCTTCGCCAGCGCCGACTTCAAGGATGGATTCCGCTACGACATCATCCAGACCGACCTGGCGAACGCCATACAGGTCATCAAGTCGCCAACCGCGGATATGGACGCGGGCGGCCTATCGGGCACGGTCAACATCGATACGGTCAAGCCGCTCGCTTATAAGGGCCCTTCCTTCATCATGGGCGTGAAGGGCTATGGCTCCGACTATCGCAAGAGCTTCACGCCCAAGGTCAGCGGCGCCTATGTTGACCGGTTCGCCAACGACACGTTCGGTATCATGGCGAATGTCAGCTACCAGAAGCTGAAGGATCGCGGCGACTATCTGTTCATCAAAAACTGGTACAATCCGGGCGTCGTCGCGGGCGCTCCCGACGTGAGTGTTCCGGGCAATCTACGCTTCCGCCGCATCGATCGCGACACGGAGCAGTTGATGGCGACCGGTGCAGTCCAGTGGAAGCCGGCCGATAATCTCGAGTTCCTGCTGCAGGGCACCTATTCGAAGGATCATACGACCTACGAAACGCGCCAGGCCGTGTTCGGCCGGTGGAGCTCTTCGGCCATCACCGTCAACCACAAGGCGAACGGCGTCGCCGACGATATCTCGATCAGCAACTTCAACATGGACAATAACGACCAGCCGGAGCTGCGTAACCTGCGTACCCAAGCCTATACCGGTACGATAAACTGGGAACCCGGCGAGACCTGGAAGGTGCATGCCGTCGCCCATTACACCCAGGGCAATGCTGCGCTTTATGAATGGGCCACGATCGACGAGGTGCATTTCGCCAATGGGGGCCGGCTCGACACCTCCGATCCCTCCAATGTGAAGTTTACGACTGCCAGCCTGACCGACGGTTCGCTCTACACGATGACCAACCGCACCTGGTATGCCTACGTGGATGGTGCGACCCACCGCCAGACGAGCAAGGATCGGGCGGCGCAGGTCGACCTGACCAAGGACCTCGACTGGAACGGCCTCAGCTCGATCGTGGTCGGTGGCAAGTTCCATCACGAAAGCTTCCGGACCGACGCCTATCGCCACGATCGCGACGCTGATGTCGCCGATCCGATCACCTATCCGGAATTCGCCTGGATCCCGGATATCGCGAAGACCGGGGTCTTGGTGGACAATTTCCTCGATGGAGCGATGTCGATCCCCCATTCCTTCCTGTCGGTGAACGCTAGGAAGTGGCAGTCTATCCTGGCCGAACACGGCATCACGGTGCCTGACACCGCCGATTGGCCAAGCACCTACCAAGTGGATCGCTATGTGGCGTCTGCCTACGCCATGGCCAATGTCGACACGCTGGTGTTTGGTATGAAGCTGCGCGGCAATGTCGGCGTCCGCTACGAGCATACGCACCAGAATGTGACGAGCAGCGTGATCACTAATGTCGACACCGGCACCACCACCACCGGCCAGCAGCATGTGGTTCAGGACTATGGCAACGTCCTGCCGAGCGCGAGCTTCGCACTGAATTTGACGCCGAAGCTCGTCGCCCGCCTGGCGGCCGCGAAGGTGCTGGTGCGCCCGCTTCTGAACAGCCAGACGCAGATGGCGGACACGATCACCAAGACCACCTCGAGCCTGCGGCCGAGCGTGTCGGTTGCCGAGGGTGAATCGCGTCTGAAACCGCTGACCGCCAATCAAGCGGATCTGAGCCTCGAATATTATTATGGGCACGGGAATTCCGTCAGCGTGGCCGGCTTCTACAAGGCCGTGAAGAACGGCACCTTCACGCAATTCTATTGCCCGTCGTCGTTCCAGGGCGTGACGCTCAACGGCGTGACGAGCGACTGCCAATCGGCCGATCTCAAGACCGATTACAGCTTCAGCCGTGTGCTGAACGACAACAGCGTCATCCACATCAAGGGCGTGGAAGTTGCGGCGTCGCAGAATTTCGACGAGCTGCTTCCGATCCGCGGCTTTGGCGCGACCGGCAACGTCACGTTCGTGGATACGGATTCGAAGGCGCTCGGCACCGGCTTTAACCTGCGAGACCTGTCGAAGGTGACGTGGAACCTGACGCCCTATTGGGAAAACGACATGTTCAGCGTGCGCCTGTCGGTCAATCACCGCAGCGCCTACAAGCAGGATGCCTCGACCAGCTTCTTCGTGAATGGTGGTCTGATCCACACGGTTCGCTCGCGTACCCAGATGGATCTAGCGCTCGGATATACTCCGGCGAAGTTCCTGAACTTCACCGCGGGCGTGATCAATCTCAACAACACGCATGAAGATGCCTACCAGACCACGGGCGCAACCTTCCAGATGGCGAGCCGCACCGGTCGGACCTTCTACATCTCAGCCACTGCGAGGTTCTGATTTGTCGGATGAAGGGACGGGCTGCGCAGGCGGCGGTCCGTCCCATTCTTCGCGGGATCTGATGTGGCGCACGGTGGCAACGTCATCTCCATAGCCCCACGCCACCACCCGCTCCTAAGGCTCGGTGCCACTAAGAACGTTTTAATGGTCAGCAATTGGACCATTTTAGTCAGCGAAGGTGGCATCCTATACGATACGTCTCTAGAATGCTTCAGAACAGAAGCCTCGGGCACTGATCCTATGAAGGCCAAGGGAATGGCTCATGAACTTTACTGATCGCCTAGGTTCGCTCAAAAAAGACGACCCTACCCCGCTATATCTGCAGCTGCAGCGCGCCTTGCGTGAGGCGATACACGACAACGTGATACGGCCGGACAACGCCATTCCGACGGAACGTGATCTGGCGACCGACTTGGGCATTTCCCGCATCACGGTACGGAAAGCCATCGATGGGCTGGTCGAGGAGGGAATTCTCGCCCGCCGCCAAGGTGCCGGCACGTTCGTCGTGGGCGGACGAGTGGAAAAGAGCTTCTCGCGGATCAGTTCCTTTTCGGAGGACATGATGGCGCGCGGGCGAAAGCCGCGAAGCGTTTGGGTCAGTCGCACCACCGGCACCGTTACGCCAGAGGAAGCGCTGCTGCTCGGCCTCTCTCCCGGTACTGAAGTCTATCGTTTTCAGCGTATCCGTTACGCAGACGACCAGTCGATGGCGTTGGAATATGCTACAGTCCCCGCCTTTTGCTTGCCCTCGATAAAGGTCGTGACAGATTCCCTCTATGAGGCTCTGGCCGCGTCCGGACATCGCCCGGTGCGGGCACTGCAGCGCGTGCGCGCCATCGCCTTCACAGCCGAGCAGGCAAAGGCTTTGGATGTCGAAGTCGGCAGTCCGGGCCTCTTCATTGAACGACGCGGCTTTGTGGCTGATGGCCGAACGGCGGAATACACGCAAAGCTTCTATCGTGGTGACGCCTACGACCTAGTCGCCGAGTTGAGCAGCTGAATCGGCTTTGCCTATTGGCCTTATTAGATATAATCTTTGCAATACCTATTGCAGTCCTCTCTCTCGCTGCTAGGCTGGATGGGTGCCCGGTTGGACGGAGGCGGTGAGTGGCTTTGATTGATCGCCCTGCGGCTGCTGAGGAAGCCGAGACGACAATGATGTTCGCGGAAGCGGCCGAGGCCGGCGCGGCGGTACAGTGTTTCCTCGATCGCAATGGCGCGGCATTGAGCGCGCTTGCGGATCGCCTGCGGGCAGCGCCCCCATCCTTCATCGTGACCTGCGCCCGGGGATCGTCCGACAATGCGGCTACGTACGGCAAATATCTGTTCGAAACTTTGCTCGGAATCACCACTGCCTCCGCAGCCCCCTCAGTCTCCTCCGTCTATGCAGCAAGTCCGGTTCCGGCATCCAATGCGCTCTGCCTGGCCATATCCCAGTCCGGCCGCAGCCCCGACCTGCTGGCGAGCGTGGCCGCGCAAAAGTCCGCGGGGGCTTATGTCGTCGCGCTGGTCAACGACGAAACGTCGCCACTCGCGGACCAGGCCGACGTCACGCTGCACCTATCCGCAGGTCCCGAAAGATCCGTCGCGGCAACCAAATCCTACATCGCGTCGCTCGCTGGTCTGGCTGCCATGGTCGCTGCCTGGACCGGCGACGCGGCGCTTGAGGATGCGGTACACGCTTTACCGGGCCAGCTGTCGCGTGCCTTCGGGCTCGATTGGAGTGCTGCGATCGGCCCGCTCCGCAATGCGCGTAACCTGTTCGTGATCGGCAGAGGGTTTACGTTCGCGGTTGCTCAGGAGGCGGCGCTGAAGCTGAAGGAGACCTGCGGACTCCATGCTGAATGCTTCAGCGCCGCGGAGGTCAAGCATGGGCCGATGGCTCTGGTGCAGGATGGCTTCCCGATCTTGGGTTTCGCCGGCAGCGATGCAGCGGGCGACGATGTTCGCGCTACCGGCGCATTATTCCGGACGCGCGGAGCGGTGGTGCATGTCGCAAATGACGGTGAGCAGCTAGGCGCGCTCCCTACCCTTGCCGCACATGCGGCGATCGAACCGATCCTGCAGATCCAGAGCTTTTATCGCATGGCGAACATGCTTGCGGTGCTGCGCGGGCTGAATCCGGATGCTCCACCCTTTCTGAAAAAGGTGACGAGTACGCGATGAAGCTGTCCGTCACAAATGGGCGCGTGGTGGCCGCGGACGGGGCTTTGACCGCTGCCGAGATTACGGTCGAGGGCGGGATCATCACCGCGGTACGGCCGTCGCGCGGCGCCGCCGATTGCGATGCCGAAATCGATCTGGGCGGCGGATGGCTGTTGCCGGGATTTATCGACACGCAGCTCAATGGCGGCGGTGGTGTGCTGTTCAATGACGCTACCGACTTGGATGGCATTCGCGCCATAGGTGCTGCGCATGCACCGCTTGGCACGACAGCCTTTCTGCCGACGCTGATCAGCGCGGGTCCCGGTCACATTCTGGCTGCCCTCGATGCGGTGGAGCAGGCGATAGAAGCTGGTGTCCCCGGCGTGCTCGGGCTGCACATCGAGGGCCCATTCATCAATTTCGAGCGCAAGGGCATCCATGATGCCGACGCGATCCGGCGTATCGATCCGGAGATCGTCGCCCTCCTCTCTCGTCCGCGTGCCGGCCGTATCCTGCTTACGATCGCACCCGAATGTTGCGACGTCGAGGCGATCAGTCAGCTGACGCGTGCCGGTGTGATTGTCAGCCTTGGCCATAGTGATGCAACCTATGAGGAAGCCCGCGCGGCGCTCGATGCGGGTGCGTCTGCGGTGACTCACTTGTTCAACGCCATGTCGCCGCTGGGGCACCGTGCGCCAGGGCTCGTCGGCGCGGCGCTCTCCGATCCGCGCTGCATCTGCGGGCTGATCGCCGACGGCGTTCATGTGCATGAGGCGGCCATGCGGATTGCCATCGCGGCAAAGGGCAGCGACGGCATCATGCTGGTGACCGATGCGATGCCGAGCGTGGGGACGGATGCAGACAGCTTCATGCTGCAGGGCAAGCGGATCGAGGTGCGCGATGGCGTTTGTCGCTACGCCGACGGCACGCTTGCGGGCACGGATCTCGATATGGCCGCGGCCGTGCGCAATCTGGTCACACTGACCGGCGTGTCGGTACCCGAGGCAGCAAAGATGGCCAGCGCGGTGCCTGCCCGGCTGTTAGGCCTTGAACCGACGCACGGTTCGATCGCCGCTGGAAGACGCGCCGATTGGGTGCATCTCGACGCCGATCTTTACCCCCGTGCCACATGGATCGGGGGCAAGCCCTTGCCGCCACATGCCGAGCCGCAGCGCTCAACCGTCGGCGTGCAGACGAACCGATGAGCGGGGCCATGCGCAGCCTGATCCTCAACGCTCCGCTCGACGGTGTCGTGATGCCGCTCGGCAAGGTTCCGGATCCGGTTTTCGCAGAGGGAATGATGGGCGACGGAGTCGCCCTGCAGCCACTTTCGGACACGTTGGTGTCCCCTTGCGATGGTATCATCACGACACTCCACGCCGCCCGCCACGCAGTCACGCTGTGCTCCGAAGCGGGTGTCGAGATACTCATCCATATCGGTCTGGAAACGGTCGCCCTGAACGGGGAAGGCTTCACCACGTTGGTGGAAGAGGGACAGCGGGTGACCACGGGCACACCGCTGATCGCCTTTTCGCTCGATCGGCTCGCACTGGCTGCGCCCAGCCTGGCTACGCCGATTCTAATTCTGGATGGCCCGGCCTGCGCGATCGCGGCGAGAGCATCGGGGCGTGTCCGGGCCGGCGACCCCCTTATGACGATCGCGGTAGCGGATCCATCGGAAAATTCCGCACCGGGCGTCTCGGGAGAGCACAAGCAAAGTCGGACAATAAGGATTCCGATGCGGCACGGCATTCATGCCCGCCCGGCTGCGCGCATCAGCGCGGCGCTCAAGCCCTTTTCCGCCCGTGTGACGCTTTATCACGGAGACCGCACTGCAGACTGCAGGAGCACGGTGGCTCTCCTGTCATTGGGGGCCGGTCTGGACGATGTCGTCCTGATCGAAGCGGAAGGTCCGGACGCCGCGGACGCGCTGGATGCCGTATGCAAGCTCATCAGCAGCGGCATGGGGGAGACCGGCGAGGCCGAGGACAGCGGTCCGCCCGCGGAGTTTGTACCTCCCCCGGCGGAAGAACGAGCAGGGGCGCTGCGCGGTGTGCGTGCGTCGCCTGGAATAGCGATCGGTGTCGCCTATCGCCTCGAGCAGGATGAAGCACTGCCGGAAGAGAAAGGCGGCTCGGTCGCGGAGGAGCGGGCGCGCTTGGCCGACGCATTGTCGATGACGCGGGGGCACATCGCCACGGCGGCAGTGCAAGGCTCTGACGCGCAGCGCGCGATCCTCACGGCTCACCTCGCCATCCTGGAGGATCCCGCACTTCTGGAAGGCGCGCAGCGCCTGATCGAAGTGGGATCGAGCGCCGCTTATGCCTGGCATCGCACCGTTGGGGATCAGGCAGCGTCGCTAGCAGCACTGGACGATCCGCGGCTTCGCGAACGCGCGGCAGACCTGAAGGATCTCGACCGGCAGGTGCGACGAGCGCTGCGCGGGGAAACGCGCAAAGTTTCCGACCTGCCCGACAATGCCATCCTACTCGCCGAAGACATATTGCCTTCCCAACTGATCGAACTCGATCTCTCCCGGGCTGCGGGTTTCTGCCTGGAACAGGGAGGCCCTACCTCGCACGTTGCAATATTGGCCGCGGGAATGGGGCTGCCCTCGCTGGTCGCGATGGGCACAGAATTGCGCGCAATTGCGGACGGAACCGCGCTGTTCCTAGACGCCGATGCCGGCTGGCTGGAGCTCGATCCACCAGCGGAGAGACGCGCCGAAGCCACAGAGTTGATTGCGGCGCGACAGCAGCGCAGCGCGGCTGCGCTGCGGGATGCGGGAACACCTTGCGTCACCGCCGATGGGCGCCGCATCGAAGTATGCGCCAATCTGGGATCGGTCGCCGATGCCGAGCAGGCGGCGCGTCTCGGGGCCGAGGGCGCAGGTCTCGTCCGCACCGAATTCCTGTTTCTCGATCGGCAGAATGCGCCGAGTGAGGAGGAGCAGCGGGCGGTCTATCAGGCGATCGCGGAGGCATTGTCCGGTCGCCCCATCATTGCGCGGCTGCTCGATATCGGCGGGGACAAGCCCGTCCCCTATTTGGCCGCTGCACGCGAAGAAAATCCGATGCTGGGCGTGCGCGGTATCCGGCTCGCCTTGCGGCATCCGGAAATTCTGCAATCGCAACTCCAGGCAATGCTCGCGGTCCGCCCGGCCGGACAGTTGCGGATCATGATCCCGATGGTCTCCGCCGTCGAAGAGTTGAGGCAAGTCCGGGGCTTGCTGAATCGCCTGGCTCAGGCAGCGGGCATCGAACAGCGCCCGCAGCTTGGCATCATGGTCGAAACCCCGGCCGCCGCTGCCACCGCGGACTTGCTCGCCGCCGAGGCAGATTTCCTGTCGATAGGGACCAACGACCTGACGCAATATGTGCTGGCCGTTGATCGCGGCAATGCCGACCTAGCCGGTCGGGTCGACCCGCTTGACCCGGCGGTGTTGCGGATGATCCAGGCGACCTGTGACGGCGCGGCGAAACATCGGTGCCCCGTTGGCGTTTGTGGCGGTGCTGCCGGAGATCCGGAGGCCGTGCCGATACTCATCGGCCTCGGCGTGACCGAATTGTCGATGGTTCCGCCTGCTATCCCCGAGATGAAGGCGTATGTGCGCCGTCTGAACCATGCCGCGGCGCGCACGCTCGCTGCTCAGGCGCTCAGTTGTGCTGATGCCGGGCAGGTGCGCGCCTTGGTGAGGGCTTTCATGCAGGATAGGCCGCAATGAGAGCGGTGATCGAGAAATTGCAGCCGCTCGGTCGCGCGCTGATGTTGCCGATTGCGGTGCTGCCGCTCGCCGCGCTACTGCTCCGCCTCGGCCAGCCAGATTTGCTCGACATCAAGCTTCTGGGCGCCGCCGGCAGTGCCATCTTCTCGCATCTCGGGCTGCTCTTCGCGATCGGCGTCGCGGTTGGATTTGCCCGCGATGGCAATGGTGCCGCCTGTCTCGCCGGGGTGACCTGTTTCCTCATTGCACGCGAAGGCACCCAGAGCTTTCTCGCAATACCACCGGACGTGCTCAAGGGATTACCCGAAAGCGCCATCGCGATGGCATCGCAGGCCTACCGCGATCAGGCCCTCGCCAAGCTGGACGTGCCGCTTGGCATTATCTCGGGCTTGCTCGGCGGCCAGCTCTACAACCGTTTTGCTACGTTCAAGGTACCGGAATATCTCGCCTTCTTCGGTGGCCGGCGGTTCGTGCCGATCGTAAGCGGCTTCTGTGGCATCGGGCTGGCGGCTGTCTTCGGCCTGGGCTTCGAACCGATTACGGGCGGTATCGATACGCTCAGCCTCGCCCTCAGCCGATCCGGCGAGGTCGGATTGTTTGTCTATGGCCTGCTCAACCGGCTGCTGCTGATCACCGGCCTGCACCACATCCTCAACAATGTCGTGTGGTTCCTGCTCGGCGACTACAATGGTGCGACGGGCGATCTGCGGCGCTTCTTTGCCGGAGATCCGCACGCGGGCGCGTTCATGACCGGCTTCTTTCCGGTTATGATGTTCGGCCTGCCGGCTGCGTGTCTGGCCATGTATCACGAAGCTCTGCCGAACCGGCGGCGGGCCGTCGGCGGCATGTTGGTAAGTCTTGCGCTCACCTCCTTCCTGACTGGCGTAACCGAGCCAGTCGAGTTCACCTTCATCTTCCTCGCGCCCGCTTTATACGCGATCCATGCGGTGCTGATGGGCGTAGCAATGGCGCTCTGTGATGCGCTCGGCATGCGGCTCGGCTTCGGCTTTTCGGCGGGCCTGTTCGATTATGTGCTGAACTTCGGCAAGGCGACGCATCCGCTGCTGCTGATGTTGATCGGCCCGGCCTATGCCTTGCTGTATTATGGTCTGTTCCGTTTCTTCATCCGCCGGTTCGATTTGCCGACGCCTGGCCGAGGAAGGGATGAGGCTCCACCATCCAAGGCGGCGGCCGGCGTTGACGGCCAGCAGCGCGGCGCTCAGTTCGTCGCGGCACTTGGCGGGCCCGGCAATTTGGCATCCGTGGGGGCATGCACGACGCGGCTGCGCCTTAACGTGCGCGATCAGGCCGGCGTTGACGAGGCGCGGCTGAAGGCGCTCGGCGCGCGCGGCGTCATCCGCCCATCGGCCAACAGCGTCCAGGTCGTGCTCGGCCCGATTGCTGACAGCGTGGCAGCAGAGATGCACGCGGTGCTTGCCGCCGACGGCATTTCGTCCAGCGGGGCGGCAGCCGTCGCCCCGCCGCCGCCCGAAGCCGGCGAACCGCAGATTCTGCCTCCCACCCTTCTCCAGGCGCTCGGCGGCTCTGCGAATATCCTGTCGACCCAGCGTCTGGGTGGACGGTGGCGGGTCGAGGTGAAATCTTCGGATGCCATAATCGGGGCAGATCTCGACGGGGCCTGCGATGGATGGGTCATGGCCGGGGCGAACGTCGCGCACATTGTGGCAGATTGAAGTCAGCCGATGTTCGCGACCAGCGCCTCCCCGAACACCGTGCGAGCTTTCAGCAAAGGAATACTCCCTCACCGTCGGCTCGGCGGAATAGCGGAGCTAGGCATCGCTTTTGCTGCGCTGTGCGCGTCAGTCTCGCCCGCCAAAACACCCTCTAGACCGGCCGCGGCGAATGCCTCGTCGGGCGTCGAAGCAGCAGCAGAAATACTCGGCCATTTCGGCCTAGCCCGCGACCGCCTCGATCTTCGCGTCATGCCCGCCGCGCGGCCCTTTTATCAGGTCACGGTGCGGAGCGGCCGCCTGCGTATTGAAGGCTCGTCGCCTGTGGCGGTCGTACGCGGGGCGTACGCGCACCTGAACCGGCTCGGCCTGCTTGCCGTCAGCTGGGAGGGCAATCGCACCGCGCCGATCGGCAAGCTGGCGGACTATCGCGGTTCGCGCGTTGAAAGCCCCTTCCTCAACCGCGCCTATCTCAACACCTGCACCTACGGCTACACCACGCCCTGGTGGGGCTGGTCGCGGTGGGAGCGTGAGATCGACTGGATGGCGGCGCATGGCGTCGATATGCCGCTCGCGCTCGAGGGGCAGGAGTATGTCTGGCGCGCATTGTGGCGCGAGCAAGGGCTGGATGATGCGACGATCGGCCGCAGCTTATCCGCCGCTCCATTCCTGCCCTGGCAGCGCATGGGCAATATCGAAGGTTATCGCGCGCCGCTCCAGCCCGGCTGGATCGAGAAGAAGCATCAGCTACAGCTACGCATCCTCGGCCGGATGCGCGCGCTCGGCATGACGCCGATCCTGCCCGCCTTCGCGGGCTATGTTCCCAAGGCCTTTGCGGAACGGCATCCGGAAGCTCGCATCTACCGGATGCGCGCCTGGGAGGGGTTCCGTGAAACCTATTGGCTCGATCCGTCCGACCCGCTGTTCGCCAAGCTCGCGGCCCGGTTCATCCAACTCTACGCGGCGACCTACGGCGCGGGCGACCATTATCTCGCCGACGCCTTCAATGAGATGGTGCCACCGATCGCTGATGACGGCAGCGACGCGCGCGCTGTCAGCTATGGCGACAGCACCGCCAATAAGGCCGCCAATCAATCAGCCTACTTGCCGGCCGAGGTCCGCGACCGAAGGCTCGCCGCTTATGGCGAGCGGCTCTATCGATCGATCACCGCAGCGGCGCCCGGTGCCACCTGGGTGATGCAGGGATGGTTGTTCGGCGCCGACAAGCATTTCTGGACACCCGACGCGATTGCCGCTTTCCTCAGCCGCGTGCCTGACAAGGGTATGCTGATCCTCGACATCGGCAATGATCGCTATCCCGGCGTATGGCGTGACACGCAGGCGTTCGACGGCAAACCCTGGGTCTATGGTTATGTCCACAATTATGGCGGCAGCAACCCGGTCTATGGCGACCTGCAATTCTATCGCGACGACATGGCGGGCGTTGTCGCAAATCCCGGCCGGGAGCGCCTGACGGGGTTCGGCCTATTCCCTGAGGGACTGCACACCAATTCGGTCGTTTATGAGGAGGCCTACGATCTCGCCTGGGCCAATGGCGCGGCATCCCTGCCCGACTGGCTCACCCGCTATACGCGGGCACGCTATGGGCACACGTCACCCGCAATCGTGGCGGCCTGGCAGGACCTGGCGGCAGGCGCTTTCCAGACCCGATATTGGACTCCGCGCTGGTGGAAGGATCGCGCGGGTGCGTATCTCTTCTTCAAGCGCCCGGCCCTGGACGGTGGGGATTATTCCGGCGCGCCCGGCGACGCTGCGAAATTCCGGCGCGGTATCGACGCGCTGCTGAGGCAGGCGCCGGCACTTGGCGCTGCGCCCCTGTTCCGTTTCGACCTGATCGAATTCACCCGTCATTATGCGAGCGTGCGCATGGATCAGGCGCTGCGACGCGCCATCGCCAGCTACAAGGCAGGCGACGTCGCCGCCGGCGACAAGGCGGTGGTGCAGGTTCGCGCTCTGGCCCTCGCGATCGACCATCTGATCGGCGCCCAGCCGGAAAGTCTCACCAGCTGGATCGCCGACGCGCGCGCTTATGGAGACACGCCGACAGAGGCCAAGGCCTATATGACCGATGCCAAGGCACAGATCACGATCTGGGGCGGGGAAGGCAATCTGTCCGATTATGCCTCCAAGGCCTGGCAGGGCATGTACGCTCATTATTATTTGCCGCGCTGGATGCTGTTCCTGAATGCGCTGCGGGCGGCGGCCATTGCCGGGAAGCCGCTGGATGAAAGCGCGACGCGTCAAGCTATTCTCGCCTGGGAAAAGACATGGGTCGCGGACGACACGGTCTACCGCCAGGTGCGGCCGCAAGATCCGGTGGGGGAGGCACATAGACTGATGCAAATGGTCGACCGGCTGTGAGCTCCGGATCCCGAGCCGCCGATCCGCAGCGCTTCGTCTCGCTCGACCTGTTTCGCGGCATCACGATCTTTTTCATGATCGTGGTCAATACGGCGGGTCCTGGTGCCCCCGCCTTCGAGCAGCTGGTGCACGCCCCTTGGATCGGCTTCACCGCGGCGGATCTGGTCTTCCCGAGTTTCCTGTTCGCCGTCGGCACGGCGATGAGCTTTTCCTTCCGCCGGCCGACCACGACTGGCCAATTCCTCGCGCGGGTGCTGCGCCGCGCAGCCTTGATTTTCCTGCTCGGCTTCCTGATGTACTGGTTTCCCTTCGTCACGCACGAGCCGGACGGCAGCTGGGCCTGGAAGCCGTTCGACCACACCCGCATTCCCGGGGTCTTGCAGCGAATCGCGCTCTGCTATCTGGCGGCGGCGATCGCTATTCGCTGGCTCAAGGACTGGCGCGCCATCCTCGCGCTCTGCGCGATCCTGCTGCTCGGCTATTGGGTTTTGCTGCTGGAATGCAGCGCACCGGGGCAGGCCTATGATAAGTTCGGCAATGCCGGTACCCTGCTCGATCTCAAACTGATCGGTCCCGATCATCTCTACAAAAAGGATCATGGCTTCGATCCCGAAGGGCTGCTTGGGACGCTGCCGGCGATCGTCAACGCACTCGCCGGCTATCTGGTCGGCCGCGCGATTCAGGTGTCTACCGACAAGCGGCTATTGATCCGCCGCCTGCTGCCGATCGGTGCCGCGCTGGTGCTGGCGGGCCTAGCCTGGTCACCCTTCTTTCCGATCGTGAAAAAACTGTGGAGCAGCTCCTACGTGCTGCTGACAGTCGGGATCGATATCCTGTTCCTCTCGCTGTTGATGCAACTCGGCGATGTGCTCGAGCTCGGCCTCGGCCGTGGCTTCTGGCTGGTGATGGGACGCAATCCGCTCGCTATCTATCTCTTCTCGGAACTGTTGATCAGCGCGCAAAATCTCTTTCCGGTTGGCGGCCGTGACAGTCTCTATTCGTGGGTCGGCATTGAGCTTTTCCAGCGCGTGGCGCCCGGCGCCATCGGCTCGCTGCTGTGCGCTCTCGCCTACGCCCTGCTGTGCTGGGGCGTCGGTTGGCTGCTCGATCGCAAGGGAATCATCATCAAGGTTTAATGCGCTTGGGCGCAGCAATCGGAGAGGCGCTGTCGATGACGCGTTTGGACATGATCGATCGTCGCACGTTGCTGGCCGGTGTTGCTGCCGCCGGCTTGTACGCCCAGACAGCCGCTGCCGCCCGCCAGTCCGGCACGGCAGCGCTTGCAAGCGATATGCCGCCTCCGCTCGAGGGTGAATGGCGTCCCTTCCCCGTCAGCGATCCCAGCCTGCGCTCGCTCGACAACGGCTGGCTGTTCCAGCTCGGCGACATCATAGCACCACCCGTCATCGGACATGAGGAATCCTATCAGAACGCCAAGGCCGGCGTGGCGCAGGGCGCCGCTGCCGTCAGCTATGACGACAGCGACTGGCGCATGCTCGATCTCCCGCATGATTGGGCGATCGAGGCCCCGGTCGATCCGGCCGCCAATGTGGCGCAGGGCTATCGCCGGCGCGGCATCGGCTGGTACCGGCGCCCCCTCCAACTCGATCCCGCCTGGCGCGGCCGCTATCTCGAGCTGCAGTTTGGCGGCATCGCTACGCGTGCGACCATCTGGTTCAACGGGATCGAGGTGGCACACAGCTTCAGCGGCTATGCCGCGACGAACATCGACATCACGCCCTATGCCCGCTTCGGCGACGAACTGAACACGATTGCCATCCGCGTCGATGCCGATGCGATGGAGGGCTGGTGGTATGAGGGCGCGGGCATTTACCGGCACGTCTGGCTGGCGGTACGCGACTCCGTCAGCATCGCCACTGACGGGGTGCACGCCAATCCGGTCAGGTCCGAAACGGGCGACTGGTCGCTGCCGGTCGCTGTCGAGCTGGCCAATATTGGTGCCGCTCCCGTTGCCGTCACAGTCGAAGCCAAACTGTTCGCCCCGGACGACAAGCTGCTCGCCACCGAAACGGCTTCTGCCACCGCCCTGCCGCTGCAGCCGGCCAGCGCGGGCCTGACCCTGCCGGTATCTGAACCGCACCTCTGGTCGCCGGACACGCCCACGCTCTATCGTCTCGTCACGCGCGTCCTGCGCAACGGCCGTGCCGCGGATTCGCGCGAGACGCTCGTCGGCTTCCGCTATTTCCATTTCGATGCCGAGAAAGGCTTTTTCCTCAACGGGCAACCCACCAAGATCAAGGGCGTCTGCATCCACCAGGACCATGCCGGCGTTGGAGTCGCGGTACCGGACGCGCTGATCGACTGGCGCGTGCGCCGGCTGAAGGCGCTCGGCTGCAATGCGCTGCGCAGCTCGCACCATGCGCCGACGCCCGAGCTGCTCGACGCTTGCGACCGTCACGGGCTGCTCGTCATGGACGAGAACCGCAATTTCAACCCCAGCCACGATTATCTCGAGCAGCTCGAATGGCTAGTGCGGCGCGACCGCAACCGGCCGAGCGTGTTCATGTGGTCGGTCTTCAACGAAGAGCCGATGCAGGGGACCGAGCAGGGATATGAGATGGTCCGCCGGATGGCGGCGGCGGTGAAACAGCTCGACACGACTCGGCCGGTCACCGCGGCCATGAACGATGGTATGTTCTCGCCCGTCAACGTGTCGCACGCGGTCGACGTCGTCGGCTTCAATTACCAGACGCACCGTTACGATCGCTTCCACGCCCTCCATCCCGACAAGCCGCTGACCAGTTCGGAGGATACCAGCGCCTTCTCCACCCGCGGCGCTTGGGCGACGGACCGCGCGCGCAATGTCTTCGGGTCTTACGACAAGGATGCCGCCGATTGGGGCGCCACGCACCACGACGGCTGGCGCGCGATCGCGACGCGGCCCTTCATCGCTGGCGGGTTCGTCTGGACCGGCTTCGACTATCATGGCGAACCGACGCCGATGGCGTGGCCTTCGACCAGCAGCTTCTTCGGCATCATGGATATCTGCGGCTTCCCAAAGATGGCCTATTATCTCCACCGCGCGCAGTGGATCGACGCGCCGCCGCTACTCCAGCTGCAGCCGCACTGGAACTGGCCGGGCCGCGAAAGCCAACCGGTCACCGTGCTCGCGCTTACCAATGTCGACAGCGTGGAACTCCGCCTCAATGGACGCTCGTTCGGCACCCGGACGGTCGATCGACTGACCATGCCCGAATGGCAGGTTCCCTATGAACCCGGTCGTCTGGAGGCGGTTGGCTATCGGGGCGGACGCGAGGTCATCCGTTCGGCGGTGGAGACGGCCGGCAAGGGTATCGCACTGCGGCTCACGCCCGACCGGCGCGCGATGATCGGCGATGGCAAGGATGCGCAGCCGATCACAGTCGATGTCGTCGACGACGCGGGACGCCACGTGCCGATCGCGGCTGATCGAATCAGCTTCACGATTGAAGGCGGCGCGCTCATCGGCCTCGGTAACGGCGACCCGAACGATCATGATCCCGAGAAGGGCAACAATCGCAAATTGTTTGCCGGTTTGGCCCAGGTGATCGTCCGCGCGGACGAAGGCCGGGGTTCCCTGCGCCTGACCGCTTCGGGGCTGGGACTGCGTCCCGCTACGATCACAATCGACCGCGCCGCAGTGCCGCCAGGCGCGTCGGTTCCACGCACGCGGCCCGTAGCCTTGCTGTCTGACTGGCGCCACACGCCGTTCTCCGCCGGCCGGCCGAATCCCGATCAGATGTTCGCACCCAACGATATGAACAGCCTGGATCATGGCCGACCGGGGCGGCTCGAAGGACCGGTCAAGGATGCACCCTGGTCAATGTACCGCACCGTTTTCACGCCACGGCGCCGGGTCGGGGCCGAAGGCGGCGCGGTGGTGTTCGCCGAGGTGGTCGGTACGGCCGAGGTATGGATGGACGGTAAGCTGCTGGCGCGTAAGGAAGCGCCCGCACCCGCTCCTCTGGTGGCACCATTCGGCCCCGGGGCGGGGCCGCGGACTCTGTCGCTCATCGTCAAGGCGGAGCCGGGTGCACCGTCGGGCATGGGGCGCACCGTCTCCGTTCAGGAGCGACAGAGTGCAGCCTCGTAATAGCAATCGGGAGGTGCCTTACCTTCGACCGTGCGGCACCGGCCCCGACGACCAATTATGAGCCGTTTACACGTCGAGATTGGCGACGTTCAGGGCATTTTCCTGAATGAACTCGCGACGGGGCTCCACGACATCGCCCATCAGGCGCGTGAAGATCTCGTCGGCGACATCCGCCTGATCAACCTCGACCTTCAGCATGGAGCGATTGGCCGGATCGAGCGTGGTTTCCCACAATTGCTCCGCATTCATTTCGCCCAGGCCCTTGTAGCGCGCGATCGCGGTGCCCTTACGGCCGGCGGCGAGTACCGCCTCAAGCAGTTCGGACGGGCGCGCGATGCGCTTGGCGGTCTTGCTGTCGACGGCGGGCGTGTCCTCGCCCTCCTCCACCGATTCCTCGGCTTCGGCCTTGCCGATCGGAATCAGACGCCCCACCGACACATAGCTTTCCGCCTGTTCGGTCGCGAGGCCATGCAGCTTGCGCGCTTCTGCCGACTGGACGAATGCGGCATCGACCACATGGTGATCGGTAACGCCCCGCCATAGGCGCCGCGCGTGATAACCTCCTTCGGGGGTGGCTTCGACTTCCCATTTGGCTTCGGGATCGGCGCGGCCGAGCCAGCCCGCGACTGCCGCCGCGACGCTTGTGCGATCAGACAGCTTGGGGTCGAGCGCGCCTGCCAAGGCCAGCGCTTCGATCAGATCGTACGAATAGCGCCGCGGCACATAAGCCATCAGCCGCGCCATGCGCTGCGCATGTTCGACCATTGCTCTGAGGTCTTGGCCCGAGCGCTGAACGCCGCCGCTCTCCAGCATCACGCCGGACAGGCCGTTGTCTAACAGATAGGCATCGAGCGCCGATTGATCCTTGAGATAGGTTTCCGACCGGCTCTTGGCGACCTTGAACAAGGGCGGCTGCGCGATGAAGAGATGCCCGCGCTCGATGATCTCGGGCATGTGCCGATAGAAGAAGGTCAGCAGCAAGGTGCGGATATGGGCGCCGTCGACGTCAGCGTCCGTCATGATCACGATCTTGTGATAGCGCAGCTTCTCGATGTTGAAATCGTCGCGGCCGATGCCCGTGCCGAGCGCCTGGATGAGCGTCCCGACCTCCTTGGAGGAAAGCATGCGGTCGAAGCGCGCGCGCTCGACGTTCAGGATCTTGCCCTTCAGCGGAAGAATCGCCTGAATATTCCGATCGCGGCCTTGCTTGGCCGAGCCGCCGGCCGAGTCACCCTCGACCAGAAACAGTTCCGACTTGGCGGGGTCGCGCTCCTGACAATCGGCCAGCTTGCCGGGGAGCGAAGCGATGCCCATCACGCTCTTGCGGCTGGCCTCACGAGCCTTGCGCGCCGCTTCGCGTGCGGCGGCAGCATCGATGATCTTCTGGATGATCGAGCGCGCGTGTTGCGGATTTTCCTCGAGCCATTCTGCGAGTTTGTCCGCCATCAGGCTTTCGAGCGGCTGGCGGACCTCGGACGAGACGAGCTTGTCCTTGGTCTGGCTGCCAAACTTAGGATCGGGAAGTTTGACCGAGACGATCGCGGTCAGACCTTCGCGCATATCGTCGCCGGTGAGGCTGACCTTCTCGCGCTTCATCAGCCCCGATTTATCGGCATAATTGTTGAGCGTGCGGGTCAGCGCGGCGCGGAAGGCTGCCAGATGCGTGCCGCCGTCGCGCTGCGGGATATTGTTGGTGAAGCAGAGCGTCTGCTCATAATAACTGTCGTTCCACTCCAACGCGACATCGATGCCGATATCGTCGCGCTGGCCGTGGACTGAGATCGGTTCGGGGAAGAGCGGGGTCTTGGCGCGATCGAGATATTTCACGAAAGCCGCGATCCCGCCCTCGTAGAAGAGCTCGTGCTCGACACGTTCGGCGTGACGCGCGTCGACCAGGAAGATGCGAACGCCCGAATTGAGGAAAGCAAGCTCGCGATAGCGATGCTCGAGCTTCTCGAAATCGAATTCGGTGATCTTGAACGTGGCAGGCGACGGCAGGAAGGTGACCTTGGTGCCCTTCTTGCCTTCGGGCGCCTGGCCGACAACCTTGAGTGGCGCAACCGCATCGCCATGCGTGAACCGCATGTAATGCTCCTCGCCGTCGCGCCAGATGGTCAGATCCAGATATTCGGACAGCGCGTTCACCACCGAAACGCCGACCCCGTGCAGGCCGCCCGACACCTTATAGGCATTGTCGTCGGAGGTATTCTCGAACTTTCCGCCGGCGTGGAGCTGGGTCATGATGACCTCGGCTGCCGAGACGCCCTCCTCGGGGTGGATGCCGGTCGGGATGCCGCGACCATTATCCTCGACGGAAACCGAGCCGTCCGCATTCAGCGTGATGGTGATCTTGTCACAATGGCCGGCAAGCGCCTCGTCGATGGCATTGTCGGACACCTCGAACACCATGTGGTGGAGGCCCGAACCGTCGTCGGTATCGCCGATATACATGCCCGGGCGCTTGCGCACCGCGTCGAGGCCCTTCAGCACCTTGATGGACGAGGCGCCGTATTCGTTTTCTTCGGAGGTAGTTGCCATAGCGAAGATATAGGGATTCGAGCGCCGAAACCCAAGCAAAATGGGCTTTGATCCACAGCTGATTTGCTGGGGCTCAGACCTCGTCGAAATTAGCCAGAAAAGCATCGATCCGGGCTAGCACGGGCAGGCGCCGGTCGTCGGCTTCACGCAGCAGTTCGTGCCCGCCACCACCGAACACGCTGAGCTCGGCACGCGGAAGAAACGATGCCGCGCGCCGAATTGCGCGTATGTCGACGATCGGGTCGCGTTCCGTACCGAGGAGCAGCAACGGAGTGTCGATCCCCCGCATCGCCCGGCGCGTCAGCCGCCGAATCGAACCGCGTGCAGCAAGCACCCACCCCCAGCTTGGCGGCCCCGACGCGATTGCGGGCTGATGCGCCTTCCACCACGCTTTGTCCGAACGCCGATCAGGGCAGGAGGTCATCCGGCCACCGACATCACCGATGTCGCGGTGCCAGACCTTTTTCTCGGCCCGGCCCAGCAAGGCGGCCCCGCGCGCTATCGTGCCTAATCCCCAGCCTGGGATCGCTTTCACCCGAATATCGATCATCGGACAGGCGAGGACGGCAGCATCCAGCCCGCTTTGGCGCTCCGCCAGCAGGCGCAGCGTGAGGTGTGCCCCCATCGAGTGGGCGACGATCACATGTGGGGTGGGCGTGGCCCTTCTCCAATCCGCCACGAAGCCCGCCAGATCACCTACCAACGGGTCGAAACTCTGTTGGTGGCAGATGAGCGGGTCGGACAGCAGCCGGCCCGATCCGCCTTGGCCGCGCCAGTCGAAGCCCGCCAATTCCCAGCCCTGCGCATGCCAGTGGGCCAGAACCTCAAGATATTTCTCAACGAAATCCCCGCGCCCGGTGAGGAAGAGTATGCTGCCGCGTGCCGCGTCACCTTGTGGCCACGCAAAGCAGCGCAGTGGCCAGCCGTCGGCGGCGTTCCAAGTTGAGAAAGCCATTCCCGCGGGAATGGCGCGGCGTGGGTTGGCGGCCGGTGCGTTCATGCAGGGCTTATCTCTTCGGAAGATACGGTCAGGCGGGTGGCGTCCCCTGCCTCCGCAAACAGGCCCGGTTCGGTTCCCGTCATCCAGCTCTGCCCGCCCGCTGCGGAAAGGCGCTCGAACAATGCCGCACGCCGCGAGGGATCGAGATGCGCGGCGACTTCGTCCAGCAGCAGGATCGGACGCTGCCCGCGCGCCTCTGCGATCAGGTCGGCATGGGCGAGCACGATACCAAGCAGCAGGGCCTTCTGCTCCCCGGTCGAGCAGAGCTCGGCGGGCATGGCTTTGTCGAGATGCGTGACCGAAAGATCGGAACGGTGCGGTCCGGCCAGCGCACGGCCCGCCGCGGCGTCGCGCCCGCGCCCGGCGCGCAGCTCTGCGGCAAGCGCGGCTTGCGCATCCGACGCTGCGGGTGTCCAGCCGGCAAGCGCGATACCCGCGCGCGCGAAAGGACCGCGGGATTGCTTTGCGAGACGAGCGCCCAACGCAGCGACGGTGCGGGCACGCGCCTCGGCAACCGCCGCGCCATGTTCGGCCATTCCCGCTTCGAGTGCGGTCAGCCAGCCTGGATCGGCGGCCTCAGGCACGCCGAGCAATTTGTTACGCGCGCGCGTCGCGGCTTCGTAGCGGCTCGCGTGCGAGGCATGGCCAGGCTCCAGCGCCAGCACCAGTCGGTCGAGAAAGCGGCGACGCCCACCCGCGCTTTCGGCGAACAGCCGGTCCATTGCTGGGGTCAGCCACAATATAGAGAGCCATTCGCCCAGGCGGTTAGCCGAAGCCTCGGCACCGTTGATCCGAACCTGACGCCGCTCGGGTGCGGTCGCGAGAGTACCTGTGCCGATGTCGACCTCACCCTCCAGTCGCGCCGCGATCGCGAACCCGCCAGGGCCATCGTTCCGCGCCATCTCGGACAGGGGGGCGCCGCGAAGACCCCTGCCGGGCGTCAGCAGTGAAATTGCTTCGAGGACGTTGGTCTTGCCCGCGCCGTTCTCGCCGGTGAGGATCACGAAACCCGGTCCAGGCGCGATCAGGGCATCCCTATGGTTGCGGAAATCCCTGAGGGCGAGGCGGGTCAGCGCGGCCATGCGTCTCTCGCTAGCCGCTGGGGTGGAGGCGGCCTAGTCCCACCACAGGAACTTTTGCCAGATTGCGTCGGGTTGCCAAACCGCATCCAGATCCGGTTTGGCGTCATCCGGGCGCCACCCGAGCCGTTCGATGCGATAGCGGTACAGGAAGGCCGAGACGCGGTAATTTGCGGCACAATGGACGTGCACGGGAGCATCGCCAATTGCGTCCATAACTCCCGCGAACATTCCGAACTCCGCCTCCGTGGGCGCGGTAAACTCGACGGGGATGTGGACGTAGCGCATGCCGAGCGCCGAGACTGTTCCTGCCTCATCGGCGAGTGCGCGGGGGCTGGTCGTCAGTGCTAGATTGACGACCGTGCCTACACCCGCATCGCGTAGTGCGGCCAACTGTGCCTCATCGGGTTGCCCCGAGGTGGTTAGTGTCGCCGACACTCGGCGGAAATTATGGATGCCAAGGTCGTCCGGCGTCACACCCGCATCGGCATCAGCACGTACAGCGCCGGCGCCTTGTCATTCTCGCGGATCAGCGTCGGAGCGGAGGCGTCGGCGAGATGAACCTCGACCGTGTCGCCGTCGATCTGCCCGAGAATGTCGAGCAGATAGCGCGCGTTGAAGCCGATATCGAAGCTCTGCGCGGCATAATCACCCGGCACTTCTTCGGCCGCGGTGCCGTTTTCGGGGCTGGTCACCGAAAGCGTGATCTTGTCCCGATCGAGGCTCATCTTGACCGCACGCGTCTTCTCGCTGGCGATCGTGGCGACGCGATCGACGCCTTCCTCGAAGCTGCGCGGATCGATCTTGAGCAATTTGTCGTTCGCGGTCGGGATGACGCGCGAATAATCGGGGAAGGTGCCGTCGATCAGCTTGGATGTGAGAATCGCACTGCCCAGTCCGAAGCGGACCTTCGTCGGCGACAGCGAGACTTCGACCGATCCGTCCACTTCGTCGAGCAGTTTCCGGAGTTCGCCCACGCATTTACGGGGGATGATCACGTCGGGCATTCCCTCCGCGCCGTCCGGACGCGCCACTGTGACGCGGGCGAGGCGGTGGCCGTCTGTGGCGGCTGCTTTCAGCACCGGGGTCGCATCATCCGACACGTGGAGGAAGATGCCGTTCAGATAATAACGCGTCTCTTCGGTCGAGATGGCGAAGCGTGTTTTGTCGATGATCTGCTTCAGCGTCTCGGCCGGAAGGTCGAAACGCGTGGGCAACTCGCCCTCAGCAATCATCGGGAAATCTTCGCGCGGCAGCGTCTGAAGGTTGAACCGCGCACGCCCCCCCACAACCTGCATCTTGCCTTCGGCCGCGGTGAGCTGGACCTGGCTGCCTTCGGGAAGCTTACGCACGATGTCGAACAAGGTGTGCGCGGCGACGGTGGTCGCGCCGGGCGTCTCGACCTGAGCTTCGATCACCTCGACGACCTGAAGGTCGAGATCCGTCGCCATCAGGCGCAAGCCGCCGTCGGAGGCCTCGATCAGGACGTTGGACAGGATCGGGATCGTGTTCCGCCGTTCGACGACCGATTGGATATGGCCCAGCGCCCTGAGCAGTATCGCCCGTTCAATCGTCGCCTTCATGTGATTCCCCGGTGGAGCCAAATTTTTTGGGCCGCCACTATAACGCGGCGATCCGGCCTTGCCAGAGGGGAGGGCAAGGAAAAAGGGGCCGGACGCGTGTCCGGCCCCTCCTTCTTGTGGATAAGCTGCGGTCGATCATCTCGAAGGCTGCTTCGGCAGGGGCCTAGCCAAGCTTGTCCCCTCCTCAGCATGCCCCTAGATTGACCGTGCTTCAGAAGCGCAGCCCGACGCCCGCGACCACCTGGTGGCGCGATACGCCCTGCTCGTAGTTGGAATAGCGATATTCCGTCTTCACGAACGCGCGGCTGCCGAGCGCATGCTCCAGTCCCGCGCCCACGCGGACGCCGTCGAGATTACCGTGCGCCAGATCGACGCCGGTCGCGGTGCCGCTTACGGTGTAGCGGGCATTGGTGTAGCCCGCCTTGGCATAGAGCAGATTATTGCCGCCGAGGACCACGCCTACGCGACCGCCGGCATAGAGGTCGCGCGCGGCATGCTGCGTGACGCCGCCCAGCTCTTCTTTCTGCGTCGAATCGCTGGCCTCACCCTCGATACCGAAGACGGTGTTGCCGCGGCGAATATCGTATCCGGCGCCAACGCCGTAGAGCACGCCGTCATCGTGGGCGCCTCCGCCCTTCACGCGGTCCCACCCGCCCAGCGCTTCGACATGCGCGCCGCTAAAGGTGGCGGTGGCGGCGTCCTGCGCGAACGCGGGGGCGGCGATCGCTGCGCTCGCGAACAAGGCGGCGGTGATGAATTTAGACATGATAGCACTCCATTTGCTTTTTCTCACTTCCCGCCTGCTCCCCACGGGCGGGGCCGGCGCTAAAGGCCTCGCTGCATTGCAGCAGACTGAATGGCTTGGTCATGTGAGGTTTAGGTTGCGGGCAGGAATGTGGCGGCCGATGGAGGGGGCGATGCGGGTTGCTCCTTTCGCCCTCTTATTGTCGCTGTTTGCCGTGCCTTCGGCGGCGCGCGAGACGGTTGGCACTTTTGCAACATGGGCCGCCTTTTGCGACGAGCCGAGGCGATGCTTCGCGATTTCGACGCCACTGGAGCGGCGCGGCACCCCTTTTCTCAGTGTCGCGATCCAAGGGCCGACTCTATCGGTGCAGGCCCATCTCGGCCGCCCCTCACGCACCGCGCTGGTGGCGATCGGTGGCAAGCGGTTCGACCTCGTGGTGCAAGGGGAAGAGGCGCGCGCCGATTCGAAGACCAGTCGCGCAATCGTAGCGGCGATGCGTGATGGCGAGGCGCTCACCGTGATCGGGAGATCCGCAAATGGCGGCCGTTTCGGACATCATTATTCGCTGGCGGGCTCAGCCAGTGCGATCGACGCC
>Ga0207647_10000557_pt1 | contig 29573 bp, 28 predicted proteins | sample KBSCornC2_FD_184295 | JGI IMG/M metagenome (GOLD analysis project Ga0207647, IMG submission 184295) | Corn rhizosphere microbial communities from Kellogg Biological Station, Michigan, USA - C2 (SPAdes) (version 2) | ecosystem: Host-associated > Plants > Roots > Rhizosphere ... | reverse complement strand
TCGAGCCGGCGAACTTCGACGGGCCGGGATCGTGGCGCTTCCTTTGCCTCGACCATGTCCGCGAGCACAACGCCAAGTATAATTTTTTCGAGGGGATGAGCGCCGACGAGATCAGCCGCGCGCAGTCGCCGCTCGGCGGATGGGAACGACCGAGCCGCAAGTTCGCCGCCAATGGCGCCGACCCGCCGCCACGATGGAGCGACTTCTCCGACCCGCTTGACGCGATCTCCGGCCGGTTCGGCAGGATTAGGGAGCGCACCGGACCGTCGCGCTTCAGCAAGCCCGAGCGGCGGGCGCTGTCGGTGCTCGGCCTCGGCGAGGATGCCGATCGCCATGCAGTGCGGCAGCGCTATTCCTCGCTGGTACGCCGCTATCACCCCGACAAGAACGGCGGCGACCGCTCACACGAAGGTCGTCTCGGTGAAGTGATCGAAGCCTATCAGCTGCTGAGGAAAGCGCCGGCTTTCGCTTAGTCCCGATCCGGCGCGCCGAGCGGGAAGTAGGGCCGGTAAGGCCTCGCCTCGTCGACGACGCGCGAGACTTGCGGATGGGCGAGCAGCCGGCCGCGATACGCTTTCAGCTTCGGCCGCGCGTCGCCGATCTCCTCGACCCAGTCGGCGTAGAACAGAGCGGGCGCGGCGGCGCAGTCCGCCAGCGTGAAACTGTCGCCGGCGGCCCAGCTGTCATCGGGCAGGTTCGCCTCGAGCCAGTCGTAAGCGGTGTGCAGGTTCTTGCGACCCAGCTCGGCCCCGTAGGCGTCGCCTTTGCCCTCGGGCCGGAGCGCGTGATTGACCGCCGGCTGCATGTTGCCCTGGACATAAAGGTCGAAGAAGCGGTCGAGGAACCGTACCTGTCGCCCCAGCTCTCCATCGGGAATCCACGTGTTAGGACCCGGATGATGGGCCTGGAGATGCTCGATGATGCAGGTGGTTTCGATCACCGGCTCGCCGTTGTCGACGAGCACGGGGAACTTGCCGAACGGCCAAATCTGTTTGAGCTCGGCGTAATTGTCCTCGTTCTCGGGAACCTGGCGAAACTGAAATTCCGTCCCGTCCGCGTAGAGCGGGATGAGGACTTTCCAGGTATAGCTGCTGAACGGGTGTCCATAGAGTTCCAGGCTCACCAGGCGCCTTCCTTCATCTTGGCCTGCCGCACCTTCTCGGCCTCGCTCGGCGTCTTAGTTGCGAACGTGCCGGTCTTCACGTCGCCAGCCGGCTCATAGGTCGCGATGATCACGCCGGTATCGGCGATGAAATGATCGACGAGCTTCAGCGCACCTGCCTTTTCAGAACCGTCGAAGATGCTTTTGCCGGAGCCGAGAACGACCGGGAACGTCATGACGATCAGCTGATCGATGAGCTGCTCCGAGAGCAAAGGCGGATAAAGCGTGCTGCTGCCCTGGATGAGCAGGTCGCGGCCTTCGCTCCGCTTGAGCTCGGCCACGGCATCCGCGGTGTCGCCTGACAGCCGGTGGCTGTTCTCCCAGTCCAGCGGGTCATCCGAATGGGTCAGCACATATTTGTTGATGCGCTGGAATTTCTCCCCGATCGGGTTGTCCTGGTTGTACGGCCAATAAGCGGCGAAGATGTCGTACGTCCGCTTGCCGAGAAGCAGGTCGTAATCGCCCATGATCAGCTTCTCGAAGGGCCCCATATTTTCGGCGAACATCGGCTGCGACCAGCCGCCGAGCCGGAAATTGCTTGTCGGATCTTCCTCAGGTCCGCCCGGCGCCTGCATCACGCAATCGAGCGACTGGAAGATTGCACCGGTGAGCTTACGCATCGACGGCTTCTCCGCGAAGCGCAGCCTCGATCTTCGCGATATCGATCTTGCGCATGGTCATCATGGCCTGGAACGCGCGCTTGGCGGCGGCGCGATCCGGATTGTCCATCGCCTCCAGGAGAACCCGTGGCGTGATTTGCCAGGAAAAGCCCCATTTGTCCTTGCACCAGCCGCAGGCGCTTTCCTCGCCGCCGGTGCCGACGATCGCGTTCCAGTATCGGTCGGTCTCTTCCTGACTTTCGGTCAGGACCATGAAGCTGACCGCCTCATTCGGCTTGAACAGGTCTCCGCCGTTCAAGCCGACGAATGACTGGCCGAGCACGGTAAAGTCGACTGTGATTTCATAGCCTTCTTTCCCGCCGGGAGAGTCGGCGGGTGCGTTGTGCGCCTTGCCGACATGGCTGTCGGGGAAAACGGACGCATAGAATTCGGCGGCCTTGCGCGCCTCGCCATGGTCGAACCACAGGCAGGTAATCATCGAATCGGCCATTATTTCCTCCTTGAAATCGAACTCACGACGAGCGCGTGGCCCGGCCCGTGGACCGCGGCGAACAGCAGTCCGGCAACGAAGACGAAATGGTCGGTGAAAAAACCGAACTCCATCGGGTTGGCGGCCCAGCGGTCCGGCCCATGAAACGAGAAGGCAAGAAAGATGACGTAGGCGATCGCCACCACGGCTGCTTCGGAGAAGTACAGACCGGTGAGGAAGGCGATCGCCAACGCCGCTTCGAAGAAGGCCGCGACCCATGCGAGGACATGAGCGATCGGGAAACCTGCCGCCGCGATCTCGGCCGCCGTCGCGCCCATCCCGATAAAGATGAACTTGAACGAAGCTGCCATCGCGAAGACGAAGGCAAAGATCAGGCGTGCGACGAGGATCGCGGCAGTTCTCATGCTTCCGCCTAGGCTTTTCCGACGAGCGCGAACTCCGCGCCCTGTGGGTCCGTACCGATGATGATGTAGTCGCCGCCGGGCACTTCCATCGGGCCGACCCGGATTGAGCCCCCCTTCGTTTCGGCGGTCTCCTTCGCCTTCGCGATCGAGGGCACCCGGAAGTAATAACGCCAGTGCGGCTGCCCGCCCTCCATGATCCCGGCGACCGCGCCGATCGTCACTCCCTTGTGCTCGAAGAAGCGGTACTCACCGTGCTCGCCCATCGGCATGAAGTTGTCGCTCGTCCAGCCGAACTGCTCACCGTAGAAGCGGCGCGCCGCGACGGGGTCGCTGGTCGACAGTTCGTTCCAGCCGCACCGTTGCTCGGTGTTCGGCTCGAACACGTCGCTCTTGGCATTCGGATCGTCGGCGGGCGGAATCGGCTTCATGATATAAAATGGCGCGCCCTGCGGATCCGTGATCATCGCGATCCGGCCGACATTCGGAATGTCCATTGCAGGCATCAGCGCCTTGCCGCCGGCCGCCTCGATCGCGGCGACGCTCCGGTCGACGTCCGGGACGTGGATGTAGCCGAGCCAGGTGGGCCGGGCGCCGTGCTGCTGCATTTCGGCGGTGATCGGCATGAGCCCGCCGGCGAACTTCCCGTCGGTCCGGCCGATCATTCGATAGCCCTTGTATTCCGGCGGCCCTTCGGGGCCGATGTCCCAGCCGACCATGGCATCGTAGAACGCCTTGGCGCCTTCGGCGTCGGTGGTCATCAGCTCGTACCAGATGAAGCCGCCGGTGGCTGGCTGCGCATGCGTCGGCTCGGTTGCGGGTGCATCGCGGACGTCGGTCATTGGTTCGTCCTCCTTCTCTCGAACTTGCGTTTCAGGCGTTTGCGGGTGCCGCCGAGACCCGGATCGGCTCCGGCTCGGACGTGTCGAGGATCTTCTTGAAGCCGCCCCAGAACATGCGCTTGCCGTCGAATGGCATGTCGCCCTGGGGACGCAGGCTCTCGTCGGCCATGATCTTGTCCCAGGCTGAATCGCGGACCTGCTTGTCGGGCCATTCGATGAACGAGAAGACGACGCCTTCACCTTCCTCGGCCTTCACGGCGCGATAGAAGTCGGTGACCTCGCCTCTCGAGACGTCATTGCTGAAGGCTTCGACAACGCGGTTCGCGCCATTCTGGCGGAACACCTTCGCCATCTTCGCGGCGAGCTCGCGATATGCCTCGCGCTTGCCGTCGGGCACCGGCACTACAAAGCCGTCGACGTAGCTGCCGCGCTCGCCGCCTTCCTCTACGATCGCCTCGAAGCCGCCGTAGATCATGCGCTTGCCGTCGAATGGCATCGTGGAGAATTGCTCCTTGATCGCCGGATCGCTCAGCATCTTTTCGTTGGCTGCGTCGCGCGCTTGCCGGTTCGGATATTCGAACCATGCGAAAACGACCTTCTCGTCCGGCTTGGCGTCGACTGCTTTGCGGAAGTCGGTGACCTTGCCTTCCGGGACGTCGCTGTCCCAGGCTTCGACTTGCCGTCCAACGCCGAGCCCCAAGAGGACCGAAGCGGCCTCGCCTGCGTGTTTGCGATAGGCATCCTTGTTTGCCTCTGGCACTGGCGCGATGAATCCTTCGAAGTAGGTCATGCTGCTGCTCCTTCTTCTACTTGAGGTTCGTTGGCCGCGAATACGGCGAGCTGGTCATTGAGCGCTTGGGCAAAGGCGGGGCGCGCCTCGCCGCGCTTCACGTAGGCTGCGAGCTTCGGGAAATCGGCGAGCTGGCCGCTCCGGTCGGCGATCCTCAGGACGGTGACCATCATCAGGTCGCCGATGGTGAAGCCATCGCCCTCGAGCCACGGCTTGTCGCCAAGACGATCCGAGAGCTGCTGCAGCCTCAGCCGCGCGAAATGCTCGAAGGTCGGCTTGGCGGGCTCGGCCCACTCCTGGTCGGCGAACACGACGTTGAGCAGCGCGCGGAACTGGACGAACGGTTCGACGCTGCTGATCGCGGCGCAGATCCACTGGATTGCGCGGTACCGCCCTTGCGAATCGCGCGGAAGCAGCGCTTCGGTCTTCTCGCCGATATATTGCAGAATCGCGCCGCTTTCGAAAATCTGGACCGTCTCGTCGCGAAAGCAGGGCACCTGGTTGAACGCCTGCTCCTGGGCATAGCCCGGCGGCCGGTCGCCGCCGATCAGGCGCACACGATAATGGAGCCCGGCCTCCTCGAGCGCCCAGCGGACGCGCAGGTCCTTGACCAGCCCCTGGGCTCCCGGCGGCACCCACTGAAATGCCGTGATCTCGATCGCCGCATTGGGGTCGATTGGCATTGATCCCTCCTAGCCGTCGATTGTTACGCTGCGGCTTCGTCTTCGACCGGGTGAGCGCCTTTTTCTGCGAACTCCGGGTCCATCCACATCGGCGCCCATTGGTGGCCGTCGGGGTCTTCGAAGTCGCGCCCGTACATCGGTCCGCCCTTCGTCTGTTCTTCCTGCGAGACGTCGATCTTGCCACCCGCTGCGCCTGCTGCGTCGGTGATCTGGTCGACTTCCGCGGGACTGTCACATGAAATGCACAACATCACCTGACTGCTGTTGTTCGCGTCCGCAATCGGCTTGCGGGTGAACGTTGCATAAAAAGGATGAGTGAGCAGCATTACCGAGATGGTGTCGCTGAGCACCATCATCGCCGCGGCGTCGTTGCTGAACTTCGGCTCGTTTCGAAAGCCGATCGCTTCATAGAACGCCTTCGAGCGCTCGAGATCCCGAACGGGCAGGTTCACGAAGATCATGCGCGGCATTTTTCCCTCCTGTGCGACTCGATTCGCTTGCTTTTTGAACCGACTCGTTATAAATTGCAACCAAGGAGTTAGAAAAAATAACCAAAGTACGTCAAAGCGAGGAAAAGCGTCGCTACGAAGATGCCTGCGGACTCGCCCATGCGATGGAACTGCTTGGCGAGCGCTGGGCCATGCTGGTGCTCCGCGAGCTCGCTTACGGGGCGCGGCGGTTTTCCGAGCTTAAGGGCGACCTGGTCGGGATCAGCGCCAATGTGTTGAGCCAGCGCCTGATGGAGCTGGAGGCACGCGGGCTGGTCCGGAAGGCGAGACTGCCGCCTCCTGCCTCTGTCCAGGTTTACGAGGCGACGGAATGGGGCCTTGAGGTCGTTCCGCTCATTGCCTCGCTCGGGCGATGGGCGGCGCGGAGTCCGTGGCACGATCCCACGCTCCAGATGAGCCACGTCTCCGTGATGATGTCGCTCCAGACGCTGATCTCGCCGGCGCTCGCAGAGGGCCTGGATGTGCGCATCGGCTTTCAGTTCGGCGATACCGGCTATGTGGCGACGGTTCGCGAAGGGCGCCTAGATGTGAACCGTACGAATGTGGAAAATTGCCAGGTCGTCTTCAGCGGCGCGCCCAGCGACATTGCGGCGGTGATCCACGGCGGCGCACCCTTCGAGCTGATTCGCGTCCAAGGAGACATGGAACTCGCCAGGCGTTTCGTGAAACTCTTCCCCCTGCCCACAAAGGTCGAGACAAGTTGAGGCGCACGGCGCCTTCCCTTAAGGCATCACTCATGACCGATCTTCCCAACGTGCAGCCCGAAAGCCGGGCGGAGACGCTGATGGCCTCACCCGATAGAATCGCGAAGGTTCGCGAGCTGTTCGGCGTTGATTCCGATATGGAGGTTCCGGCCTTCAGCGAGGCCGACGAGCGCGTGCCGGACCTCGACCCGACCTATGTTTTCGATCCGGACACAACTCTCGCGATCTGCGCCGGCTTCTCAAAGAACCGCCGCGTGATGGTCCAGGGATATCACGGCACCGGCAAGTCGACGCACATCGAACAGGTCGCCGCGCGCCTGAACTGGCCGCTGATCCGGATCAACCTCGACGCGCACATCAGCCGCATCGACCTCGTCGGTCGCGACGCGATCGTTCTGCGCGAAGGGCAGCAGGTGACCGAATTCCGCGAGGGGCTTCTGCCCTGGGCGCTGCAGCACCCTGTCGCACTGGTGTTCGACGAATATGATGCCGGCCGGCCCGACGTCATGTTCGTCATCCAGCGCGTGCTGGAAGCCGAAGGCAAGCTCACCTTGCTCGACCAGAACCGAGTCATCCGGCCGAACCCCTGGTTCCGCCTGTTCGCGACGACCAACACCGTTGGCCTCGGCGACACGACCGGCCTCTATCACGGCACCCAGGCGATCAATCAGGGCCAGATGGACCGCTGGAACATCGTTACGACGCTGAACTATCTGCCCGCGGCGGTCGAGGCACAGATCGTGCTCGCTAAGACCGGCGAATATGACGAGCCCGGCGGCAAGGAAATTGTCGACAAGATGATCAAGGTCGCCGACCTGTCGCGGCAGGGCTTCATCAACGGCGACATCTCGACGGTCATGAGCCCGCGCACGGTGATCAGCTGGGCGCAGAACGCGCACATCTTCGGCGACATCGGTTATGCCTTCCGGGTCTCGTTCCTCAACAAATGCGACGAGTCCGAGCGGCCGCTAATCGCCGAATATTATCAGCGGGTGTTCGGCGAGGACCTGCCGGAGAGCGTGGTCGGCAAGGCCAGCTAGGTGGCCGAGAAGATCGATCTGTTCCGGCGAGCGCTCGCAGGGGCGACGCGGGCGATCGCCAAGGATCCCGAGGCTGAGGTGATCTTCGCGTCGGACCTCGCGCCCGCATCGGGCAAGACGGCCCGGGTTCCGTCGCCGGGGCCGGCGCTCGAGCCCAAGCTCGTAGCCGAGGCGCGCGGAGCGGCGGATTCGGCTGGACTGCGCCTTCGCTATCATGACGCCCGGCTCCATGCCCGAACCGCGCCGATCGATGCCGACGCGCGGGCGGTGTTCGATGCGCTCGAGACCGCACGGGTCGAGGCGCTGGGCGCTCGCGCCATGGGCGGCGTCAGGAACAATCTATCGCAGCTCACCGAAGCGCGGGTGCGCGGCGACGCGATCGTCCGGGCCCGAACCGCAGAGGAAGTGCCGCTGGCGACGGCGGTCGGATTGATCGCCCGCGAGCGGCTGACCGGCGAGGCGCCACCGCGAGCGGCCGAGGCCGGTTTGAAGCTGATCGCGCCATGGATCGAGGACAAAGGGTCAGCGGAGCTCGACGCGCTGGCGCTCACGCTCGACGACCAGGCGGCCTTCGCCAAGCTGTCGCGGCGGCTGCTCGAGGACCTCGAACTCGCGGCTGCGGAAGAGCCGAGTGACGAAGAGCCCGAAGACGCCGGCGACGATGCCGAGGGCGAGGACGGCGGCAGCGAGGACAAGGCCGAGCAGGGGGAGGAAGGGACGCCCGGCGGCGGCGACGTCGAGATGCGTGGGCAGGAGGTCGAGGATCAGGACGCCGAGGGCGAATCGAGCGACGAGTTCGAGGCCGGCGAGGATGAGGCGAGCGCCGGGGACGAGCTCGCCGATGCCGTCTCCACCGCTCCGTCGCGACGCAACTGGGACCTGTCGCCGCCGACCGACTATAAGGCGTTCACCACGCGCTTCGACGAGATCGTCGAGTCCGCGGAACTGTGCGACGAGGAGGAGCTCGGCCGGCTTCGTGCCTATCTGGACCAGCAGATGGCGGGGCTTCAGACAGTCGTCACCCGTCTCGCCAACCGGCTCCAGCGCCGGCTGATGGCGCAGCAGGCGCGGAGCTGGGACTTTGACCAGGAGGAGGGGATCCTCGACGCCGCGCGGCTTGCGCGCGTCGTGGTCAGCCCCGGCCATTCGTTGAGCTACAAGGTCGAGCGCGACACCGAGTTCAAGGACACGGTCGTCTCGCTGCTGATCGACAATTCCGGCTCGATGCGCGGGCGGCCGATCGCGATCGCGGCGATCTGCGGAGATATCCTGGCGCGAACCCTCGAGCGGTGCGGGGTCGCGACCGAGATCCTCGGTTTCACAACCCGCGGATGGAAGGGCGGGCAGAGCCGCGAAGCCTGGCTGACTGCCGGGCGGCCGGCCAATCCCGGCCGGCTCAACGACCTCAGGCACATTGTCTACAAGCGAGCCGACGAGCCGTACCGCCACTCGCGCCGCAATCTCGGGCTGATGATGCGCGAGGGACTGCTCAAGGAGAATATCGACGGCGAGGCCTTGCTGTGGGCCCACAACCGGCTGATCGCCCGGCCCGAGGAGCGGCGGATTCTGATGGTGATCTCGGACGGTGCCCCCGTCGACGATTCGACCGCCTCGGCCAACGGCGGCAGCTATCTCGAGCGGCATTTGCGGCAGGTGATCGATTGGATCGAGAAGCGCTCGACGGTCGAGCTCATCGCTATTGGGATCGGTCACGACGTGACCCGCTACTACACCCGCGCGGTGACGATCATGGACGCCGACCAGCTCGCCGGGGCGATGATCGAGCAGCTCGCCAGCCTCTTCGAAAGCGCCTGACCCGGCGCCATGTGCAACCTCTACACGCAGAGCAAATCGGTCGACGAAGTCGCACGCCTGTTTCGGGAACTCGACCTACCGCTCAGCTTCCCCGAGGGCGCACCGAACCTCCAGGCCAAGGACATTTGCATCACAGACCCAGGCCCGATCGTGCGCGCCGCATCATCCGGCGAGCCGCGGTTCGAGCTGGTCGTCCGGCGCTGGAGCTGGCCCGGTCCAGGCGGCAAGCCGGTGTACAATTTCCGCTCCGAAGGCCGCGAGTTCTCGACCGGCCGCTGCCTGATCATCGCCGACGGCTTTTATGAGTTCACTGCCGCCGCCGACCCCAAGCAGAAGCGCAAGGACCGCTGGCTCTTCACGAGCACGGCCGAACCGATGATCGGCATTGCCGGGCTGGTGCGCGATGCTCCGGGCATCGGCGAAGCGTTTACGATGCTGACGACCGAGCCGGGGCCCGACGTCGCCCCCTATCACGGACGGCAAGTCGCGGTGCTGCCTTCTTCCGAGTGGGCGGGCTGGCTTGCTTATTCGGCGCCGGCAGCCGAGGTGCTGAAACCCGTTCCGGCCGGGAGTTTGGAAGTGCGGCAGGCGCCGCGCTGAATCGCGGAAAAGCGGGAAAAAAATTGGCCCCAGCGCGATTACGCGCACTGGGGCCCCCTCGTTACGCGACGCGAGGGAAGTTGCCTGTCGCCAGGCGCGACGGGGAAAAGGGGAAAACCCCGCCAATGCAGGTACTTATGCCTGATTCGCGGAGAATTGAGCCTGAACGCGGCGTGCAGCCAATGTTCAGGAAAATCGCAATGAAGTCAGTCGCTTAGCCGACTTAAGCAGCAGGCTGCTCTGCAACCTTTTTTGCAATCTCTTTCTTGAGCTTGCGGACCTTGGGGCTGAGCCTGTCGTCGCTGGTCTTCAAGAGCCAGTTGTCGAGGCCGCCGACATGCTCGACCGAGCGCAAGCCATGGGTCGAGACCCGAAGCTTGATGCTCGTTCCGAGCGTATCGGAGATCAGCGTCACGTTCTGCAGATTGGGCAGGAACGTGCGCTTGGTCTTGTTGTTGGCGTGGGAAACATTGTTGCCCACCTGCCGGCCCTTGCCGGTCAGTTCGCAAACCCGCGACATGATGTATATCCTGATTTTGTAGCGAGCCCTTGGGAGGCCCGAAGAGCGCCGCCCGTTAGCCGCTTGGAGGCTGCTCGTCAACGTTACGCCGGTTGTTACGAAAGCAACCGGCAGGCAACATTTGCGTTTAACAATCGTCGGTTGCGCACCGCGTCAGGACTTAGCTCGGAAACAGGGGTCATGCGCGCAATTATCTTCATCATCATTCTTGCCGTGGTTCTCATCATCATCGCAGTCGTGACGGGCTTCCTGGACATCAACAAGATTCGCGGCGCCAAGGCCCCGGACGTCAGCGTAACGAGCAATGGAGTGACGGCGAGCGGCGGCCAGACGCCGGTATTCGACGTCGAGACCGGCTCAGTGAAGGTCGGGACCAAGGAGCAGACGGTGAAGGTCCCCACTCTGACCGTGCAGAAGCCCGATCAGAACCAGGCTGCACCTGCGGTCAATAACGCCCAATAATCGCACGAATGTGACAGGCCTGCGACGCTCGGCTAGCGGGCGAGAATGACCTTCCCGCTGCCTGCGCCTATGCGCCGAGCGCTCGACCTCGCGGCCGCCGCGGCTGAGGCCGGGGAAGTGCCTGTCGGCGCAGTGGTGACGGTTGGCGACGAGATCATCGCCGAAAGCGGCAACGCGATGCGCGGCTCGACAGACCCAACGGCCCACGCCGAGATGGTCGCGATCCGCGCCGCTGCGGCGAAGCTCGGCACCTCCCGGCTCGACGATTGCACCTTGTGGGTCTCGCTCGAGCCCTGTGCGATGTGCGCGGCAGCGATCGCGCTTGCGCGGTTCAAGGCGCTGCGCTTCGCCGCCGAGGATCCGAAAGGCGGAGCAGTCGTCCATGGCGCGCGAATCTTCGCACAGCGGACCTGTCACCATCGCCCCGATGTGCTCGGTGGGATTGGCGATGAAGAGGCGGGAGTACTGCTCAGGCGATTCTTCGCCGAGCGTCGCCAAAGGGGCTAATCAGCCGCGGTACGGAACCAGCCTGATTTCGATCCGGCGGTTCGCTGCCCGCTGCGTGTCGTTCTCTTCGGGGCTGTAGAGTGGCGCGGTTTCGCCCAGACCCCTCGACGCGATCCGCGCCTTGCTGACGCCGTGGCCCGCGAGATAGGTCGCGACAGCCGCCGCGCGACGGTCCGACAGCGCCTGGTTCACCTGCGGCGAGCCGGTCATGTCGGTATGGGCGAGCACGTCGACGAAGGTCTTGTTTCGGGTCTTCACCGTCCGGGAGATCTCGAGCAAGGTAGCATCGGTCGTGCCCTTTACGGTCGCGCTTCCCTCTTCGAAGGTGAAGGCTGCAGGGATCCTGATTACGATCGCGCCTCCGACGTTGAGCACGTCAAGGCCGATGCCGGCCGTCTGCTGCCGGAGTTCGGTTTCCAGATTGGCCATGTAGGCCGGCGCTTCGGCCGCGGTGAGCGGGCGGATCTTGGCGGCACGCATCTTCGCTGCACGCGCCCTGGTGCCGCCGATCACGTCACCCATCAGGTACGGCGCGCTGACGCCGAGCGGCCTGAAGGACGCGGGCACTGGCGCGGGCGGCGGAGGCGCCGTCTCGCAAGCCGCGAGGGTCGCAATGATGGCGCCGAGGGCAAGCGCCTTGGTGCAGCGGAGGATCATCATTCAGGCAAGCTCCCCATTTTCAGCATTGAAACCGGACGGCGCGGGACAAGTTCCGCACCTGCAATAGAGCCGCAGCTTGTGGATGGGGGCAAGAGAAGGTTACATTAACTCTGCCGCCTATGAGCGACCATTTATCCCCCATACCCTGGCTCGACGTCGCCCTCATCCTCGCGCTGATCGCCTTGAACGGCGTGCTGTCGATGAGCGAGCTGGCCATCGTGTCCTCGCGCGAGGCGCGGCTCAAGGCGATGTCGAAGGGCGGCAGCGGTGGCGCCAAATGCGCGCTCGAACTTGCCGCCGACCCCGGCCGCTTCCTGTCGACGGTGCAGAGCGGCATCACGCTCATCAGCATCATCAACGGGGCCTTCTCGGGCGCGAGCCTTGGGGAACCGGTGGCCGAGCGCTTCGAGGCGGCCGGAATCGCGCATGGCAGCGCGCACACGCTCGGCTACGGCCTCGTGGTGGTGGTCATCACCTACGTTTCGCTGGTGATCGGCGAGATCGTGCCCAAGCAAATCGCGCTTCGCTCGCCCGAGCCGCTGGCGGTCGCCGTCGCGAGGCCAATGCGGTGGTTGTCAAAGGTCACCGCGCCGTTCGTGTGGCTGCTCGACCGCTCGAGCGCCTTGATCTTCAAGCTTTTCGGGCTGGACCGCGAATCGAAAAACCAGGTGACGGCCGAGGAGCTTCATCTCGTCGTCGCTGAGGCGCAGACCGCCGGAGTGCTCGAGGAGGACGAGCGAGCGATGATTTCCGGCATTGTCCGGCTCGCCGACCGCCCCGTCCGCGAGGTGATGACCCCGCGCACCGAGATCGATTGGATCGACATCGGAGCGAGCCCGGAGGAGATCAGGCTGGCTCTACTCGAAACGCCACACAGCCGGATCCCGGTCGCGGATGGAGCGATTGAGAATATCATCGGCGTAATCCAGACCCGCGACGTGATGGCCGCCGCGCTCGAAGGCCGCAGGGTCAATCTAAAGCAACTGTGCCGAACGGCGCCCGTGATCCCGGACCGCATGGACGCGATGGACGCGCTCGCGGTGCTGCGCGCCGCCGACGTGCCGCTGGCGCTCGTCCATGACGAATATGGCCATTTGGACGGGATCGTGACGCCGGGGAGCATCCTCGCCGCGCTCGCTGGGACCTTCGCGCACGACGTTGAGCAGGGCGAGGAGCCGCCGCTCGTCGAGCGCGACGACGGCAGTTGGCTGGTGTCCGGCGCCGCGAGCGCCGACCTGCTCGCCGACCGCCTCGGCGTGAACCTGCCCGCCGACCGCGACTATGCAACGGTGGCGGGCTTCGCGCTGTCGGTGCTCAAGCACTTGCCAGATACCGGCGAGAAGTTCCGTCACGACGGCTGGTCGTTCGAGATCGTCGACATGGACGGCCGCAAGATCGACAAGCTGATCGCCTCGAGACCGCGCCGGAAGCCCGCGCCGACCGAAGCGGAAGCAGTCGGCTAGTGCCAATTGCCTTTTACGACGCAGCTCGGGTCGAAGAGTTGCTCGATTATCCCGGTTGCATCGAGGCGGTGCGGTCGGCGATGGTCGCGTTATCGAGCGGCGAGCGTCCGCAGCCTCTGCGGCAGATTTTTACGGTCGGCGAGGACGACATGTTCGGAACCATGCCGGGCGAGCTGAAGGCGCTTTCGACCTTCGGCGCCAAGCTGGTCAGCGTATTCGCTGATCCGGCCCGTCCTGGACGGACTCGGCACCAGGGCATCGTCGTCGCCTATGATGGCGAAACAGGCGCGGTCAGCTGCATCGCGGATGCCGAGCCTGTTACCAAGATTCGAACTGGCTGCGCGACGGCCGTCGCGACCGACGCGCTTGCGCGCGCCGACGCGGAAGTCCTCGCGGTCTTCGGGACGGGGGTCCAGGCCGACGCGCATCTGCGAGCCGTTCCCCTCGTTCGGCGATTCCGCGAGATCATTCTCTGGGGCCGCTCGGCCGAACGCACCCGTCAATTCGCCGAGCAGATGAGCGGCGAGATCGGTCAGGCGATCACGGTCGTGGCGGACGGACAGGAAGCGGCTGGGCGCGCCGACATAATCTGCACCGTGACCTCATCCGCCGAACCGGTGCTTCTCGGCGAATGGGTAAAGCCGGGTACGCACGTCAATCTCGTTGGCTCGAGCTACCTCGGGCCGGTCGAGGTGGACTGCGCACTTGTGGCCAAGGCTCGGTACGTGGCCGATTATCGCCCTGGCGCGCTCGCACAGGGTGCCGAGCTAGCGGCCGCGCGCGAAGCTGGCGTCATCGATGAGACTTATCCGATCTTCGAGATCGGAGAAGTGCTGGCCGGCCGCGCCCGAGGTCGCGAGAACGATAGTCAGGTCACAATCTACAAATCGCTCGGTCACGTGGTTCAGGACCTCGCTGCCGCAGCCTATTTGCAGCGACAGTCGAAGCCCTAGAGCTTCCCGAACCTCTGTTCGAAGCCATCGGTGTCGTTACGGGCGAGATAATCGGCCTGCTCGACGATCCGGTCGCGGCTGAGGCGACCGGCGAACGTCCCAAGCCGCGTGTCCAGGCGCTCGACCTCGATCGGGCTCAGCGCGGCAATCTGGTCGTATCGGGTGAATCCCACGCTGCGGAGCGCCTCGGCGAATTTCGGTCCGACGCCCTTTAGCCTGCAGAGGTCGTCGTGCGGCAACTTCTCGCCGTCGAGCTGCTGGTGGACCGGGGCGCGGAAGATCGCGCCGGTCACGTCGCTGGTCGCGGCCGCCGCCTCGCCGACGATCCCCCGGCCTTCGGGCGGGCTCCGAGTGGCCATGTGCGGGCGGACCGGTGCGCTGTCGGTCAGCGTCACTCGCTGGCGCGGCCGAAGCAGGATGAACGCCAGCACCAGCGCCACTACAATGACGATTACCCACCAATATTCCCGAAGCAGATCCATCAAATCACCAGTTCCATTGCGAGTTGTAGCGACGCCGAAGCTCAACCAGATAGGCGACCAGCAGTCCGAAAAGAAAGCCCAGCAGAGCGGCGACCATGCCCTCCACGATCAATGGCAGGCCCGCGGAGCGCGCCCACCCAGCGTCGCTCACGCCCGAGATTTGACGCAGTAGCCGTACCGCCTCACCGCGTTGAAAATCGTTGCCGGGTCCGGAAAGGATCAGCTGTCGGGTGAGCGGTCCGTGATGAATTTGCACGCTCATGCCGGTCGGCGCCTCGTTGTACGCGAGCGTCTCGCGCGCGTCCTGCTCGACCTTCGCGCTGAAGCGGTCGGCGGCGCCGAGCGGCCCATGCCAAAGGGCAGCGGCCAGGACAGCAGCAAGGGCGCCTGCCGCAAGTAACGAAATGCGCTTGCGGCGCGGTCGAGCGATCAGCGTCGGTTCATTCGGTCGTTCGGGCACCCGGACAATTCTCACGCGAAAGGCGAGCGAACTCGCGAGGATGCCGAAGATGAGTCCGAGGCCGATCGCCGGCCAGAAATAGCTCCAGAAGGCGTTCACGCGCCCTCCCGCGCCAGCTCGCGCCAGCCGATATCGCGCCGGTGGAAGCCGTCAGCGAAGTCAATCTGGTCGATCGCCCGGTACGCGCGCGCGCGCGCGTTGGCGAAAGTGTCGGCGACCGCAGTCACCGCGAGCACGCGCCCGCCCTTGGCAATTAGGCCCTGGTCGCCGAGCGCGGTTCCGGCGTGGAAAACCGTCACTCCTTCGACCTGCTCCGCAGACTCGATCTCGCGGATCGGCCCACCGCTCGCCGGCGTACTCGGATAGCCGCGCGCCGCGACGATCACCGTCATCGCGTGCTTGCCGGTGAGCCTTGGCTCGATCGCGGAGAGGCGCCCCGTCGCCACAGCGTGAAGCAGCTCGGCGAAATCTCCGTCGATTAGCGGCATGATCGCCTCGCATTCGGGGTCGCCGAACCGGACATTGTATTCGATCAGCTTGGGGCCGTGGGCGGTCAGCATCAGCCCCGCATAAAGCATGCCGCTAAAGGGCGTTCCGGCTGCTGCGAGCGCCCGCGCCGTCGGGCGCAAGATCTCCTCCATCGCCCGCGCCTCAAGCTCCGGCGTGAGCACCGGGGCAGGGGCATAGGCGCCCATTCCGCCGGTGTTCGGGCCGGTATCGCCTTCGCCAACACGCTTGTGGTCCTGCGCCGAGGCGAGCGGCACCGCCGCCTCGCCGTCGACCAGCGCGAACAGGCTCGCCTCCTCGCCCTCGAGAAACTCCTCGATCACCAGCGCCCCCTCGCCCGCGGCGTCGATCGCGGCCTCGGCTTCCGCCCGCGTCATGGCCACGGTGACCCCTTTGCCGGCGGCAAGGCCATCGGCCTTGATCACGACCGGAATCCCGAAGCGGTCGAGCGCGGCGCGCGCATCGGCTACGCGCTCCACCCGAACGTAATCGGCGGTCGGGATATTGTTCGCGCGGCACAGGTCTTTGGTGAAGCCCTTGGACCCTTCGAGCCGTGCCGCGGCGGCATTCGGCCCGAACACGGCGATTCCCTTGGCCCGAAGCGCGTCACCGACTCCGGCGACCAGCGGCGCTTCCGGTCCGATGACCACCAGGCCGATCTCTTCGCGGCGGGCGAGTTCGACGACCGCTGCTGTGTCGCACGGATCGATGCTCACGCAATCCGCCCAGCGCGCGATCCCGGGATTGCCCGGCGCCGCGATCAGCTTGCGACAGCTCGGCGATTGCCTAAGGCGCCAGGCGAGCGCATCCTCGCGACCGCCCGACCCCAAGAGCAATATATCCATGGATCTTCCCGAAGAGACGCGTGCCGGCCTGTTAGCGAACGTCGCTCCCGGCGACAATTCGCCGGCGCTCAGCGTCAGCGAGCTTTCCGGCGCGCTCAAGCGGACGATCGAGAATGCCTTCGGGCAGGTCCGGGTGCGCGGTGAGATCAGCGGCTTCAAGCGGCACGGCTCCGGCCACTGCTATTTCACGCTGAAGGACGAGAATGCCTGCATCGACGCAGCGATCTGGCGAACCAGCGCTGGAGCGCTCGCGTTCCGGCCGGAGGACGGCGCCGAGGTCATCGCCACCGGCAGGCTCACCACCTATCCTGGCCGATCGAAATACCAGATTGTCGTCGACCGCATGGAGCTCGCGGGCGAGGGAGCGCTGCTCGCTCTGCTCGAGAAGCGGCGCAAGGCGCTCGCCGCGGAGGGGCTGTTCGATCCGACGCGCAAGCGCAAGCTGCCGTTCCTTCCGCGTGTGATCGGAGTCGTGACCTCGCCAACCGGCGCGGTGATCCGCGACATCCTCCACCGGCTCGAGGACCGCTGTCCGACTCGCGTCATCCTCTGGCCGGTGCCGGTCCAGGGCGAGGGCGCGGCGGCGAAGATCGCGGCGGCGATCCGCGCCTTCCCCTCGCTCGAGCCCAAGCCTGACCTGCTCATCGTCGCGCGCGGCGGCGGATCGGTCGAGGACTTGTGGCCCTTCAATGAGGAAGAAGTGGTCCGAGCGGCGGCTGACAGCCCGGTCCCGCTGATCTCGGCCGTCGGCCACGAGACGGACACGACGCTGATCGATCATGCGGCCGATCGGCGTGCTCCGACTCCGACGGCAGCCGCGGAAATTGCCGTCCCGGTCCGATCCGAGCTCTTCGAGCAACTGGGCGAGCTCCAGCACCGCGCTCAGGAGTGTCTATCGCGGCGGATCGAGCGCGGTCGCGAGCGCTTCGATGTCACCGTCTGCCGCTGGCCCGAACCGCAGGCGATCTTCGCGCCGATGGCCCAACGGCTCGACGAGGTCGGCGAGCGTCTGCCGCGTTCGCTTGCCGCACGGGCGGGCACCGCGCGTGGCGACCTCAACCTCATCGCGGGGCGACTCCGGCGGGACGTCATTGACCAGCGGATCGCGCGCCTGTCCGAGCGACTCACCGCGGCCTGGAAGATGGCCGAACTCGCCCATCCCGAGCGGCCCCTGTCCAAGGGCTATGTCCGGGTGACCAGCCGTGACGGCCGTACGCTGACCCACGCCGCGGACGCACGCGTGGCGCAACGGCTGACGCTCCAGTTCGGCGATGGAGCGGTCGATGCATCGGTGGACGGCGGTAGCCCTCCGCAAGCGGTTGAGCCCAGGCGCCGCAAACCCTACATCGCTCCACAGCCCGGGCTGTTCGACGGGCAAGAGGATTGAACCAATGCTGATGCACGGCAGCGGCAAGGCCGCGCGCGTCCACTATCTTCCAGGCACATTCCGGCTGTTGAGCGACGGCGACCATGTTGTCTGCGCGATAACGGGCGCCCGGATTCCGCTCCACGAGCTCAAATATTGGAGTGTCGAGCGGCAGCAGCCCTACGTCGATGCGGGCGCTAGCCTTCAAGCCGAGCAGCGCGCGCAGCGACCCTAGCCAACGCGCTTGCCGCGAACGCCAACCTGGCCGTTGATGCGCAGGAAATAGTTCCCCAGCGCTCCCCGGATGATCTCGATCTTCTGCCCCGGCTTGGGTGGGTAGAACGAAACGCTGTCGTCGGTCGTCACCCACACCGCGTTGTTGTCGGCGATGACCAACTGGTAATAGCCGTTGTTCAGAGCCGTCACTTTTGTGATCGTCGAATCGATCTTGTCCTGCGCCTCGTTGGCCGTCGTGTCCCCGCTGAAAAACGGGATCTTGGGGAGGCTGAACCCAAACAGAGAGTGCCGAACCTTCTTGACCTCATTCTCGTCGACCACTGCCACCGCGCCCGAATTGGTTGCCTGGACCAAGGCTCCGGCGGCAGCATCGTAGCAGGCGAGCCGCTGCATGGGATCTGCGATTTGCCGGCACCGGTCGATTGCACTGACGAGCGGAGAAGGGGCAGGTTTCTCCTTCGCAGCCGCGGCGGCCGCGACGGTCATCAAGGCCGCGATCAGAACCAGGCGTTTGGGCTGCATGATCTCTCCCCCTCGAGCTTGCTCATGAAATCGTGCGCAACTTCGGCGGGAAAGCAACCTGTGCCCCAAATGCAACAGAACAGCCATGATTTGTCGGCTGACAGTCACGTCTGATTGATTCCCCGACATTGTTACACGTAGGAAATGCAAATTGTCGCTGGTCTATCCGGCGGGAGGTTTGTGGGCTGCGTGGCCTGCATTCGAAAGGGGAACATAATGAAGAGCACATTCAAGGGGTCGCTGCTGGCGACTACGATGATCGCGGGCGTGACGCTGGCGACACCGGCACTGGCCCAGAATGCACCGCAGCCGCCGGCTCCCGTCACGCCGACGGACACGCAGGGCACGACTCCCCCGGCCGCGCCGAGCGACAAGACGCCCCCCGCTGGCGTGCAGTCGAACGAATCGGCAGCTCCTGCCGAGCCGACCGCGAGCCAGGAGATCGTCATCACCGGTACCTTGATCCGCAACCCGAACCTGGTTGCGTCGGCACCGGTCACCGTGCTCGGCCATGACGAAGTCCAGCTTCGCCAGACCAACACGGCCGAAGAAATCCTCCGCACCATTCCGGGAGCGGCGCCGAGCATCGGTGCTCAGGTCAACAACGGCAGCGGCGGTTCGGCTTACGTCAACCTTCGCGGTCTCGGCTCGAACCGCAACATCGTCCTGCTCGATGGCGTTCGGATCGTCCCGGTCGACCTCACCGGCCGCGTCGACCTCAACAACATCCCGCTTGCGCTCGTCGACCGTGTCGACGTTCTGACCGGCGGCGCCAGCTCGACCTACGGCGCGGACGCGGTCAGCGGCGTCGTCAACTTCATCACCCGTAACGACTTCTCGGGGATGGAGCTGGCGGTTTCCGACCAGCTGACCCAGCGCGGCGACGGCATGTACCGCCGCGGCGACCTGACGGTCGGCGCCAACTTCGACGATGGCCGGGGCAATGCCGTGATCAGCCTGGGCTACCAGGAGTCGGACCCGGTCTATCAGGGCCACGACCGGCCTTACTCGAATTTCGCCCTCAGCTCGTACAATGTGAACGATCTGACCGGCGCAGCCTCGAGCACGACATCGCCGTCCCGCATCGTCTTCACGGGCCAGCCGGCGCAGCAGGTCGATACGACCGGCACCGCGTTCGTTCCTTACTACGCGGGGTATAACTTCAACCCGTACAACGTCTTCCAGACGCCATTCAAGCGCTACAACATGTTCAGCGCCGGGCACTACGACATCACCGACCACCTGACGGTCTATGCCCGCGGCATGTACAACAACAACACGGTTGACACGATCATCGCACCGTCGGGCGTGTTCGCATCGAACGTCACCGTAAACCTCAACAACCCGTACCTTACGGCTGCGCAGGAACAGTATTTCTGCACTCGGCTGGCGCTGACGGCGGCGCAGTGCACCGCGGCCCGTGCAACCACGTCCGGCCCAACGCTCGCGAACGGCACCGCAAACCCCGATTATCGGACCGCGACCTTCCAGCTGTCGCGTCGCATGCCCGAAATCGGGCCGCGCATCAGCGACTACAACACGACGATGTTCGACTTCCGCGCTGGTATGCGTGGAGACATCACGGACAAGATCGGTTTCGACCTCTGGGGTTCTCGCGGCATCAGCGACAAGACCCAGACGATCGAAAATTACGCTCTTCTGTCACGCGTCAAGCAGGCGCTGCTCGCGACCAACGCAACGACCTGCCTCGACACGAGCAACAGTTGCGTTCCGCTCGATGTCTTCGGGCTTGAGGGCACGATCACGCCAGCCATGGCCGCGTTCATCAGTCAGCAGGCAACGACGAGGGTCCGCACCAAGCTGTCGCAGGCGCACGGCGCGATCAACGGCGATACGCCGCTGCAGCTGTGGGCGAAAAACCCGGTCAGCTTCGCGGTCGGCGCGGAATATCGCAAATATTATGCGCAGCAGCGCTCGGACACACTGGCCAAGACGCCGGGCGAGCTCGGCGGTGCCGGTGGCGCTGCCCCGGACATTACGGGTGCGTTCGACGTCTACGAAGGCTTCGCCGAAGTCATCGCGCCGATCATTTCGGATCGGCCGTTCTTCGACGAGCTGCAGGTCGAAGCCGGTATCCGCCGGTCGCATTATACGATCCAGGCGCCCGGAACGCCGAAGTTCAACACCACGACCTGGAAGGTGGCGGGAAGCTGGGCTCCGGTTCGCGATCTCAAGTTCCGCGGCAACTACCAGCGCGCAGTCCGTGCGCCGAACATCGGCGAGCTGTTCACTCCGGTGACCGGCGCACTGGTGGCCCTCAGCACCGATCCGTGTCAGGGCGGCATCACGGATCCGAACCTGGTTGCGGTCTGCCTAGCGCAGGGCGCTCCGGCCGGTTCGATCGGTTCGATCGCGGCTCCGACGTCCGGACAGGCGCAACAGACGACGGGCGGCAACATCTTCCTGAAGCCCGAAACAGCAAAGACCTGGACGGTGGGTGCGGTGGTTCGTCCGCGCTTCATTCCCGGGTTGAATGCGACGGTCGACTATTACAACATCAAGGTCGACCACGCGATCACGCTCCCGGCTGCTTCGGACGTGATCAACGCCTGCTTCGCCCACCTGTCAGCGAGCTCGGCAACGGATCCGGCGTGCACCAGCATCCGGCGTAATCCGACAACCGGCCAGCTGTCGGGCAGCCCCGCGGATACGCCAGGCCTCCCGAGGCAGCTGTCCAACTCGGGCAAGCTCGCAACCGACGGCATCGACTTTACGCTCGATTATCGTCGGGGTCTCGGCACGATGTTCAACTCGCCGGCCAAGATCGCGCTGGCGCTGGGCGGCAACTGGACCCATGCGAACAAATTCCAGGCCAACCCGCAGTCGATCAATCGCGACTGCAACGGTTACTACAGCGTGAACTGCAACCCGGCGCCAAGGTTCGGGTTCAACGAGCGTACCACGCTTTCACTCGGCCGCGTCGACCTGTCGGTGTTGTGGCGCTACATTGGCCCTGTCCAATTCGAGCCGCTGCAGATGGCTGCCGATCGCGCGTCGGCCTCATCCCGGAACGCTGCCGCGGAAGCCGCCGGCAAGGCAGATCCTTGCCCCGACTTCGAGGGGGCCGACCTGAAGGGCTGCCTCGTCGATCCGGCTTTCCGCCGAATCAAGGGTCAGCATTATTTCGACTTCACGACGCGCTTCAACGTGAACGAGCACTTCGAGCTGACGTTCACGATCGAGAACCTGTTCGACAAGGATCCGCCGGTGGTCGGCAACACCATCGGCACGACCGCGTTCAACAGCGGCAACACCTATCCGTCGACCTACGACCCGCTCGGGCGTCGCTTTGCGGCCGGTGCCCGGATCAAGTTCTAACCAGGTTCCTCGCGTTAAAAGGGGAGGGGCGGGCCTTCGGGTCCGCCCTTTTCTATTCCTCCCCTGCGGCACGCAGGGGAGCGGGACCAAGGAAGCTGGTGGCGGGGCCTAGGGAATCCAGCGGGCTTCGCGGATCCAGCGCGTGGCGAGATATTTGACGCCTGCGGTCACCGGCAGCCCGGCATGCTCCGCGAGCGGATCGCCATGTCCGTCTTTTTGCGCATTGCTGAAAAGCAGCACGTCCCCGGTCCTGCCGCGCACCTCCAGTCCGGTGCGCACGAAAGCGGTGGCACCGCCCTCATAATCATCGTTGAGATAAATGAGGGCGGTCCAGATCCGCTGATTGGGCGCCTGGTTGAGCCAGTCGAAATGGGGGCGGTATTCCTGACCGGGAACGTAGCGCAGCACCTGAAGCGCCTCGCCGTCTTCGTACGCAGTGCCCGATGCGACCGCGATACGCCGGTTCAGCGCAACGATTGCGGGATCTTCGATCAGCCAGTGGATCGTCGCTCCGTCGGAAGTGCGGATGGTATCGCGAACGAGCTCGCGCGACTCATTATAGACCATCGATGGCTCGAACCGCTCGCGTGCGCCTTCCATCAGATATTCGCACTCGGCCACGGTAAGCAGCCGTTCGAACAGCACAGCATCGGGCTGATCGGAGAGCCGCCGCGCTTCGGGCGTTGCGATCGGGTCGCCATTGCCGTCGATTTGCATTGCGCTGACCAACTGCGCCGCGTCGCGGCGGATCGGGAGCGCAGCCGCTTCACGCTGTAGGCGGGCGAGCGCAGTCGGCCAGTCGCGCTTTCCCGCGATGCCGCTGGCGAGCAGGTTCGTCGCCAGAAGATTGGCTTCGACATGGCCGTAGGCGGCCGCATATTCGATCAGCAGCCGCCCGCGCGGCGGATCTTTCACGGTCATCGTGCCGGACCAGGTCAAATCGCCAAGGATGAACAGGCCGTTCGGATCGCCACGCGACGCGATCTCGCGCAGGAGCTGCATGCCTTGCTCATTCTGCGCCTCGATCATCCGAAGGGCATCTTCAACGCTTGCGTCCGCCATCTCGCGAAGGCTCATGCCATAGCTTGACCGCGTCCGGAAACCGCAGTCTTCTTAAGGCGTGGTCACGACGGTAGAGCAGCATTTGGCGCGCGCGCTGCAGGCGCAGCAGCAAGGGCGCCGGTCGGACATGATCCGCGAAGCCGAGGCAGCGCTCCAGCTACGTTCAGATAATCCACACGCGCATAATTTGCTGGGCGTCGAGGCGCTCGATCGGAACGATCTCGCCGCTGCTCAGCGCCACTTCGACGCGGCGACGCGTGCCGACCCCGCCGCTGCGGCGCTGTGGCTCAATCTTGCCAAGACTCACCGTCTTGCCGGCAATGACCATGCCGAACGCGCGGCGCTCGAATCGGCGCTCGAGACGGATCAACGCAATCTCATGGCGCTGATTCGCCTTGGCGAGCTGCACGAACGCCGCGGCGAGCTTGGCGACGCAGTGATGCGTTGGTCCGGCGTCGCGCAGCTCGCCGGTGAGCACCCGAATCCGCCGGCCGAGCTCCACGCGATCTTCGAACACGCGAACCAGTTTGTGTCCAAGCGCAAGGAGCAACTCGGCGCAGCGCTCTTGGCCGATCTCGATGAGGACCTCCGGAACGCCTCCTCGCGCGACCGCCGCAGGATCGGCGCCGCGATGGAGCACATGCTGGGCAAGCGACCGATCTACGCGAATCAGTGCTTCGGCCTCCATTATCCCTTCCTGCCGGCCGACGAGTATTTCGACCGGGATCATTTCCCGTGGCTCGAGGAGATCGAAGCAGCGACCGGCGTGATCCGCGCCGAGGTGATCGAGCTGCTCGCCTCGGACGATCCCGGCCTCTCGCCTTATGTCGCCATGCCGCCCGGCACCCCAGAGAATATCTGGACCGGGCTCAACAACTCTCCGGCATGGAGCGCTCTACATCTGTGGAAGGACGGAGAGCGGATCGAAGGCGCCTGCGCCCGGGCGCCGAAGACGGCCGAGATCGTCGAGCGCCTCCCGCTCGCCGCCATTCCAGGCCGGGCACCTACGGTCTTCTTTTCGATCCTCCGCGCCGGCAAGCACATTCCGCCACACACGGGCGTGACCAATACGCGAACGATCATTCACCTGCCCCTCGTCGTTCCGCCGGGCTGCACATTCCGGGTCGGTGGCGAGACGCGCGAGTGGCGCGAAGGGGAGGCCTTCGCGTTCGACGACACCATCGAGCATGAGGCCTGGAACCGCAGCGAGCAGGATCGAGCGCTGCTGATCCTCGACTGCTGGAATCCGCACCTCAGTGCACACGAGCGGGAAATGATCTGCCGTTTGTTCGCCGTTGCCGACGTTCAGAAAAAGGCCTGAATGCCCGTCGGTTGCGAGAAATCGGCAGCGCCAAAATGGTAGCGCTCGCATTGTGACCGAATTGCCACAGCTCCCTTACGAAAGTGAGCGCCACCCCCCGCTTGCCGTTGCGCCACGTCAGGGGTTCGGACTACCCAGCATCATCGCGGCAAGGTCGCGTATGGTGGATTTGGCGCGTCTGTATGCGCCCTCATGAGGGGATTGAAATGAAGGCTTCTTTTGCTCGCTACGGTTCCGTGCTGCGGACTGGAAGCGCCCTGACGGTGCTGGCCGTCGCCGGTCTGTCAGCCGTTCCTGCGTTTGCGCAGGGCCAGGCTGCCCCGCCGCCGCAGACGCCGCCGGCAACGACCGCTCCCCAGAATACGACTTCGCAGTCGCCGACGTCGCCGGACCTGCAGCCCCCCGCTCCCGGCAAGGGTGCCAATGGGGCGCAATCGACGACGACCTCGAAGGGCGAGCAGGCGATTGTCATCACCGGGACCGTTTCCAGGCAGACGCAGACGGCGTCGCCGGTCACGGTTGTCAGCGCTTCGAACCTCAACGACCGCGGTATCACGACGGTCGCCGATGCGGTGCAGCAGCTCGTTGCGAACAACGCCGGCACGGCGCCGCCGAGCTGGACCGCCTGGGGCTTCGCCACCGGCGCCAGCGCTCCGTCGCTGCGCGGCTTCAACGACGCGTACACGATCACCCTGTTCGACGGCCTTCGCAGCGCAGTCTATCCGCTCGCCGACGACGGCTTCCGTAACTTCGTCGACATCAACACGATCCCGGAATCCATCGTCGATCGCGTCGAGGTGCTGCAGGACGGCGCCTCGGCGAACTATGGCGCTGACGCCGTCGCGGGCGTCGTCAACGTCATCGTCAAGCGCGAGATCCAGGGCATCCACGTCAACGGATCCTACGGCATTTCGTCGCGCAACGATTATGGCGAGAAGCGCTTCGACGCGACGCTCGGCTACGGCTCGCTCGCGAACCAGGGCTTCAACGTCTATGTGAACGGCGAATATCAGAAGAACGACCCGCTCTACATGCGGGATCGCGGATATCCGTTCAACACGGGCGACGAAGGCCGGATTTGCGGCACGTCGGTGTTCGACGGTTCGCAGACCTGCGGCTTCAACTCGATCGTCAACGGTGTCCAGTACAACGGCGACTATCTGGGCTTTGGCACGACGACAGTCGGCTACGGCATGCCGTACACCGTGAACCCCCTGACCGGCGCACCAGTCGCACCCCCAGCCGGACTGGCGCGGTTCGAGTTGCTCAATCCCGGCGCCGGCTGCCAGAATCTTACGCCGTACACGCTCACTCCAGCGCAGGCTGGTACCGCGGTGGCGTCGACTGCTCCGGCAAACGGCGTCGTCTGTCAGCAGGACCTTTGGGCGCAATACTTCCAGTATCAGCCCAAGATCGAGCGCAAGGGCCTGAACTTCCATGCGACGGCGAACATCACGCCGGACATCCAGGCCTACGTGATGGGCAACTGGTATGAGACCCAGACCGACAGCAACATCACGCCGTTGAGCTTCACCGGCTCGACCGCGGCCGGCGGCACGATTGCGACGATTTCGCGCATCTTCCTGCCCGTTTACGTCTGCCCGCAGGCGCAGCCGGCTTACAATGGCACGCAGGTATATTTCACCGGCTGCAACGCAGGCAATGGCGTGCTGAACCCGAGCAATCCATATGCCGCCCAGGGCGAAATGGCTCGTCTGGCAGAGCGCTATGACCAACCGCGCAGGTCTCTGACCGATGCTAACACGTACCGCTTCTCCGGCGGCGTGAGCGGCACCGTCAGCGGGTTCAACTTCAATGTCGAAGCGACGACCTCGCGGGTCGATCTCGACATCACGCAGAAGAACTATATCTTCCTGAAGAACCTGCTGAACGCGATCGGCACCGGGGCATATAACTTTGCCGACCAGAGCCTGAACACGGATGCCCAGCGCCAGTTTATCGCTCCCGACAGTGTCAACCACTCGACGTCGAAGCTGACGGAGATTCAGGGCGTGATCGGCAGGGACCTGTTCTCTCTGCCCGGTGGTGAAGTGAACCTCGCGCTCGGCGCGTCCTACCGTCAGGAATCGCTCAATAACCCGAGCGCCAACCCGGCGAACGAGGCTGACCCGACGGCGCGCTACTACAGCATCAACGCGGTCGGCGCGGTCGGCAGCCGCAACGTCTGGTCGGGTTACTATTCGCTCGACGTGCCGGCCTTCACCGGCTTCGACTTCAAGGCGGAAGGGCGCTACGACAAGTACAATAGCGGTCAGAAGGCCTTCTCGCCGAAATTCGAGCTTCAGTATCGTCCGGTCTCGCAACTCAAGCTGCGGGGCACGTTCTCTCGCGGCTTCCGTATCCCGAGCTTCAACGAGGCGTTCGGATTGCCGACGACCGGCTATGTTGGCGCGAATATCGACTGCGCAAACACCGCGGTTTACGGCGCGTTCTGTGCGGCTCACCAGTCCAACTACTATGCTGGCGGGTACAGCTTCGGCCTGACCTCGGTCGGTAATCCGTCGCTTGCCCCGGAGAAGTCGACCTCGTTCACCGCCGGTGCGGTGATCACACCGAGCCGTGAACTCACGCTGACGGTCGACTACTGGCGCACGAAGATCAAGAACATCATCATCCCGGCGACGCAGTCGACGGCCCTGATCAACGCTTATTACCAGAACAACGGCGTGGTCACCGGCTTCCCCGGCTTCACCGTCATCCCGGGGGTTCCGGATCCGAACGCTCCGAACGCGCTGCCGTTGCTGGGCTTCATCCAGGCGTCGTACATCAACGCGGATTCCGAGATCGGTTCCGGTATCGATCTGTCGGCGACAGGCCGCTTCCGGCTCACCAACAGCGGAATCCGGCTGATCAGCTCGCTGAGTGCATCCTATCTCGGCAAGCTGACCCTGAGCGACCCGAACAATGGCGTTCAGCCCTATGCCGGCACGCTCGGTCCGTGCAACACCACGAGCTGCTCGGGTGCGCCGAGGTGGCGTGCGCAGTGGACCAACACGCTCGACTTCAACGGCAATGCGTCGCTTACGGCGTCGGCATATTACACGTCGGGCTATTCCGAGATCGCTGCGGACAGCGGCGGCATCCTCGGCGATTGCAATGCGAGCACTGGGTCGATGTCGCAGCTCTACTACGACAACAGCCCGATGATGTGCCGCGCCAAGGCGGTGTGGGACGTCGACCTTACCGGCCAGGTGAAGCTCCTGAAGCACCTCACCCTGTACGGCAACGTCCTCAACGTCTTCGACATCAAGCCGCCGTTCGATGCGAACGCTGCTTATGGTCTGTACAACTTCAACCCGGCGTGGGGCGACCGCAACTTCGTCGGCCGCTACTTCCGGATCGGCGCTCGCGTCGACTTCTAAGAAGCCAGCCGGTTGCATTCTTGAGGGCGGCACTTCGGTGCCGCCCTTTTTTTGTGCTTATTCCGCGGCTTCGCGGATTTCCGCGACGGGCGTGAGGACCAGTTGACCATCGCCCTCGTCGACCCGGACCACCGACCCGTCGGGTATTTCGCCGGCAAGGATTTTGTCGGCGAGCGGGTCCTGCAGATATTTCTGCACGGCGCGCTTCAGCGGCCTCGCACCATAGACGGGATCGTAACCGACGCGGCCAAGCCACGCCCGCGCGGCATCGCTGAGCTCAAGCCGGATCTTGCGGTCCTCGAGCAGCTTCTGCAGCCGCGCCACCTGGATATCGACGATCGGACCCATGTGGCCCGCGCCAAGGCGGTGGAACAGGATGATCTCGTCCAGCCGGTTGAGGAACTCGGGTCGGAAATGAGCGCGCACCACCTCCATCACCTGGGGTTCGACCTTCTCTACCGCTTCGTCTTCGCTAAGAGAGGCGAGATATTGCGACCCGAGGTTCGACGTCAGGATGATGATCGTGTTGGTGAAATCGACGGTGCGGCCCTGGCCGTCGGTCAGGCGACCGTCGTCAAGTACTTGAAGAAGCACGTTGAAAACGTCGCCGTGAGCCTTCTCGACCTCGTCGAACAACACCACCTGATACGGCCGACGACGAACCGCCTCGGTGAGAACGCCGCCTTCTTCATAACCAACATAGCCCGGAGGAGCGCCGATCAGCCGCGCGACGGCGTGCTTCTCCATGAACTCGCTCATGTCGATGCGGACCATCGCGGCAGCATCGTCGAACAGGAATTCGGCAAGGGCTTTGGTGAGCTCGGTCTTGCCGACTCCGGTGGGTCCGAGGAACAGGAACGAACCCAAGGGCCGGTTCGGGTCCTGCAGGCCCGCGCGCGCACGACGGACCGCGGCGGACACAGCTTTCACCGCGTCTTCCTGGCCAATCACCCGCGCGCCGATCGCCGCTTCCATCTGAAGCAGCTTCTCGCGCTCGCCCTCCATCATCCGCTCGACCGGAATCCCAGTCCATCGACTCACTACTCCGGCGATGTCCTGGTCGGTGACTTCCTCACGTAGCATTGCGCCCTTCGAGGCGGCCTGAGCATCAGCGAGCTGCTTCTCGAGCTGCGGGATGCGGCCGTATTGAAGCTCGCCCGCCTTGGCGAGGTCACCGCTGCGCTGCGCCTGTTCGAGCTCGAGTCTCGCGGCGTCGAGCTGCTCCTTGATCTTCGCTTCGCCGGCGATCTTTTCCTTCTCCGCCTGCCAGCGCTGCGTCAGCTCGGCCGACTGCTGTTCGAGATTGGCAAGCTCCTCCTCGAGCTTGGCGAGGCGGTCCTTCGAAGCCTTGTCCTGCTCCTTCTTCAGCGCCTCGCGCTCGATCTTGAGCTGGATGATGCGGCGGTCGAGATTCTCGATCTCCTCAGGCTTGGATTCTACCTCCATGCGGATTCGGCTCGCGGCCTCGTCCATGAGGTCGATTGCCTTGTCGGGCAGGAAGCGGTCGGTGATGTAACGGTTAGACAGCGTCGCGGCGGCGACGATCGCCGCATCAGTGATCCTAACGCCGTGGTGAAGCTCGTACTTTTCCTTCAGGCCGCGCAAGATCGAAATCGTGTCGGGCACCGTGGGTTCACCGACGAAGACCGGCTGAAAGCGCCGTTCGAGCGCGGCATCCTTCTCGATATATTTGCGATATTCGTCGAGCGTCGTCGCTCCGATGCAGTGCAGCTCGCCACGCGCCAGCGCAGGCTTCAGCAGATTGCCGGCGTCCATCGCGCCCTCGGCTTTCCCGGCGCCGACGAGCGTGTGCATCTCGTCGATGAAC
>Ga0207647_10000556_pt1 | contig 29601 bp, 35 predicted proteins | sample KBSCornC2_FD_184295 | JGI IMG/M metagenome (GOLD analysis project Ga0207647, IMG submission 184295) | Corn rhizosphere microbial communities from Kellogg Biological Station, Michigan, USA - C2 (SPAdes) (version 2) | ecosystem: Host-associated > Plants > Roots > Rhizosphere ... | reverse complement strand
GTTCAAATTTTAATATTAGTTAAATAGATAATTTGTTGGAGTGCAAAGAGTGTTTGTCGCCGCAGACATTTACAAAAAAAAAGAAATTCAAAAGATTCAACAAAATTTGGTAACTTATTTGAAATTGAATTATAAAAATCTAAAACTTGTACGGCCAGAAAACTTTCACTTTACGCTGGTGTTCTTCGGAGAAATTAACGATATAATACTTAACAAGATAGTAGCAAAAATATCTGAGATTGAGTTTCAATCATTTCAGATCATTTACGACAGGATTGGAGTATTCCCAAATAGTAATAATGCTAGAGTTGTATGGATCGGGTTAAATGAAACATCAGAGCGTTCATTTAGTGAGATGTCAAATACTGTGACGTCCAGATTAAGAGAACTAGACCTTAAATTAGATAAGGAGATAAAAAAAGAGATAATACCACACATAACCCTATTTAGAACAAAGAAGGTATACCTAAATTTGAATTTAAATAGCATTGAAGCTAAATTCATTATTAGTGATATAATAGATACAATTTCTGTAAAGAAGAGCATAATTACAAATTACGGTTCTATATATGAGAACATAATTTCCGTGAAGGGCAAATGAACAAATTAGACGACATCACACAAGTGATATCAGTATCATCCGTTCCGTCATCATCAAAACAGAAAAAATTAGAAAAAATATCAAATGAAATACAAAATCAAATTGCAAACTTTAACGACGAAAGAATCCTAAAAGTGATAATCGGAGGCTCATTTGCCAAAGGTACATGGCTTGAAAATGATACTGACATAGACTTTTTTGTAATGATAGACCCAACGGTACAACGACATGAGTTTGAGGAACTAGGTAAATCGGTCGGTTTTTACGCTTTAAAAGAATACAGACCTTATTTACGATATTCTGAACATCCTTATGTAGAGGGTAATGTGAATGGAATCAGAATAAACATAGTACCTTGCTACAAGGTTGAAAAGAATAATTGGAGAAGTGCCGCTGACAGATCCCCATTTCATACTATTTTCATGGGAACGAAGCTAAACGAATTTTTAAAAGGTGAAGTAAGGGTGCTAAAAAAATTCTTAAAATCAATTGGCGTATATGGTTCTCAAATATCGATTTCTGGATTTAGCGGGTATGTGACAGAAGTACTTGTTTTGAATTATGGATCATTCAAAAATGTACTCCAAGCATTTGCCAACCTGACACCAAACTACGTCGTTTCACTTTATCCGGCAGATAAACAAGTAATAGAAAAATTTGCAAGTCCCATCATAATAATTGATCCCATTGATTCAAATAGAAACCTCGGTGCAGCAATATCTACGGAGAGCCTATCAAAATTTGTTCTGGCATCGAGACTTTTTCTAGAGTCACCTTCTAAGCAATTTTTTATGAAACCTCACAGGTCTAATACAAAAAAAATAAGTCATATTAGTTCAAATTTGTTAATAATTGATTTCAAAATACAGAAAAGAAGTCCCGATATATTGTGGGGACAGCTTAACAAGAAACTAACAAGCATCTCAAAACAGCTCTCAATTACAGGATTTGAAATAATCAAGAAATTTTGTTTTACTGATGAGGGAGATCGCGCAGTATTAATCTTCATGATTAAATTTCCAATTCTTTCTAAAATAAATCTAAATTTGGGACCTAAAATATTTCTAAAAAGTGAAACTGATTCATTTATCAAGAAGAGGATAAAGAAGTCCATTATGATATGGGCTGATGATATGAGAATTGTAAGTATAGAACAGAGGAAAATGACTTCAATAAAACAATACGCACGTCAAATAATTCAATACGACATAGATTCTGGATCCCACAATGGCATTTCACTAGATCTTAAAAATGGTTACTCCATTTATATGGCAAATGAGAGGAAGCTGAGCAGTTTTATTTACAGTGCTATTGATCAAATGGTTAGTAATGGAGAATTTATTAGTCAGCGAAAATAGGGAAAAATTAAAATTTTTGATAACTTATCCCTTATTTGATCATAATACCTTTGACAGCAGGGTGCGAGAGTTATTATCCTTGGACATTTGCTCCATATTCTCCTTTGGTAAAGTCCAATTGCATAATATATTCATACTTGGTAAGGGTTCTGTTGGTTTAGTTACATTAGTTAAAAATAGAAGGAAATTTTTTGTTTTAAAGATAAGGAGGACTGACGCGAATAGAATCAACATGTATGATGAAGTAGTATATCAATCTCTTGCAAATTCCATTGGAATTGGTCCTTTTTTAGTAAATTATTCTGAAAATTTTATATTGATGGAATTTGTCAGGGGTTTAAATATTCTAGATTGGTATGGTCAAAAAAATACTGAAATAGACAGAATTTTAAAATGTACTATTTCCATACTTGAACAATGTTTTTTACTAGACTGTCTTAAGCTTGATCATGGTCAGCTAAATAGAACTGATCGTCATATAATAATATCCAAGGAAGGTAACCCGACAATTTTAGATTTTGAAACTTCAAGTACGAGAAGGAGACCCAGTAATGTAACTAGTATTTCTCAGGGAATTTTTCTACATGGTCCAATTTTTAGCAGACTCAAAGGAACGATAGATAATGACAGGAGTCATAGCATTAGATGTATAAAAGATTATAAAATGGACATGAGGCGTGAAAAATTCGAGAAAATCCTAAGCTTGTTCAGAATATAGGTTGCATTTTTGTATAAAGCATCAATTTTTTGATAATGGCGATTGATCGATCTCTCCAAATTATACATTATGGTGCTTTAGGCAATGTCTTCAGACTAAACTATGTCAAATTCTAAGAAGATAACTGTTGAAACTATATAAAAAATTGAATTAAACTATTTTGTGCTCGCAGTTATGATTTTTATCAAAGCCCTGACAGTTGCTAAATTTAGGTCTACCTGTTCTGCAATTAATTCTTCAGATATTCCAGAATCATACAAATTTCTAACGCTTTCTTTTTTATCCTGGCTAATATTTTTCACGTTAAGTTCCAAATCTAACTCGGCTTCAGAATTTATTATGAATGCTTGTGCTTGCTCGAAGACAGTTTCAATATTGATATTCCTATCTGTGGAAAAAACAACTATATGATTTTTTATTGGGATGCTAAACATTACTACTTTATCATAAATGTAAATCACCGATTTAAGGCTGCCCAACTCATTTTCAAATATCTTTCTTAATTCGATGATATATGCAGACTGAGAATAACTTATTTCTGGATTTCTACCTTTAAGATGCTCGTTTATTCCTTCCCGAATTACACTGGCGCAAAGGTGACCAGATTTTTCGACCAATCCTGAAAATCTTAGAGATGGATTTATTGTCAACAGACGGTTCAAAAAGTCAACGTCATTCATTGAAGATGATGTAGTGAACCAGAAATATATCTATGTTTAGGTCAATTCATAATAAATATTTGAAAACCAAATTAAGGGACAAGACTTTTAATGATGAAATTACTACGAAAACAAGATATTGGACTTATTAAAATAATTAGTTGAAAAAGGATGGCAGAAGATATTTCTTCAACGTCTACTAATACAATTCCCTTTCCCACTCTAACAATAGTGTACTTGGTAAATCAAGCTGAAGGACTGATTGATGAAATAAGTCAAAAGTACAACAATATTACTGTAGAAGATTGCAACGGTTTTTTCCATGATGGATTAAAAAGAGATTACAAGAAAATAACCATATGGAGCCAGGGGATTGACAGTCTCTGGTTTAATGCCTTGATAGCTAGGATAAAAGAAGTTGCTAACGTGGACGCCGTTCCAATAGTTTCTGGGGGTATCATGTACGCGGTATAATTTTTGAAATCTATTATGCTTAATATTTTTCAACTTCAATTGAGCTAATAATCGAACAATTTGATTCGGCAATTCGAGTTAACTCCAGTACACATAATGCAGAATGAAATATTCTATGCGGTATCAGGTTTTAGATCAATCAAAACGTTAGCTCCGACGCTAGGACTGCCGATTTTTTCATATTTTTTTCGAGGCATGTTTATTTGTATTGTTGTCTTTGGATAGGTTTTGATAACAGTTTGAGGTTGGGATCGAAGAATCGCTTCAAGAATGGGTTTAATCTGCTTCTTAACTTCTTCATCTGATATGGATCTGTCCACAGCTTCTAGCATTAATTGCTGTTGTGAGACTGATTCTAGTTCGATATCTTCAATCAGAGAAAGTGTTATGTTAATGCCATTATCTGATAGTTGAGTTATTTTATATTTTATCTGAGAGTCTTCCAATTCTAGAAATAAAGTAATTTCATTTACTTATTACTTTTTACATGAGTATTTCACGTAGAACTAGCCTTTACTTTATGCTTCCATTACACACACGATCATCCACAAGACATATTAAAATTGATTTTGTATTTATAAAAGCAAATAAAAATGAAATACAGAAGCAGGACGGATATTTTTGCATCCATTTTACAATCTGCAAATACTCCAAAAGGCGTGGGAATCACTACAATAATGTACAAATCCTTTCTCTCACATTATCAACTCAAAAAATATCTGTCCATAATGCTCGATAATGAATTAATAAAACTGGAAGAGGATGAACATTTGTATAAGATTACTGAAAAAGGATTAAGGTTTTTACAATTATTTTCTAATATCAACCAACTTATCGATACCACCAAAGAATATAATCTTTGAGTAGAAATATCGTATTTTAAAGGACAAAGGGGGTTTTATCACTCGTACAATTTAGGGATCGTTTATGTTTAAACTTATGGTGCGGTTTTATTGTTTAAAATAAAATATATTATTAAAGAATTTTTTGCCTGCAATAAAGTCTTGGTCAGAATTTTTTCAGATTCTGCATGTAGCATAAAATATGTTGGTATTATCTTCACTGACTTTACGTTTGGACCTACTTAGCATTGATTATGTTGGCATATAGAGAAATTTGTTATAAAAAATAATTAGCCCGGCCCAGATTCGAACTGGGGTCAAAGGCTCCAAAGGCCTCTATGCTTGGCCACTACAATCAGCGAATGTTAGATTCTCTACCGGGCTGCCGGGCATTTTCTTATAGAACATCTAATTTATAAAGATACGAATCTATCAACAATTTTAATCAGCTTTAACATTGGATCTTCCATTTGGTTCAGTATTCGGTTTGCACGCTTTTTTTGTATTGATTTAAATTTATCATCATTTTGCATATGAAGTAATAACTTCACAATTTGGGATGAATTTACAACTTTATGTATAAGACCCATTTTGAGTAAATAATCATCAACATAGAATTTGATCGGCGAAATTGAGATAGTTGGTTTTCCCAACAATGCTGATTCGGCAGTCATAGTACCACCTCCACCAACAAAAATATCTACAGCAGATATCAGTTCCAAACCGTCAACTACACTCTCCAGTACTTTGATCTTATCACCATATTTTTCAATGAACTGCCTTATTTGATCCTGGTATCTGCATAAGACCAAAATGTTCATTGTATCATGAAAGTTCCTAACTATTGCTTCCAAAATTTTATTGACATTATTCTCCTTTTCCAATAGATATGATGCTTTACTTTCTTCAGGTCTAATTAGAATAGTACTATTTTTCGATAGTTGATATCGTTTCATTAGATTTGTGTGATTGATGTTTCTTGTTTCTCTTCTTATCCACGCAACTGGATCAAGTGCATGATATTGAATTATTTGATTTTTAGTGATTCCTGAATTCTTCCATGCATGGTAAGGAATAATCCAAGGACATAAAAGATAATTAACAAATGGAATTGTTAACCTTTGAACAGAATAAGCATGAGGCGAATCACTAAATGTAATGTGTGGAATTCCAAGGCCGAATGCAACCCTTGCCGCTTCGGGGGATGAAAAGCTAATGCAAAGGTTGGGCTGGAATTTGTTTACCTCTTTTGCCAAATTAAAGATTCTACTAGAACTTGCTCTGAGTTTATCATATTTTGATGAACCGCCATATTTTCCTACGAGTTTTAGCTCAAATTTTTTAAGTTTAGATAATTTTACACATTCACGATAATTTCTTCCCGTACAGAGGAGCTCATGATTATTCGCTTTTAGAGAATCCACAGCATGTTTGAAAAACATAACTTGTTTCGGAGTTAGAACATCAAACCAGATCTTCAAGAATCATGTATACGTGGCCTAATGGAAAAAACTTTTCTTCAACCAATTTTAACTTTGATTCAGATACATGAATATGCCATTTGGAGGGGGATAATGTCGATGAATGCTGAGACGTTGAAGGTAGCTGTCTATGGTCTAAGTACTGAGGGATACAAAATAGCATCTCATATTTCCAATAAAGGTATACATGTTTCTATTATTGATGATTCATCGGGAATGGCGATTACACTAAAACCAGATATTGCAAAGACCTATTCTAGTGTGACCTCATTTATCCAGGACGAGACACTTTTGGATTTTGAGCCTTTCGATGTCGCCATAAATAATGCATCTTTTGTTTTTTTTACTCCAAGGATAAGAAAATCATGGCCGGATGCAAAGAGTCACATTGTATCTAAATTTCAGGATGTGATAAAGCATGTGAACAAGGATAGTTCCATAATTTATACAGTTCCTACAGGTTTTGGTGTGAATAATGAAAACATAACTTTAATTGAACGTCGGACTGGTCTTAGTGTCGGAAAGAATATTTTCTATCATTACATGCCGATGAGTTCCATATCATCAACCATATTCGATACCATAATTGGAACAAAATCTGAATTGAATTCAATTTTCGTGAATTTGCTAAATGGACTCTTCCCCAACAGTACAATTAAGAAATTAGATATTGAGTCCGCGGAGTATATCTACTGTATAAGAATATTAAAACACTATGGTTTGATGTCTCCTATTTTTGAAATTTGTAAATTTGCTGAACGTAGTTTTCAGTCTCAAATGATGGAATTTGAATCCGTAGATGAACTTTATCTCGATGATCTTGTAAGTGGCCTATTTGACTTGAACACTATATTATCTTCCCTAAGTGGAATTTCTCCGCTGACTCTTCTGGTCAAGGGCAATATAGCTACTATTGAAAATTACATAAAGCACTTGACAGAACAAATTAAAATCATTCTAAAGAAATTTGAATTGAAGGCAAGTAAAACAAAAGCGATAATTTCGTGGACATTTGATCCTAATGAAATGAGAGGAGACAGGTTAGAGATAATCTCTAGATTGGAATCAAGGTTGAGAGATTATGTAGGTGATGTGGAGAGGCATGACTCTAGGTTTGATTATTATTCGAGTGAAAAAAAGGTCATAATGGTTTCATGTTCCAAGGCCGATTTTGATAAAATCCAAAACAATCCTACCTCAGAGATTTTGATCGTCAAGGCAACACCTATGCTGGGCCAGATACCAGTTTAGCTAAGCAAATACTAAAACTATAATAAAATGAGGGAATGATTAATAGTGGGATTTGTTAGCTGCGAAGTGTCCGAAGTGCAATTCCAAAGCTGAGGTAAGTGATGATATGACGGTAGTGGCCTGCAAAAGCTGTGGTTATTCGGATAGCTACGAAAATTATATAGGCATAATGAAATCTAAAGCCGAAAATATGGCTGATAATTATCAGTTTGATGGTAACGGATGAATATTTGCTGATAGTAAAATAAATTAGGTCACCTTATGTAAATCCTATTGCAATTTAGAATCTGAGCATTTAAGTTGGTTTACCAAAACGATCGTTAATTATGTTTAAACCAAAAAATCAAGTTAGAATTTCTAATTTAGAGAACAAGGGGCTTTTCATGCGTAACCCCCAGTGATAAAAAACAAGAACACAAATTGTGTTTAGGTATTCAATAATAATAATACATGGAAATTAAAAAGAGTTACTCAGTATAGTTCGATAAAAATTCATGTACTAAATATCGCTAGTGATTTTTCACATTGAAAATCCCTTAAACCTATGCTAGGTGCTTTAGATTACTGTCTTACTGCCGAGAGGAATTACGAAAACTAGGATCCTTAAGTGTTCCACCGTCTCCCATGAAACGTATGTATGAAAGAGTTGGAGGAATGCACCCTATAAAATATAAGAACTTGCCTTACATAAGTTAACTTATAAGACAACACGTAATCAGGTAATAAGCAAACTTAATACAATAGATAGTAATCCATTCATTTCGAGGTTGGTGTAAATGGCACGGATTTTGTTAGTAGACGATGAGAAAGACGTTGGCAGAACTTATGAATTGATGCTCGAAAATCACGGATTTGATGTAGATTACTTTAATGATCCGACTATGGCTTTGGAACATTTCAAACCAAATCTATATGACTTGACAATATTAGATATTAAGATGCCAGACCCTAACGGCTTCAAATTATATGACCAACTTAAATCAAGGGACTCAAAAATGAAGACCCTGTTTATCACAGCACTTAATAGCGTAGAGTCTTACAACACTGAAAATAAGAAGGTTTACCCTTTAATGGGTCAAAGACACTTCATCAAGAAGCCCGTAAGTATGGATCAACTTTTGGGACAAGTTTATTCACTGTTAGTTCCCGAAGAAGAAAATGACCAGGTTATTTAAATCAGGTTTCGCGTATTTTCTTGAGCCCTTCACGCTTACGTATTTATAATTAGTTGTGTAAAGCCACCTGGGAGGTTTGAATCTTGCATGTCAAGTAACAACAGAATTGTTAGTGTAGTAGATGATGACATAGGAACTGCTAAATTCTTTCACGAGGCTTTGCGCCAAAATATTGATGGAATTTCAGTCTTCTCCTTCACTGATCCCATCATGGCATTTGAGCACTTTACAGAAAACAAAGAGAACTATGCTTTAGTTATTTCTGATCTAAGAATGCCAGGTCTTAGTGGATTAGAATTACTGAAAAAAGTAAAGACTTCGAATCCCAAAGTGAGAACGATATTGATGAGTGCTTATAATTTTGAGGAAGAGGAATTGTATCAGCAATATATGAGAGAAGAAGTGATAAACTCAACTATTGAAAAACCTGTTACAATGAATAGGCTATACGAAAGAGTAAGAGATCAATTAGACGTTAATTAAATCCCATAAATGTTTAGTTTTTTCAAGAATCAACGAACCTATAAATTGGGGTTATCATTCAGTGACAAAAAGTTGAATCAAAATAATTGCATAGATATATTCTGTTTATTATCCCAGTCACAGTGTTGCTAATAATCATTACTGGTGTTGCGTTTAATTACTTGACTGCACAGAACGTTACCAGCCATGATACAAAAAAATACATTATTAATTTGACAAACGGTGGAAACGGGAGTGGTGCAACTGCAAGTGCTCAAAATACACAGCGATCCTCTGCGATAAAAGAAAGTGAGAACACTGATAGTATTAGAAGTACGCCCAAAACGTGCAATGAAAGACAGTGCAAACCAATTGCTATAATATTTTGGTTCGGTTATTTAATTGGAGTTTGAAGTAACTTGTCTTCAAAAAAGAAAATAATTGGCATAATTGATGATGATGAAGACATCTCGAGTCTTTTCCGCATAGTCTTAAGTGAAAAGATGGCTGGATATGAGGTGTTTTCTTTCAACGATTCCCTATCCGCTTTAGAGCATTTTACAGAAAATCAAAATAGTTATGCAATGGTAATTACTGACCTGAGAATGGTAGGTCTTAACGGACTGGAATTACTGAAGAAAATAAAAAATACAAATCCCAATGTTAGAACTATACTAATAAGTGGTTTCAATGTAGAGAATCAAATGTTTCGAGATGGCAATGAGTTGGGTGTCATTGATACCGCTCTTGAAAAACCCGTAACAATTCAAAGACTTTGTCACAGAGTAACAAGCGAACTTCAGATTTATCAATCAGAAAATCCGATGTAAAGGGGATAATCAATTAACAGGGCTGGATTCTTAAGTTAATATCGCATTATTTTACCTTCAAATCATATGTGATCTCAGAAGAGTGCTCATCAGCACCTAGTCCAGATACTCCAATATTATAAGAAATTGTGCGATCACCAGGAGTTAATGGCTTCAGAAAGGTAAGCCATCCGTGTGCTCCAGAACGCCATGTTCCAGTATTCTGGTCCGGCATATGAGTGTCTTCTGGTATCGTTATGTTAAAACCTTTAGAATATAATTCAGTAACATAGTTGGTGCTGTGTTGTTCAGCATTGCTTTCTTGGCTGCTTCCACTCTAGTTGTGAAATATAAAGTCCGCAATTCTCTATTAATATCTGCTATAGGTGTCTCAATCCTTTTTGGTTGTATGGAAATATCAACTTTGCAGTGGAGACTTTATCCTCCATTTGGACTTGTGACAGAAGCATTTATGCCTCTTGGCGCTTACATGCTACTAGTTGGACTTTTTGGTTCAGCCACCGGTGTGGCTAGAGATGTTAGACTAAGGAAAGAGTTATACAAGAGGGCTATGAGTCAGTTTGCCTTATTGAAGACCATTGGGATAACACAGATGGAAAAGGAACTTATAAAAAAATACAAGTCTATAGATAAACGTGCTAGGTCATTAGATGAAGATAGTCGTTTTGAGAAAGATAACGTCAAGGAGGCTTTACACGGATTGGTTGATGAGTTGGATAAAGAAAAGGCAAGAGAAATGCTACACGATGTGCTCACTGAACTTTACTCAAAGGCTAAGCCTGAGGCTAAGTCCTAACACATATAGAATTTTCCACTAAAATATGCAATAATGATGTACTATTAAAATAAAGGATTCATTTGATTATGATTCAGTATAAGATAGCAGTGTGCTGCCTTTTTATGAAGTTGTTTTATCTGCTGTTCTTGCAAAGGGAACGGGTAAATGGTATTATTACAACATCATTGACAACGACGAGGCGATGAAAGAAGCCATATACAGGCAAGACAGGATAGGTCTAGGAGAGGCAAGGTCAATGCAAGAACTTCAACATATTGCAGAGCATTCAGAGGAAATAGAGACGCAACGTAACGAACGTCATGACGAGATCGAGACATATGTTAAGGTGTATAGTGAAAAGAAACAGAAAGAAAGAGGAAAAAAACAAAAATCCTTTGAAGTTCAAGAGACAAAAAGACAAAGGTCAGGGAACTTTATTTTAAATTTCTTGATTTATTTATATTTGCAGATTGAGAATTAAATTATATTGAACCCAGCAACTTGCGTACTTTGATTCCTTTTTGAGACAGTCGTTTATCAACGGTTTTGACCCTATCGCTGTGTTTCTCGTACTCCTCAGGTTTCCACAACTCTTTTTTATCCTCTATCCTTAACTTCATTAATTCCAAGACGTCATTTAACTTGGCATTGTTTTCATTGAGTTGTTTCTTGAGGTTTTGTATTTCATTGCTGTCACCTTCAAGTATCTCTAGTTTTAACTTTAATCTATTTTCTTCATTTATTGTCAAGTTCTTTACTGCCTTTTGATATTCTTGAAACATTTCTTGCTCAGTCGGTCTATAGTATGCACTTGCTAGACCTATCTTATGACCCAATAACATCTCTCTTATCTCAGGATTTACTTTTGAATTGACCAGTTGAATAGTGAAAAACTTTCTAAATCCATGTGACATCATAACCTGTTGTCTTGTATTTCTATCTGCATTCTTTCTAATTCCGCATTTAATGGCCAAGGCTCTGATGTTCCATTGAATTCTTTTATGAATAACCTGTTTAGGATTTCTGATTGCAAATTCATCCCTAATATCAAATTGCTCTCTTATCAAATCAGAATTGTCGTCAAGTTTTTCACCATACCTTGAACGAAAATCTAGGTAAAAATCAATTGCTTGCTTACATTCAGGTGTTATGAAAGTATAGTATTCTTCTTTTGTTGATTCATAAACTGTGATTTTATTTTCTTGTAGATTTCGCATCTTGATAGAGGGTATAGCACCTATTCTAATTCCAGTAGAAGCCAACAAGAAGATCACGACCTTCATTCTTTCATCGGCTACTGTCAGCATCTTGCCAATTTCTTCATGAGTGTACGCCCTATCTCTATTGACCTTGATGTCTTCGGGCATAAATTTTGATATTTTGTAGACATTCAAAACAATATCGTTTATCTTGTAGAATGCCTTTATTGGATGTAAATAATTTGAAATTGCAGAGTGTGATTTTCCCTCATCTCTCATCAATAAAATAAATTCGATAATCTTATCTTCAATCAGTCTAGGGTTATTATCACAAAGTAGATTGTTCTCCCCTACAAAGTCAACGTATTTTTGAAATGAAACTTGATAGTTGTGTTTTGTTGCTTTGCTCCTGCATGACTTTAAAAAAAGTTGAACGGCTTCCAATTAATTTTTAGAAATATCAATCGATATAAAAAGTTGGTATATGCTTTACCAAAACGATCCTTTATCTGAACAGGTTAATTCAGATCCGCAATTTTCGCACCTTAAATGACAGCTCTGAATACTAAACATATCGAAGCCGCATCGTAGGCATTTTTTTCCATTCTCTGTATTTTTTTTGCTTTCGTCTTCCACTTGATATGGTTTCATACCATGATTTAATAAAGTATCTAAGGTTTGGTCCGAAAAGATTAATTAAAGCGTTTAAATGGTTGATTTCATATTGACACAATTTAAAGTAATTGTTTCTGATAAAAACGGTAAAAGTATTAGCAAGGAATTAATGGACAAAGAGGCGCAACCTTTAGTTGGTTTAAGGGTGGGAGAAACTGTTGACGCTTCAATAGTTGGTATTTCATCTGGCAAGATTCAATTAAGAGGCGGTAGTGATAAATCTGGGACACCTATTCGAAAAGACGTTCATGGTGGGGTAAAAAAATATGTGTTATTATCCAAAGGCGCCGGGATGAAGGATAGTCGTGAGGGGATTAGAAAGAGAAAACTGGTTAGAGGGAATATGATTACAGAAGAGATATACCAGATAAACTGTTTACTCTTGGAAGGAAACTTACCCATTACTGTTGAGACGTCTCCCCCACAAGATGATGCATCAGGCTCCAAAGGATCTAATGAATAGAATATCCAGTTATTCTTTATAGCTTAAAATTATTAGGTAATATCATCATTGATTAAATTAATATCACTGTCAAATTTCACTATACGTATTGCATTGGAGGGAAACTCTACCAGAATGGTACGTCAATCAATATGGCTATCAACCCTGTGTGAATATAGGAACATCGGGTCATGTTGACCACGGAAAAACTACACTAGTAGAATCCATAACTGGGGTTTGGACTAGTGGTCATAGTGAAGAGCTAAGACGAGGAATTACTATAAAGGTGGGATACGCAGATGCCGCCTTTTACAAATGTAGGAACTGTCCTCCACCTATCTGCTACTCTACTCAACCTGAGTGCAAAAACTGTGGAAAAGAATCTGAGTTCCAGCGAGTAGTTAGCTTTGTAGATTCTCCGGGTCATGAAAGTTTAATGGCAAATATGCTATCAGGAGCCGCTTTAATGGACGGTGCAATTTTGGTGACGGCTGCAAATGAAAAGGTGCCCCAACCACAAACTAGAGAGCATTTACTAGCCCTACAAACACTCGGCATAAAACAAATTGTTCTGGTACAAAATAAGGTTGATTTGGTATCATATGAGGAAACGATGGAAAATTATAAACAAATAAAGAATTTTGTTAATGGAAGCATTGCTGACACCGCACCAATTATTCCTGTTTCTGCGCAACATAAATTAAATATTGATGCGTTAATAGAAGCTATCGAATCCAATATCAAAACGCCTGAAAGATCTAAAAATACTGAACCATTAATGCATGTGCTAAGATCATTTGATATTAACAAACCAGGTCTTTCAATAAGTGAAGTAAAAGGTGGGGTAATTGGTGGATCATTAATCCAGGGGGATTTTGAAACTGGTGATGAAATAGAAATACGTCCTGGACTTTATGATGAAAAGAATGGAAAATACGAACCCATAATGTCAAAGATCTCATCTTTGGGTACTGGTGCAGGAATTGTGAAAGTTGTAAAACCTGGTGGCTTAGTTGCCCTTGGTACAACTTTAGATCCATATTTAGTAAAGAGTGACTCGTTAATTGGTTCATTAGTTGGACTTCCAAGCTCACTTCCTCCAGACATTAATGATATAACAATAGAACTGAATCTATTTGAAACTGCAGTTGGAACACAAGAAATGGTGAAAGTTGAACCGATTAAAATAAAAGAATCATTGCGATTGAATATTGGGACTGCTGCGACACTTGGTACCGTTACTCACATAAAAGATCACAAAGTAGAAATTAAATTGAAGAAACCAGTTTGTATGATTGCTCATAACAGGGTTGCAATAAGTAGAAGAATTTCGGACAGATGGCGACTTATCGGTTCTGGAATCGCATCATAAGAAAAAATTAAAAAATTTTTTTAAATATTGTCTGGTCGTGAAATATTTTCTGTTTTTGATTAACCAACCATCAAATGCTTTCTTCCCATTGCTGTTATTGATACAGTGCCTGTTCCTTTAGTGATATATCCAATTTCATGACATTTTAGTTTGTGTTTGTTAAACTTTTGCATCAGTTTATCCACCTTTGACCTTGATACAATAATGCAAAATCCAATACCCATGTTGAATGTAGAATACATTTCTTTATACGATATTTTACCTGCTTCCTGAATTAGTTTAAAAATTCCTCCTTGTTGTGGTAGATTATCCAGAATAAAATTGACATTTTTATTTAATCTTGCTAGTTTGCTGAATGATCCACCAGTTATATGTGCAAGTCCGTGAATCGCATTGCGTTCTGCCTTAAGTACATCAAGTATAGGCTTTACATATATCTTCGTGGGCTTTAATAGTTCTTCACCTATCGATGATTCAAGGTATGGGTGAGTATCGTCTAGCTTGTACTTAGGTAATAAGACCTTGCGTGTAAGTGAATACCCATTTGAATGCAACCCATTACTTTCCAATCCTATAACTACGTCGCCTTGAGCTATTTTATCGCCCATGACTAATTTTTTTTTATGAGATACTCCAAAGACAGTTCCAACGAGGTCAAACGTATTTTCTAGTCTTTCATTAAGAAGATCTTTAAGTATTGCTGTTTCTCCTCCCACTATTGCAATATTAGATTCATCTGCTCCTTTTGATAGTCCTTTGAATAGTTCTCCTACAAGGTAATCGTCTGGTTTTTTCAACGCAATATAATCCAAGAAACCAACTGGCACAGAACCCACGCATATTATGTCATTAACATTCATGGCAACACAATCGATACCTAATGTATCAAATTTATTCGCCAATTGTGCAATAATTATTTTGGTCCCAATTCCGTCAGTATGCAAAGCAATAACTTTGGATTCAATTTCTATCAATCCTGCGTAATGCCCAAATCCGGACAAAACCCTCCAATTCTTATTTTCAAATCCAATATGAGAATTCGATACGAGTTTACCAATATTAATTTGCATCTTACCAATTTTCTTTCTGTCTACACCAGCTTTAGAATAACTCCACATAGATATCTTAAAAGCTAGAATCCCATAATAAATAAAAGCATAGGTGCTTATTGTAGTATTTGTAATTTAAAAATTAACTTATAAACATGAGCAATACTGTATTAGGTATGGAAGATACTGGCTCTATTTTTGAAGAATCTGAGAAGACTTTCATAGAGTTATCCAACTCCCAAAGGCTTCAGATTATCAATGCATTAACAAATTCAAGCATGAATTTGACGCTAATAGCCAAACACCTTGGAATAACTATGCAAGAGGCTCATAGAAATTTTAACAGACTTATGGAGGCAGGAATTGTGAGTAGAGATTCCAACGGATCCTATTCATTAACTACTTTTGGAAATACCATAATGACCCAGATTCCTTCTATTAATTTTCTTTCGAAGAATAGGAACTATTTCTCAGATCACTATTTTGCGGATCTTCCAATGAAATTTGTCCAAAGGATTGGATCACTAGACAGTAGCACGTATATCCAAGGCTTGGTTGCAGTAATTGAAGAAATCAAAGATCTGTACCGGCATTCTGAAGAATTCATTTATGGTATGATTCCACAAGTTCCCCTAGACCTAATGGAAGTAGCTGCAAATAGAGTAACGGAACGCAAAATCAAGTTTAATTATATTTTACCAAAAAATGCTGTCATACCAAAAAAAGGAAAAGATTTTCTAAATGAAATTAATTATCAAGAACTGTTGAAAAGTGGATTAGTCGAGAGAAAGATGATAAATGAAGTTAGAGTCTCTGTAGTTTTGAATGAAAAGAGAGCGTTGGTAATGTTCCCATCAATCAAGGGAGAAACTGACATGAACGGAGCATTTTCGAATAGCACTAACAGAGAGAACAATAAATTATTTCACGAGTGGTGCTTAGATTACTTCAGATATTCTTGGTTAGCTTCAAAGCCCTTCGATAATAGTAAACTTATAGAAGTATAATTAAACTAAATCCTAGTGAGCAAGTCTGTACAATAATTTGATCTAAATTGTACCTAATTATTTAGAGTGAGATTGTGCGGCATGCATTGCAGAAAATAATGCTCCAGCTTTATGCTCAGTTTCTAAGAATTCGTTTGTTGGAACAGAGTCCATTACTATCCCTGCGCCAGATTGAATAAACGCATTTTTTCCGTTTATAAACAAGGATCTTATTATTATCGCAAAATCGCAGCATCTGTTGAAAGAAAAGTAACCTAGAGCTCCTGCATACGGACCCCTAGCTGATTTTTCTAGTTCGGATATTATTTCCATCGCTCTTACTTTTGGTGCCCCGGAGACGGTACCTGCTGGGAATAGAGATCTAAAAGCGTCAAAACAGTCGTATTTATCGTCTAGATTGCCTGTTATATGAGATACCAAATGTTGAACATGGCTGAATCTCTTTACTATCATCAATTCTTTTGCTTGTACTGAGCCAAATTTGCATATTTTACCCAAATCATTTCTTGCCAAATCTACAAGCATTGTGTGCTCAGCCAGCTCTTTTTTGTCTCTTAAAAGTTCATTTTTTAACTTTCTATTTATACTCTCCTTATTGGATACCGGTCTTGTTCCTGCGATCGGAAACGTTTCAATCTTATTATTAATTACACGAAGGAGCATTTCGGGACTTGATCCGATAATAATTCGCTTATTGCGTTTGAAGAAATACATGTAGGGTGACGGATTTAGTTTCCTGAGATATTGATAAAGAAGCATAGGGTCGCCGTAAATTCGAAATTTAAATTTTCTCGAAATTACCACCTGAAAGACTTCACCTCCGTATACGTATTCTTTTGCCTTCTTCACGTTGGAAATAAATCTTCTTTTAGTAGTCTCAGAAACTGGTTTTGAATAAGAGATACCCTTTGTCAAAATCGATTTCTTTGAATCTATAATTTTTTCTATTTCATTTAGCCTTGATTTTTTTCCGATGTGAAAGTAGTAAGTTATATTGTCCGATTTGTCATGAATTAATCCATCAGTATAAATCCCAAATTCCATCAAGTAAAACAAATTATTGGATCTTTTCTTTGGTAACTCTTCCCAGAATTTAATAGCCTCATAGCTCACATATCCTACTGCACCTCCAATATATCGAAGTTTTTTTTCATCAATAATTGGCATGATTCGTTTTAATTCCAAAAGAGGATCCTCCACTTTCTTTTTGAATACGGTTTTTGTCTTTTTACAAATTTTAAATAACCCTCTGTTACACTTTACGGTAAATTCTGGGTCAAATCCTATTACTGAAAATTCCGAAAGTTCCTTAGGTCCAGTTAACGATTCCAAAATGAACACATTTTGATAATGAAAATAAATTTTTTTAAAGATCTCAAATGGATCCTTATCTGTATCGATTTTTATCTTATTGAAGGTAAAGTCATTTGAACTTGAAATGATGTCTTTAAACATGAGATAGTTACTTAATCGGTATTTTAAAACATGATTTAAGGCTTTATATTTGGAATTAAAATAGGTGAGATAACAGTTCTAAAATTTTCTAAAGTTCATATACAAATTGACTATATGATGATTTTGAAAACAATAGAAAATTAGTTTATTGTTTTACAAAGTGGTAATTGCTTTAAACTATCTTTTATTCGACCGGATTTTCTAATTTTAAATAAATAATGGTTCATAGTGCGCGTGGGCAGAACTATACATTCATACGAGAATTAGATGGATGAGAGTAAAATATAGGGGCCACTCTTTTATAGGACAAAATACTATCTACTCTCAATGTATCAAAAAATAGGAATTCTAGTAGTGCTAGCAAGCGTGCTATTATCTGCAGCAGTACTTGTGACTCCAAGTATTAAGGTTGCAAATGCCCAGGGGAATGAGACTCAGGGGAACCAAACTATGGCCCAGGGATTGCCCATCGATGTGTGGATTAAAATCTTGAAAGAAAAAAATCCAGCACTTAAGGACGTAGAGCAAGATTCGAAGGTGAATGACGCTATTGGAAAGATCAAGGCAATGCAAGACCCGAAGCAAGCAGTTGAAACATTTAATGCATTGCAGGCGTTGCAACAACTGATGAACCTAAAATCGGCTCAAGAAGCCAAATAATTTACTCCAACTCTTCATTTTTTTTAGATAAGAAATACAATCATTATTAACGATTAGTAAAGACAGAGTTCATTGCCTTAAAATCGGTAACACATACTTAGAACTCTCACGCTTTAAAGCATGATTTAAATCTTATGAGATCAATATTTTACAAGTTTGTTAGATAATGGCATTGAGTATTGAAAAGCAACTCTAAACGTATGTTATTGTTATCTAGTAACTACTAATATGTGAATTTAAGAAATTTTTTAATTAGCGGTCAATTATATTAGTGGTCGCCAGCGGTTTTCTGCCCATGAAACCCTCATCTTTTCTATGCCAAAATTTTATCTCATTCTCACCCTCTTTCCAACAGAGCCACACTTCTTCATCAAATCTTAGTGATGGAAAATCTAATAGGCCCTCGTCTACACTTTTAATCATGACCCCCTTATTTTCCAATTCTGCTATTTTCTGATACAAGTTAAATACAGAGCGATTTAGTTCCTGTTTTTTACTAATAAAAGGAGTTAATTTAGTTCCTTCGTTGATCATTCTCTGTAATTCCTCTTGAAGTTTAATCACCTTATTTTTTTGAATAGTAATACTTGAAAATAATTTTTTTACATCTGGTAAAATTCGATTAGCATCTTGTGGGGTAAAGTAGGGAGGCATACATTTCAAAAATTAAACAAGCCAATTTAATCATTATTATTGTCATTACTTATAGTAATACTGATGGCAGTGTTTTCCCTTGAAAGGTTCCAAAAATCCTACTTTTTGGGTATACCTCTTCGGATCTTATTTAAATCACCCAGTCCATGTGAGTAAACTTCCCAGGTATTTGATCTTCCAAACAGATTGTCCAATTTATCCGAAGCGTTGACAGAGAATTTATTTAATGCGAGATGAATTGATTCATGGCTTATAATCGAAGACGCTATTTCAGCCGTTTTGCCCATCGATTCATATTCCCTCCAAGACCGATAATTAGAAATAAAAGCTCGAGACTTGCCGTAATAAGATACAAACATGAGACCCCTTCTTCCCACCATCCCACGCAACCGAAGATCAGCGACCATTTATTTTATTTAGCTTTTATAATATTCATTAATGTTTACAAGATTATTCTGATCAGTGCATATTAATTTTAGGATAATAAAAATGCCAATATCAATGAATTCTTATAATTATTATTAAGAATTTCTTAGAATACTAAGAAAATTTGATCATATTCATTTTAATGATAGTAGTCAATATATTTATTTATATGTAAAGTTTGGCGACAAAAGTTATACTCTTTTAAAACATAGGGTAATTTGTCAGGAAATGGCAAGATTAAAACTACTAAATAAATCATTGATTTTAGAAAATAATTACTCCAATTCATTAAATTTGACTCTGGACGCAATTGGGGTTGGTCTAAGATCGGTAAACCCCGTATGCTTGATGAAAAAATCAGTAAAATTGAGTAACAATAATTTGAGCATATTTAATTATAATGGAGAGAAGCTAGTCCTCGATTTTGCATCCTTTAAATCCACATACTTGATCGGAGCAGGTAAAGCAACGGCATCAATGGCTGATGCTTTTATCAAAATTCTTGGTAGCAACAAAATCAAGGAGGGCTGCATAACAGTTCCTTATGGAATAAAACTGAAGAATAATTTGTGTGCAATAACTTATGCTTCACATCCAATACCCGATTCCAGTGGAGTCCTTGGTACGAAAAAAATACTGAAATTATTGGAAAAGGTAACTAGAAATGATTTGCTTGTAGTGCTGCTATCAGGAGGGGCTTCAGCTCTTATGCCTTTGCCCTTAGATATCATTACCTTAAGCGAAAAGCAGAATTTAACAATGAGACTCTTGTCAGCAGGAGCAACAATTGACGAGTTAAATACTGTTAGGAAACACCTTTCTAAAATCAAAGGTGGTGGACTCGCAGACATAATTAATAAAAAATTTTCAGTACTAACATTAATCTTGTCAGACGTTGTTGAAGATAAGATTGATGTAATTGCTTCAGGTCCTACTGTTCCGGATACAACTACTTTTGAGGACACAAAAAAGATTCTGGTAAAATACAAACTATGGAGAAATCAGAAACTTATCTCTAAAAAACTAAGGATCCTCATCAATAGTGGGGTATCAGGAAAAATTAAGGATACACCCAAGCCAGGTAACCCTGTATTTACTAATATTCATAACGTTATAATTGGAAATAACAATATTGCATGTAAAAATATCAAATTGTTTTTAGAAAGAAAAGGAGTAAAGACAATGTATTTGGGCTCAAAATTCACTGGAAAATCTACCTCTGTCGGAGAATTTCTGTTCAGACTTGTCCATGATTTTCCTACAATATCAACTCCGTACGCGTTTGTTTTCGGAGGAGAAACAACAGTGGATTTGGAAAATAAGATAAATGGCAGGGGTGGAAGAAATCAAGAGGCGGTACTTTCAGCTGCGGCACATTTTGAGCATTTGGATAATGACATGGACTTTTCAATTGCAAGTTTTGGAACCGATGGGATTGATGGAAATTCCCTCGCAGCAGGGGCTGTTATAAATCCGAAGGTTCTACTGAGAATAAGACATAAGAAATTAAAAATATCGAGATATCTAAATGCCCACGACAGTAACACCTTATTTGACAAGGTCAACGCTGCATTATACACAAAAATCACAGGTACGAATGTAAATGATGTCTCAATAGTATGTAGGCTTAGGTAAAAGAGATTGAAAGAAAATACTAATGAGTACTTATTCGAATTCTAAAGGAAGAGTAAAAATAAATGTAGCTCCATTTCCGTTTTCATTATTAAAGCCGGTGATCTTGCCGCCATGAGATTCTATTATGTTCTTAGAGATGAATAAACCCAAGCCAGTTCCTTGCTCTGATCTTGATACGAACTTATCAAATAGCCTACTTGATATGTCTTTATCTATCCCTTTTCCAGTATCGGTAATTATTATTTTTAAAATAGCACTTTCTACGCTTGCTATGATCGCTATAGTTCCTTCATCCGTAAATTTAATTGCATTATTAATTATATTTGATATGACCTGGGTAATTCTATATTTATCAGCAAGTACCTTTACATGAAGTGGTTCATAAGTAATCTTCACTTTTCTATTTTTTGCCATATCATTCTCAATCTGCCTGGAATATTCCGTTACTAATTGTGATAAAATTTCATCGATATCAAAAGGAGTTTTGTTCAGTTTTAATGATTTTCCTTCAATATTAGTGACATCTAATATATCTGCAGCTAGTCTGTCTAATCTTTTTGCATTCCGAATTATAGAAGATACCTGTTCTTTGCTTATAGTGGCAGATTCATTGTCGCTAATGTCATTTTCAATTAATTCCGCCTCACCCAATATTGGCATTATAGGGGTCCTCAATTCATGGGCTGCGACATTAATAAACTCCTTTTGCATATTATCGTGAATCTCGAGTTGTTTGTTTGCTGATGCAAGTAGACTGTTAGATTCAGTTAGCGATTCATTTGTTTTCTTTAATTGCACCGTCCTCGATTCTACTGCTCCCTCTAATCTCTTATTCCAAGATAGTATCAAAAAAGCAATTCCAAATGTTATAGATCCTACAACTATAATCACAATAGTACTGAAATTCTTTTGCTGATTTATCAGGTAACCAACATTAGAAGCCAAACTATGTGGTGTGCTAATATATAATGACCAAAGAAACTCTCCATCCAGTGTAATTGGCTGATAAGCGATTGTAGTCATATTATCACTAAAAGATATATCTCTTAAGCCTGAACCTCCTGTTAATGAGCTAGACAGTATGTTATTGTAGAGGCTCTTAATTTCCGGTGGAATAAGATCTTGAAACTCGGATGACAAATAATTTTTCCCAACAACATCCCTGTTTTTTGAATACAGAATTACCCCGTTCTTATCTATTAAACCTACATTACTTGCAAATTCTGGTGAAAGTTCCTTTTGTAAAAATTCTCCCAGCTTTGCTAAATCAATTGTTGTAAAAACTAGCCCCTTATAACTTGTGTTATTTGATTGAGTAGAGTTCACTGTAGTGGTAAGGTTCATGTTACTTTTGATTACTGGATAAGATATGAATAACACAGGAAATTGATTATTAACATTAATAATACTGCTGAAATAAGTGGTATTGCTTGCCTTTGGAGATAAAAAAAGGTCTGACAAATTTGCTTTGATACCCTTATAATTACTTGCAATAGTGTTATTACTCGTTTTAGAAACATCCTCACCGTTCACACCAATCATATGATATCCGTTGGTCAAATCTCTAGTTGAGGTCTGGGCAGAATCAAGTAATCTTTGAATATTCTTATCTTTAATATCTAATAGAGATATCGAATTACTCAAGCCCTGCAAATTATTGGAAATAGACTCCATACTCCTAACCAAAATACGTGAAAGTTGGTATACCTCAATTTTGGCATTGGACCTAACGTCTTGAGACGAAATATTTGCAATTTCATTTGCCGTGAATGAAGAATATTGATATGAAATTATTGATAGTCCGATCCCAATTATAGCAATTATCAGAAGAATAATGACGTTGTTTCTGGAAAAAGTCGTGCCAAGCAATAAAGTACAATAATTATTAAAAAGTTCTAATAGATAAATTAACTGTGTATAAAATCATCATCTTCAAGAACTTTATTAGTTAAGAAAAAGAAATCTATCTAGTATAACTATTTTCTAAACAATTTTAATATATGTTTTTGTTTGTTTGTGCGGGCTCAGAAAACAAAGCAGAGCCCACACAGCTACAGAACTTCACTCGTCTAGACATTATGTTATGAATGATAGATTATCAATATTATTTACTGGTCTGTTACCTTAAAGGTTTTCATCTCTGCACGACACTTCTGACAAACCCATTTTTCTCGATTTTTGATGGAGATAAGAGTTAGTTCAGCGCCATCAAACTGTTCATTGCAGTAGCCACAACGCTCAACTCCAATACAACGAGCAGTTACTCCATGAAAATAGCTTGGTATTCTCTGGTAAAGATTTGGGTGAGTGTCTCTGGTATTGTCCATTATACTCGAATTCCAAACAATTTCAAAAGCTGGTGAACTTTCTCTCCTTTACAAGTGGAGCAACCACAATAAGTAGAACTTCCTCCCTCTGGGATAGCATTACCATTACCAGTTTTCATTCTTTTATTGACTGCCTGGACGACTCCCATGGCCTTGGTAAAGAGTGACTGTAATTCCTGTTAGTTCTGCTGGTTTATTCTGTTAGATTGCTCGACATATGTCATGCTCTTTAACAAAGCCTGTTTAACAATGGCGTATTCTTCAGCGGTGGTTTGTGCCATTATGAATAAGCTCCTTTTGGTGGATCTGGAGGCATGTTACTAACGTCTGATCCAGTGCCACGAATTAATCCTTCTGATATGCCTCTTCTGTGTGCATCTGCCTTTTGCTGTTGGCTGAGATAATTTCCCGAAAAGACATACTCGAATGGTTTCATAAAACGCTCAAATGTTTTAGGCAGGTTCACATCAGGTTCAACATTGACAGCTCGTCCTGTTCCTTCATCTTTAACTACGAATTGAATCTTGTCTGAAGCTCTCTGGTCTAGTAAAGATTTAGCTGCCTTCTCTGAGAACTTTAGCTCATACACTTTTTCTACCGTCGAGACTCCCTGGCATTGCTTTACCATTGCCTTTGCATGTGGGTCATACTCGGTTGTAAATTTATAGATGTTTTTGAACCATCGTTCCGGGAAGGTAATTGGAAACTGTAATTCATCGCCATTTGAATCATGGCCCACCACAGAACCTTTTGATAATAAAATTTCTTCAGAAGGTTTGTCGTGATTCAGGTCCTCTTGCGTTTTAACCCTGTATATGGCAGTAATAAGATACTTGGGTTCAGTTCCCTTTATGGGTAGATTGTTCTCGTCTCTGGCTAAATAATACTCATTCGTCCTGGGATCCACGCATTTTTCCAACCACTCGCGATAACTGCGCTCTGTTACATCGCCCCTTGGTGCAATAGGCCAGTCCCCTGCATCTGCATTCTTCTTTAAATCTGCCTTTGTTACGTGGTTTGCTAACACGCCTTTCAAATTTTCTTTTTCTTTCTTGAAGTTTGGGTAAAAGTCCTTATACATTTCTATAGCTTATATGATTCATACACAGAAAAAAGCTTTATGATTTACCTATAATAGGAACTGATTCTGGTATGGGAGAATTACAAATTTATCAAGACATTCTGAACAGTATTTTTCCATTAACTGTGCTCCGTCTGCCTTGCGAAGATACATGTTAGTGCATTTCAACTATCTCAGCCATTTTGGAACTGCTATTTTCGGGCGAATACTTAATTAATTCTTAAGTTCTTGATCACTTCATCATGTCCAAACCATTTCGAGGCATGTCACAACCACAGATGACGCACTTACGCCCTGACATCGTTTTGATTGAACATAGCGATCCTGGAGCAGAGGATGTGCATCTTTCGACTAATACGTATGCGTTGCTGAATGCCGGTCGGATGTTACTGGTTGACACGAATGTTTCACTTCTACTCCCATTTGTGCGGCAGCTATCTGATGATGGATTCTCACCAGCTGCCTTGGTGATTACACATCGGCATGTGGTAGCATTAGGGGATGCTTTAAGTGACCTAAAGACCGAATTTAAAATTCCTTTATTGCTTCATCCGATTGATGCCAAGCACAAGCAGGCAGTGGCCGCAGGTATACCATTCGAGAACCCTATAGGTCATGAAGTCCTTAGCGAATTCGGTTTTGAGGCACTACTGTTTCCTGGTCAAACAGCTGGCTCTATTATGTTGTATTCAATTAAGAACGGTGGTATTCTTCTTACTGGCGATTCAGCTTCTGGCACTTCAGCTGACCAGGCAAAAGCTGGTTTGGAACGCCTGATAAGGCCGCCGATAGATACTAGTGTAGACGATGCTGAGTTACGAAGACGGTGGCTAGCTTTTTATAGACCGGTCGCAACAGTGCTGCCGTTTCATGGGACTGGATACATTGATCGATCGGCAGCGGATCTTGCTTCGATTATGCAATCATTAGTGCGCTCAGAACCCACAAACTGGGATAGCTTCCAAGATTAACGTTGTTACCATGCATAGACAATGAATTGACCGGTTGCAGTGTTACTATTTTTACAGGTATTCTTTTGTTCTTGTATTTAGTCTTAGTAGTCATCTAGTCATTAACAACATTATCGTTACTGTTTGCATGTGGATAAGTTTCAAGGTGCATTTGTAATATCTCCTGCCTCTGAAACCACATTCCACAACTGCATTTTATCCAGGTATAAACCTCGTCATAAGGATTAAATTTACAGCCTGCGATTCCGTGCGAACATTGTGGATTAGGGCACCAGTCTTTTCCGGCGGCTTTAGGACACCATGAATGAAGGCAGTAAAGGCACTTGCTATGTGTAATTGCGACGCCATCGTTTAGCCGACATGTGCAGCCTTCAATTATATCCATCCTTTTATAAGTAGTCTCTCCTTCTGTCCCTTCTCCCACTCCCCCTGTCTGTTTGTGCCCTGTTGCTGAAGACGGAAGAATATCGTAATAATCTGATAAAGTAACGTTCAGCTTATGGAGAGCTGCAAGCGATACCTGTTGAATAGAAGCATTGTTAGAATTTGAATCTATTATTTCATAATGTCTTCTCTGCAGATCTCCTATCTCCTCTATTCTTTCCTTAAAACAATGGATGTATTCAAATTGGCCTTCCCTTAACTGTGAATACCATTTACCAGAATCTTTCTTGATTTGCTGTTTAACATTACACAGGAATCGTCTTGACACTGCTTTGCTGGTCTGTCTTTCTATTTCTTTAAGAATTTCAACTTCTGGAATCTTCTTTATCGATAATGTTGCAACTATACTTTTTATGGTAGCTCTTTCATTTTTTGTGAACTTGGACACGTTCCTATATTCCCATTTTAGGAAAATAAACTTACCTTATTTTAATTGCTCCTTTAGCATTGAGAATAGTTACATTGAAAAGAATAGTTAATTTTACAAAAAATTATTTAGTATTAGATGACGATGATGATTGTATTTCGTTATTGATTTCCTCAAATTTTTCTTTTAGTTCATTAATAAGTCTCTGAATTTGTTGATTTTGTTCCTGTATGAATGTAGTTAGTTTACTAAGAATACCGCCGAGGTCCATACCCTCTCTACCTGTCCCTGATTGACCTAACATTCCTCCAAATAATTCGTTATGCATATCATGTAAATCTTGATCGTTATGATCTCGTCCTAAAATTCTGGATAGCGTTCTGATAGTGTTGTCTTGATCACCCATAACAGTTAACATTTTGCCTATACTTACACTAATGGGGTTACCACCTAATTGTTTATCAAGAAATTGTTTATTAAATCGCGCGGCATTAGTAATAACTTCTTTAGGGATATTATCGGACTTGATTGATGGTGAGTTTTGATCTGGATTTGACATTTGATCTATATGTGTGATAAAAACTATATGTATAAGATAAACTTGCTCACCTTGAGATATTGACACTGTAAAAATAAAGTTATTTATTTTATTTAATGTTTAATACCACCACCCATCTTTGAGAGTTTATGAAACAAGGGGGGCTTTGTCCCAAGTGCAAAAAGGGTCATATGCATTTCCAAGGGAAGCGCGATGTTTACCGCTCAGAATCAAAGAAGCCATTTAGACCACTCGACGAAAAGACAGGATTAGTATGTGATAACTGCGGTAATAAACAAAAAGACGAACATCGGAGTGTATCTGATGATGTGCCTGTAAGTGCCGGCATGGTGACGGCCAAAGTAACAAAGGGCAAAACTAAGACTAAGAAAAATGTGTTAGCGCCGAAAAGCTCTAACGTAAACAAGATTAAGAAAGAAACTACTATGCCTAAATCATGTTTTTGTGGATGTGAACAGTTTAGTTTTAAAATGAATAAAGAAATAGTAGATAATGATCCACAGCACTTATACTATAACATATGTAGTAACTGTAATCATTCATTAGGTTCTCATATTGCTGTAGTCAGGAGCAAACAAGCAGACTGAGTTGGTCCGTTCCTTCACAGTAAACTTTGACACGCTTGTATGTTTACACTTTGTAAAAATAATTTTTCTATTTAGAGCCTTGTTTTGATTCAAGATATAGATAGGGATGACCTGATTTAGCAGCCCTTAATCTCTTGCGCCACTTCTTCAAAGCCGGGCCTATGTAGCTGTCTTCTACAGATTTGGGATATCTTTTCATGTTACTGTGACAAAAGCTATTCTGTCAGGAGAGCTTAAAAAGTTTAACATCATTAAGAATTGTATACGCTAGAGAATATTGACTTGACAAAAATCAGACATCATACAATGATTTACTAGATGCTTTAAGATTAAGTTTGAAAGGTTATGAAATAAATTAATTAAATTTTTGTCTTAGAAATAAGGCTGCAATTGAAGTTCCAATAAATGGAGCGGTCAAATATAGCCATAAATCACCAACAGTCCCCGAGAGCAATGCAGGTGCCAAAGACCTAGCAGGGTTCATTGAGGCACCCGAGATAAACGCAAAGAAGAAAATATCCAATCCTACAATTCCACCAATTGCAATTCCACTAAACCCTTTCAGTCCTTTTGTATACACAACTATTAGAATGACAGACATGAGTAATGCTGAAGCAAGGACCTCAACCCCAAAAATTACTGATATTGGAAAACTATAGTTAGGAACATTAGCACCCAAGTTTGCATAATTGCCAATGATATATTTTACAAATACACTAGCAAGTAAGGCTCCTATCACCTCGGCTTCTACATAATTAAGCAGTTCCTTCTTAGTGATATGCTTTGTAATTAAGTATCCAACGCTGACGGCAGGGTTAAAATGTGCCATTGAAACTTTCCCAAATAAATAAACTCCTATGGATACACCAACAAAGGGTGAAAATGCAATAAAAGGCAAACCAAATATCCCGCCATATTTAGCATCAATGGCTACAGAACCGCTGGCTGTTACCACTACGATAAACGTGCCAATTACTTCTGCAAGGAATTTCTTCTGATTAGTTGTTAATTTCTTGCCTATTAAGGTCTGTAACAAGACTTTTTACTCTCTGGTTGATATCATCTCTTATCTCTCTCACCTTTTCAATTGATTTGCCTTTGGGATCTTCAATATTCCAATCTATAAAATTATGCAAAAATAAAGTAGGGCACGTTTCTTTCTCCATACATCCCATATTTACGATTTTAGTAGACTTTCGTATCATTTCATCTGTTATTTCCTTCGATTTTTGATTACTGATATCATCACCTAATTCTTTCATTACTTCTATCGCATCAGGGTTAATTTCCAATATAGGTTTGGTTCCCGCACTCATGGCATGATATCCAGCCGGAGAATATTTGTTGAAAAATGCTTCAGCCATTTGACTTCGTGCCGCATTTTCGACGCATACGAATAGAATCGTTTTGTTCGGCGCTTTGCTTTTTAACATTCTCATTAGAGTAAACCTATTTTTATCAGAATTGTTTACTTTAGAAACTATTTAAATTATCAAGGCGACCTGAGTAAACTAGGTGTCAAATAGGAAACTAATAGATGGAAAAATATCTGAACAAGTGTGAACATACAGAAATTAACCCTTATTAAATAGAGAAAAAAACTACTCTTGTGTCTGCTGAGAACGAGTCGCTCTATAAAAGGTTACAAGATATTTATCCATATGCATATGCTATAGCCAGACTAATAAGCATCAAATTCACTGAAATTTACAAGCAAGTCTATCCAGATTCCGATCTACAACATGGCGAAAAAAGGGATCTAACATTCCATGTGACCCTTGATAATGACGGTAATCCTAGACTGGCCGTGGATCAAAGCTCCATGATATTGTTTGTAGCAATTGCAGAAGCCATTTTGAAATTACAATATCCGGGCAAGAGTTTGGAAGAGGAGGAAAAGGGCTTTATACAACAAAACAAAGAATGTCCCAATCCAGATTGTGGAGAAATAAATAAGGTAACAGATGAGAAGTGTTATAAATGCGGAACGAATTTGAAATAATTAATCTGCATCATTAGGCACGCTTCTAATTGCGCTTTTCGAGAAAATAAACTTTCCAAA
>Ga0207647_10000555_pt1 | contig 29646 bp, 22 predicted proteins | sample KBSCornC2_FD_184295 | JGI IMG/M metagenome (GOLD analysis project Ga0207647, IMG submission 184295) | Corn rhizosphere microbial communities from Kellogg Biological Station, Michigan, USA - C2 (SPAdes) (version 2) | ecosystem: Host-associated > Plants > Roots > Rhizosphere ... | reverse complement strand
GCGCTGCAATCCTTCGTCGCCAGCGACGATGGCGCCAATCTCCTCACCGGTTACAAGCGTGCGGCCAACATCCTCAAGAAGGAAGGATGGGATGACGCCTTATCCTCTGCCGTCACCCCAGCGGAGGCTGGGGTCCATGGCTCTTCGGATCAGGGCGCAACGCACGCGGGGAGAGACATGGATTCCCGCCTTCGCGGGAATGACGACGGTGATTTGAGCGGAAAATCATTGTCCTATACGCCGGAAGCTGAAGAGGCAGTCCTGATCGCTGCGCTCGATGCGGCCGAAGTGCTGGCGAGTTCTGCGGTCGCGGCGGAGGATTTCGAAGGCGCCATGGCGGCGCTTGCGGCCCTGCGCGTGCCGATCGACGCTTTCTTCGAGAAGGTCACGGTCAACGATCCTGACCCGGACAAGCGCAGTGCCCGGCTTGCGCTGCTCGCGCGTATTCGCGATGCGGTTCACAAGGTCGCGGATTTCTCCCGCATCGAAGGCTGACGCCGCGTCATAGCCGCAAGCACGCGAACCGTTGCGTTTTCACGGCGCGCCGCAGCGGCGGCGCTTGCGGTTAACCAGCCGAACTTGATCCGAGCCGTGTTGCGGTGCAAAAGGCGCGCGGGCTTCTCCTTGACAGGATAGCTGATTCGTCGCCGATCGACCAGGGTCCCGAGAGCCGGACCTGAGGTCAGGCGGGATAGGGATAAGGCATGCACCGAATGACCCAGTATGTGTATCGTTTTGGCGGCGGCATTTCGGATGGCGGCAAAGGCGACAAAAACCTGCTGGGCGGCAAGGGTGCAAATCTGGCGGAAATGGCCTCGATCGGGCTGCCGGTGCCGCCGGGATTCACCATCTCGACCGAGATGTGCGCGCGCTACTATGACGAAGGCGGCAATTTCCCGGAAAGCCTGCGCACGGAAGTCGCCAACGGCATCGCGCATATCGAGGCGGTGACCGGCAAGAGTTTCGGTTCGACGGACAATCCGCTGCTCGTTTCGGTCCGCTCGGGCGCGCGCACTTCGATGCCCGGCATGATGGACACCGTGCTGAATCTCGGCCTCAACGACGAGACGGTGAAAGGCCTCGCCGCGATCTCCGAAGACGAGCGTTTCGCCTGGGACAGCTATCGGCGCTTCATCCAGATGTATTCGGACGTGGTGCTCGAGCTCGATCATGGCGCGTTCGAAGAAGCACTCGAAATCGCAAAAGAAGATAAGGGTTATCACCTCGATACCGAGCTTTCTGCCGCCGACTGGCAGGCGCTTGTCGTCAAGTACAAGGCGCTGGTCGAGGAGCTGTGGGGCAAGCCTTTCCCGCAGGATGTCCATGAGCAGCTTTGGGGGGCGGTCGGCGCGGTGTTCGGCTCCTGGCAGTCGGAGCGCGCGAAGGTCTATCGGCGCCTCCATGACATTCCGGGCGATTGGGGCACGGCGGTCAATGTCCAGGCGATGGTGTTCGGCAATATGGGCGACAGCTCGGCGACCGGCGTCGCCTTCACCCGCGACCCATCCAAGGGCGACGCCGCTTATTATGGCGAGTTCCTGATCAACGCGCAGGGCGAAGATGTCGTCGCGGGCATTCGGACCCCGCAATATCTGACCAAGGTCGCCCGCGAGACCGCCGGGGCAAAGCCGCTCTCGATGGAAGAGGCGATGCCGGAGGTCTACACCCAGCTCGCCCAGGTATTCGATCTGCTCGAACGCCATTACCGTGACATGCAGGACATCGAGTTCACGGTCGAGCGCGGCAAGCTCTGGATGCTGCAGACCCGCTCGGGCAAGCGCACCGCCAAGGCGGCACTCAAGATCGCGGTCGACATGGCGAGCGAAGGCCTGATCACCCGCGAGGAGGCGATCGGCCGCGTCGACCCCGCTGCGCTCGATCAGCTTCTCCACCCGACGCTCGATCCCAAGGCACATCGCGACATCATCGCCAAGGGGCTTCCGGCTTCGCCGGGCGCAGCCAGCGGCATGGCGGTGTTCGACAGCGAAACAGCCGAGAAGCGCACCGAAATGGGCGATGCCGTCATCCTCGTCCGGATCGAGACCAGCCCCGAAGACATTCACGGCATGCACGCGGCCAAGGGGATTCTGACGGCGCGCGGCGGCATGACCAGCCACGCGGCCGTGGTCGCGCGCGGCATGGGTCGGCCATGCGTGTCAGGCGTCGGCAGCCTTGCGATCGATGCCAAGGCCAAGCTCTTCCGCGTCGATGGCCGCGAGGTGAAGGAAGGCGACATCATCACCATCGACGGCTCGACCGGCGAAGTGATGATCGGCGAGGTTGCGACCGTCGAGCCCGAGCTGGCCGGCGATTTCGGCACGCTGATGGAATGGGCGGACGAGGTACGCAAGCTCAAGGTCCGCACCAATGCGGAAACGCCCAATGATTGCCGCGTGGCGCGGACCTTCGGCGCAGAGGGCGTCGGCCTTTGCCGCACCGAACATATGTTCTTCGATGCTGGGCGGATCACCTGCGTTCGTCAGATGATCCTCGCCGAGGACGAGAAAGGCCGCCGCGCCGCGCTGGACAAGCTGCTGCCCGAACAGCGCAGCGATTTCACCGAGATCTTCGAGATCATGGCTGGCTTGCCGGTCACGATCCGCCTGCTCGATCCACCGCTGCACGAATTCCTGCCGCATGAAGAGGAAGAGTTCGCCGAGGTGGCCGAAGCGGCCGGCGTCGGCGTCGAAGCGCTCAAGCGCCGCGCCGCCGAGCTGCACGAATTCAATCCGATGCTTGGCCATCGCGGTTGCCGTCTCGGCGTCACCTACCCTGAGATCTATGAGATGCAGGCGCGCGCCATCTTCGAGGCCGCGGTCGACGTCGCAGAGAAGACGGGGGCGGCCCCCATCCCCGAGGTGATGGTCCCGCTCGTTGCAACCAGGCGTGAGCTCGAGCTGATGAAAGACGTCATCGACAAGGCTGCCGCTGCCGTCTTCGCCGAGAAAGGTCGGACGCTCGATTATCTGGTCGGCACCATGATTGAGCTGCCGCGCGCCGCGCTCAAGGCGGGCGAAATTGCCGAAGTCGGCGCCTTCTTCTCCTTCGGCACCAACGATCTTACACAGACCGCGCTTGGCGTCAGCCGCGACGATGCCGGCCGCTTCCTCGGCACCTATGTCGATAAGGGCATTTATGCGAAGGATCCGTTCGTCAGCCTCGACGTCGAAGGCGTCGGCGAGTTGATCGAAATTGCTGCGCAGCGCGGCCGCAAAACGCGTCCCGATATCAAACTCGGCATCTGTGGCGAGCATGGCGGCGATCCGGCCTCGATCGCCTTCTGCAATCGCGTCGGGCTCGATTATGTGTCCGCATCCCCCTATCGAGTGCCGATTGCGCGACTAGCTGCCGCGCAGGCTGCGATGAACCGTTAAAAAGTGCATTGGCGTAATGGTTAACTATTGTTAACACTTGCTCCCAGTAATTGGGGGCAAGGAGTAACAGGGATGCGTTGGGTACGCGACGCCGCGTTGGCGGCAGCAATGATGGTGATGTCCTTCTCCGCGCAGGCTGCGACCTATATCGTCAGCCTTACGGGTACGGTCACCTCGCAAGTCGATCCCGGCAGCGATCCCAATATTTCCGTCGGCGATACGGTCGTGATGAGCGGTCATTTCAAGGCCGATCGCATTTTCGACAATGGCAGCTTTCGTGCTGCTGTGATGTACGGTTTGCCTCCGAGCGGGAACTATTATTGGAACGTCAAACTCAATGGCTTGACCTGGATGTCGAGCGACGACGAGTTTGACGGTGCCCCGCTGGACTTCGATTCCAAGGATCGTCCGCTTCAGCTGCCCTATTTCGAGCTTCTGCCGGGTGGCAAGATCGGCGCGCCGCAAGGATTTCTGACGCGAACCGGCTCGGATACGCTTCCGCGCTTTTATCTTGGCAGCGGCCAGATCCGGTCGGGTGATTTCCTGTACGGCAATACGAGCAAGACGCCTGGCTTCAACGTGACCTGGAATCTGAGCAGCGGGACGATCACAGCCGTGCCGGAGATGACCACCTGGGCGATGATGATCGCCGGTTTCGGTTTGATCGGTGTTACCGCCCGCCGTCGCAAGGCAGCGCCGTTGCCGGTCGCCGCCTAGGGTGATTTCGAGGCAGGTGGTTCCACCTGCCTCGCGGCAACGAAGGAATAATTAGCGGGTGATCCGGTTCAATCTGAAGCGGATCGGTTCTAGCCAAAAGCTCCGTGATGTTCCTCGACCCGGCCGCGCGCGAGCAGCGCGGCCTGATCGCGCCAATTTTCGCGTTCGATCCTGCCTGGCGCCAGGCCAAGTTTTCCTTCCAGAGCCGCTTCATCGCTCCGGCTGAGCCGCGCAAGATCGCGAAAGCTGCTGAAGCCGCTTTCGTTCAGCCGAAGCTCGGTATCGCCGTCGATCCCCCGGATCTGGGTAAGATCGTCGCGGCGGCCCCGTGCCGCAGCTCCAATCGCGCTACCGGTGCCGAGGCCAATCGCGGGCGCATGACGCTCCAGTTCCGCAATGCGCTCGTTGGCGGCGGTGATGCGGGCCTCGGTTTCAGCGCGATAGGCGCGGTGGGCATCCAGTTCTTCCCGATAGGCGCGCTTCCAGCGCCTCCCGCCCGATCGGGACATGAGCCCCAGAAGCCATCCCAGCACGAGCACCAAGCCCAATATGGCCCATTGGTTCACCGTGAACGTTTCCATGGTCATCTCCACAGTCTGCGCCCCGTCACCCAACGATGACGGATCGGGGCAGTTCCCGGTGGTGGGGCGGAGCCATGCGCGCAGTGGAAACCGCCGACGCTGTTATGAGTTAAACCGCCGTTCACATGGTTTCGGCGATGGAAGGCACGCATCATCTTGTCTGACCCCCAACGAACCATTAGGCAGACGCAGCTTTGGCGGATCGCCAATCTCCATAGGAGGCCTGAAAACATGAAGATTCTGCATTCGACGAGCATTGCCCTCGCCTTGGCGCTGGGTGCAGCAACGGCGTCGGTCGTCATCGCTCCCGCCGCAATCGCAGCGAAGCCAAAAGCGCCCAATATCAAAATGAGCGATGGCGTCCGTAACGCCATCATCGCCTCGCAGAATGCCCAAAAATCCAATGATCTCGCTACGGCCCAAGCCAAAGTCGACGAAGCCAAGGCAGCGATCCAGACCGATGACGATCGTTATGTGGTCGGCTCGCAGCAATATGATGTCGGCAAAGCCACGAACAATGCGAAGCTGCAGGAGGAAGGCGTCGGCAACATGCTGCAGAGCGGAAAGGTTCCTGCTGAAAATCAGGGGCAGTACTATACCGCTTATGGCCAGCTCGCCTATTCGAACAATGATTTTGCGAACGCTGAAAATGCGCTCCAGCAGGCAATCCAGCGGAATCCCGCCGATACGCAGATCTACGCCCTGCTTGCGGAGACCAAATTCAAGCTTAACAAGCCAGCCGAGGCGGTTGGTTTGATCCAGCAAGCCGCCGATAAGGGCGATGCGGCCGGCCAGCCGATTCCCAAGGACTGGTTTGGACGCGGGCTCGCGATCGGCATGCAGGCCAAGCAGGCGGCGCCCGTCGCAAAACTCAGCGTGTCGTGGCTCAAGGATTATCCCGAGCGGACCAACTGGCGCGACGCGCTGGTAATTTATCGCGATCTGCATCCTGCGGATCCGGAGCTCGATCTAGACATCATGCGGCTGCAACGGGCGGCGGGCGCGCTCAAGGGCGAGCGCGATTATGCGGAATATGCCGAAGCGACTTATCTGAAATTCCCCGGCGAAGCCAAGGGCGTTGTTGACGAAGGTGTTGCCGCCGGAGCGATCAACCTCGCGCAGAGCCGCTCGCTCAAGGAACTTTCCACGATCGCCGGCGGTAAGGTCGCCGCCGACAAGGCGTCGCTGAAAAAATCCGCGCCGACCGGCCGCACCGCGCTCGGCATTGCAGACGCCTATGCAAGCTATGGCGACTATGCCTCAGCCATCGAAATGTACGACAAGGCGGCGTCGCTCGGCGGCGTGGATGCGAACACGGTAAATCTGCGCAAGGGCGCTGCCTTGGCCAAATCCGGCCAGAAGGACGCTGCAAAGCAGGTTCTTGCCCAGGTCACCGGTCCGCGCGCCGATCTCGCCCAATTCTGGATGGTCTTCATCGATCATCCGCCGGCTGCCTGATTTACTTGTCTACGGCCGACAGGGGCTGGGTGGCGCCTAGATCCTGTCGACCGGGATACCCGGCAAATCCTTGGAAGTCCGGATCGTCAGCGAGGTTTTGACGCTGGCGACGTTCGGCGCCGTCGTCAGCTGGGATGTGAGGAACAGCTGAAAGCCTTGAAGATCGTGAGCGACGATCTTCAAGATGAAGTCGATTTCTCCGTTCAGCATGTGACATTCGCGGACTTCCGCGAGCTTGGCCACATGATCTTCGAAGGCGCGAAGATCGGTCTCCGCCTGGCTTTTCAAGCTCACGAGCGCGAAGACGGTGATGCCGTAGCCCAATGCGTCGGTGGCAAGATTGGCGTGATACCCTTTGATCAGCCCCTGCCGCTCCAGCGCATGGACGCGCCGCAAACAAGGCGGCGCGGTAAGGCCGACGCGCTCGGCGAGGTCCACATTGGTGATCCGGCCCTCGTCCTGGAGGATCGCGAGAATCTGCCGATCGATCTTGTCCAACGCGACCATCTCAGATTGTTTCGTGATCCATCCGATTCTTATAATAAAATTTCGACGGATGACAATTGTCCCACTTTGCTACGCCCCTGATTCAATCCTTTCCGCAACGCCGCAGAAACGATAGTTAGAAACCAGGCGCATGGGGCGCCAGAGTCGGACCGCCGACGGAGGCCACCTTGCGTTTCGACGACATGCTGACGACATTGTTGGCGCAGCCGGATGAGAGCGATGACGCTCGCATCGCGCTGTGGCGTCAGCTTGTCGATCTGCTTGCCCAGGATCGCTTTCATGCCGACGATGCATTGGGCGACCGCGCTTTCGATACGATCGCTCATTTGCGCTCCAAAGTCCCGGCGGCAATCCGGGCTGAAACCGCGCGCGCCTTTGCCGGTCGCCCCGTCAGCGCCGCGACACTGGCGCTCTTTGCCGATGAACCGGCCGCCGTCATCGGGCCGCTGATTGCCGAGGCGACGCTTGCCGAGGAACAGTGGCTGGCGCTGCTCCCGTCGCTCACGCCGACGTCGCGCAATCTTTTGCGTCACCGCCGCGACCTTCCGCTCCAGGTCGTGCGCGCATTGGAGAGTTTCGGCCCGAGCGATTTTGCGATTCCCGGCCATCACGAGCCGGAGCAAAGTGTCGAGACAGTCGATGTTCCCGCGCCGCCGGAGGAGCCGGTCGAGTTCGCCGCGCCGGATGAGGAGCACGAAGAAGTTCGATCGGCGTTCGAGGAAGTCGCGCGGGTTGCCGATGCGATCGAGGAGCCGCCTGCGGACATCCTCGCGGACATGGACGGCGGCGAGCAGATCCGCGAGCTGATGGCGCGCATCGAAGCCTATCGCGCGCATGATTTCGTGCGCCCGGCGGAAACTGCGGCGGTCGATGAAGCGCGGCTGGCCGATGTCATGAACGAGCGGGGCTTCCGCTTCGAAACCGGACCCGATGGGGTGATCCGCTGGGTCACCGGCGCGGCGCGGGCACCGCTGATCGGCGAAACGATCGCGGTGGCTGCGACCGATAATGGTCATGGTGTCGATGGCTATGTCGCGGGTGCCTTTCGGCAGCGCGCGCCGTTTCGCGATGCGCGCTTCACGCTCAACGGGGATGGGGCGCTTTCGGGGGAATGGCGCATCTCGGCGGTGCCCCTGTTCGATGCGGTCGACGGCCGCTTCAGCGGCTATCGCGGCACTGCGCGCCGGCCGCGCGTCGATGAGGTGGCGATGCCGCTGTCGGGCGCTGGCGCCTTTGGCGGTGCGGAGGCCGATTCCTTGCGGCAGCTCGTCCATGAACTTCGCACGCCGCTCAACGCGATCATCGGCTTTTCCGAGATGATCGAGGGTCAGTTTCTTGGGCCCGCCTCGTCAAATTATCGTGCCAAGGCAGCGGATATCATCGCGCAAGGGCGGCGGTTGCTGGAGGCGCTCGAGGATCTCGATCTCACCGCCAAGCTCGATCCCAAGGCGGCGCTTACCGGATCGGTCGATCCTGCCGATCTGCTGGAGCGTCTCTACGGCGAATATCAGTCGATCGGCGTTGAGCGAGGCTTCAATCTGAAGCTCCGCATCACGACCGGGCTCGGGCTGGTCGCTGCCGATCCGGTTGCCGTCGAGCGGATGTTCGGGAGGCTGCTGGCAGCCACATTGGCGATCGCGCAGCGTGGCGAGATCGTGAATATCGCGCTTTCGCCCGATCCGGACAGCCGGGATCGAATGGTGCTCGAAATCGCCAGGCCGCAATTGCTGGTCGGCCGTGATGAGCGGACCTTGCTCGATCCGGGCTATAATCCAGACGGCGACTGGCCGGAGGCGCCTGTGCTTGGGCTCGGTTTCGCGCTCCGGCTGGTGCGGAATATCGCTGCAGCAAGCGGTGGCGCGCTCGACATCCAGCCGGACAAGCTGATATTGCGGCTGCCGTTGCGCAAGATCTCCGCGCGCACGGGCGAGGGATAAAATCTGCCATCCAATGAGCGGCAGCCGGCTGGTGACGATCTAACAAGCGGTAGGCTCGATCGTCCGCCGGGGCCAGAACAACGCGCTCATCTTTCGCGCGATTTCGGGCGGCGCTTCCTCATCTTCGTCGATACCGAGGAGGAGTTTGATTGGGCGGCCCCCCGGCGGCGTGATGCGGTCGGCACCACTGCCATGGCCGTGCTACCGGAGGCGCATCGGCGTCTTTCCAGCCTGGGCGTCAAGCCAACTTATCTGGTCGATTATCCCGTTGCCAACAATCCCGCGGCAGCGGCGATCCTGCACAGCTTCATCGCGGATGACGAAGCGGTGGTGGGGGCGCAGCTGCACCCATGGGTCAATCCTCCCTTCACCGAGGCGATCTCCAACGCAAACAGCTTCGCGGGCAATCTTCCGCCGGCTGTCGAGCAGGCAAAGCTCACGAACCTGACGAACAAGATCAGGGAAATGGTCGGCATCCAGCCCACCATTTACCGTGCCGGGCGCTATGGCGTGGGGCCGGGCACGGCTAAGCGGTTGATCGAGCTTGGCTACGAGCTTGATGTCTCGACCCGTCCGTTGTTCGATTATTCGTCCGAAGGCGGCCCCGATTTTTCGTCGTTTCCGGCGTGGCCCTGGTGGGTCGATGCGAACCGGCGTCTGCTGGAAATGCCGCTCAGCGCTATCTACGCCGGTTATTGGCGTCGGCGCGGCGGAAGCCTTTTTCCTGCGACCGCGGGTCTGCCGTTGCTGCGCGGCGCTCTCGCCAAGAGCGGCCTGCTTCAGCGCGTTGCCCTTACGCCGGAGGGAATGCCCCTCAAGGATGTGCTTCAAGCCATTGACATCATGCTGGATCAACCAATCGGCGTGTTCAGTCTTTCCTTCCATTCGCCATCGCTGCGTCCGGGCAACACGCCCTATGTGCGCGATCAGGCTGAGCTCAGAAGCTTCTGGAACTGGTGGCACAAGGTGCTCGATCGTTTCGCGCGCGCTGGCGTTCAGCCCGCCTGCGCATACCAGTTCATCGATGCGGCATGGTCCACCACGCAGATGCCTGCGTGAAGTCTTGTACTTGCAACCACCGCCACCGCTCCGCTATCGGCGTGGCAAGATCCGATATCGGGCCTGTAGCTCAACGGTTAGAGCTGGCCGCTCATAACGGCTAGGTTGGGGGTTCGAGTCCCTCCGGGCCCACCATCCATTAGGTCGCGTCCCCCCGGCATCATGTGTTGTCGTTAGGCGGGGTCATAATGCCCCCTCATGAGCGCTTCAAACGGTGCGTGAACCGGCCCGCTATTCGCTGGATCCGGGTTATGGCGTTGCCGCAAAGAGTTGGACCGATGTTCCAGCTAAAGCCATCGGCTAGGCGTTAATCAAATTTTTACCTATACTTACGATATCTTACACTGTCATAAGCGGCGGCGTTTAGGGGCGGATGTTAACGGGATAACCCGGATCTTGAAGGGCGTCCGGGGGACTGCGGATGAGCATATATCTAATTTACTTGGCGTGGGGCGCGTTCGTGCTGGGCGCGGCACGGAACCGGGATTGGTCGGGCAGGGCGGGCAAGATCGAGTTGCTCGCGCTGGGTGCGGCTTCAGTCATCATCATCTGCTGGCTTAGCGACGGCAAACCGTTGAGCGACTTCGTCAAGGCCTATTATCCGGCCGGACGTCTGATCTGGGAATCGCCGGAACTCCTCTATAGCTGCGATCAGGCGCGGCATCCCTCCAGCCTCTGTTTTGTCAATTTTCCGGCGGTGGCCGTGCTGTTCTCGCCACTGGCCTTTCTGCCGCTTGGGCTGGCCAAGCTGATCTTCACCGGTGCCGGCATCGTCGCCACGAGCTATGGCATCTGGCGGCTCGCCGACGGTGCGGACACGCGCAACGGTCGTCTGGTCATCGCGCTCTGCCTGCTCAGCGGCCCACTGATATTCAGCATTTGGCTCGGCAACATCACGCATATGCTGCTTCCGTTGATGCTGATCGGCTTTGAGGCGCAAAGCCGGAACAAGGGTGTCGTGGCAGGGCTGGTATTCGCACTGTTGGCTTTTTTGAAGCCGCTGTTCAGCCTTTTCATTCTTTATCTGGTCTTACGGCAGAGTTGGCGCGCGGCGGCAGTGATGGCGCTCACAGGGATCGCGGTGTTCGCGATCTCGCTGGTGGCATTCGGCTTGCCGGTGCACGTGACCTTCGTCAGGGATTATGTCCTAGGCTTCGGCGCGCGGCCGGTGGTGGCCTTCACGGTCGAAAATTATGCGGCTGCGATCGCGCACCTGACGATGCCGCTCAACCACCTCAAAAACTGGATGCCGATCGAAGAGGCGTTCTGGTTCAAGCTTTCTCGCGTGACACTCAGCCTCGCCACCATATTCGGCGTGGCGGCGATGCTTCGCCGCGTTGGCAAGCCGCAGACCGAGCAGGCGAAACTTGCGGAGCTTTGCATTGCCCTTTGTGTGATCCTGCTGGTCGCCCCGGTGACGTGGACACATTATCTGGCTTTGCTGCTCATCCCCATCGCCTGGTTCATCACCAATCGCTTCGATATCGAAATCGAGCCGGTCGAGCGTGTTGCCATCGCTGCGGCGCTGTTCTTTGTGCTGCTGCCGGTTCACCAGCTGGCGCCCTCGGGAAGCTGGCAGTTCGTGCGCGATCGCCTCTGGAATCTGCACTATGTCGTGGGCATCGTGACCTTGCTGGCAATTCTGCTGCGTGCCCGGTTGCGGATGGCGGTGGTGGTCGAGGTCGATGCGGCACGGACGCCTGCGCTTCGCCCGAGCTGGGAGGGCGATGAACATGGCTGGGCCGGTGAATTGAAACCCAGCCGCACGTCCTGATCGTCATGGCTGCTAGCCGGAGCCGGGGCACAGCCACGCGATGATGCAGCCGGAAGCCTTTGCACTGCTGAACCACGACGGCGTGGCCCTCGTCGAAAATGGCGTGACCACGAGCTATGCGGAGTTGGCAGCGCTGGCGGTCGAGTATGGGCGGCGTCTTGGCACCGAGCGCCGGCTTGTCTTCCTCGAAACATGCAATTCGGTTCACGCCGTCGGTGCCTTGCTGGGTTGCCTCCTCGGCGGCCATGTCGTCCATCCTTTCGCAGTGGGAGAGAGCCACCTCGCCGTCGCGCGCGGACCAGTGTTTCAGCCCAATGTGCGGCTCGGCTTCACGCAGGGGGAATGCGATCTTGTGTGGATGCATGATCGCTCGCTCGATCTTCACCCCGATCTGCGCATCTTGTTGTCCACCTCGGGATCCACCGGCGCGCCCAAGCTGGTCAAGCTCAGCGAGACCAATCTGCTCTCCAACGCCGCGGCAATCGCGGAATATCTTCAGCTCGGCCCCGGCGAGCGGGCAGCGACGACGCTGGATTTCGCGCATGCTTTCGGGCTGTCGGTGCTCACATCGCATCTTCATAGCGGCGGCTCGCTGCTTCTCACCTCTCGGCCCATCACCGACCCCGGCTTCTGGACGAGCTTCCGAGAGGGCGAGGCCACCAGCTTCTCAGGCGTTCCCTACACGTTCGAGCTGCTGCGCCGGACCGAGGATTGGGCGTCGATCCCTTCGCTGAAGCATGTTGCCCAGGCCGGCGGCCGCCTCGATCCTGAACTAGTACGGCATTTCGCCCGGCTGGGGCGCAAGCATGGCTGGCGCTTTCAGGTTATGTACGGGCAGACCGAGGCATCGCCGCGCATGGCCTATTTGCCGCCCGAGCTCGCAGAGGATCGTCCCGATTGCATCGGCGTGGCCATACCCGGCGGGCATCTCACCCTGTTTGACGAGCAGGGCGGCGAGATCAGCGAGGCGCATGTTGCTGGCGAACTGATCTATTCCGGCCCCAATGTGATGATGGGATATGCCAGCAGCCTGGACGATCTCGCGACCGCCGAACGGTTGCCTCATCTTCGAACTGGTGATCTCGCCGAGCGCGACACGCATGGATTGTTCCGGATCGTCGGTCGCGCCAGCCGGTTCGTCAAGCCGTTCGGCATCCGGGTGGGGTTGGATGATGCCCAGGCAATCGCGCGGAAACATGTTCCCGGCGCGGTCTGCGTCGGAGATGATAGCCATATCGTCGTTGCGGTCACCCCGGAAGGGCAGGGCGATCCTGCCGATCAGGCGGTTGCGGCAGTTGCAATGCATTTCGCGTTGCCGGCCTTCGTGGTGCGTCCGCTCGTTCTGGATACAATGCCGCTGCTGCCGAATGGCAAGGTGGATCTGCGAGCGATCCTCGATCATGACACGAACGTCCGCGAACGTGCCGGGCCGACGTCCGTCAAGCTGGAGCAGGGCGGCCTCGCGGAGCGTCTTGTCCGGCGTTTCGTGCACGAGTTCACCAGCATCGTCGGTCTGCGACGTGAGCATTGGGAAAGCGTGCAAGCGATTTACACGATGTTCCTGGGCGAGCGCCCGCACGCCGCCGACCTGAGCTTTCGTGACCTGGCCGGCGATTCGCTCTCCTACGTATCGACCCAGCTCGCTCTGGAGGAATATCTTGGCGAGCTGCCCGACAATTGGGAACAGATGCCGATCCGCGATCTCGAAAATCTGAGGAATGGCGTTCATGCCATTTAGCAATTCGCTGTCCATGCCGGTCGCATTGCGCGGCGTTGCCATCGCTTCGGTGGTGCTCCACCACGCCTATGGCAATCACGCCCAAGGCTGGATCGCCGAGAATCTCGGTTTTTATGGCGGGATGGATTTCCTGCTGATGCTGACCGGATATAATTTCGCGAGGTTCAGCCTTGACGGTGCGCCGCCACCGGCGGTGCGACGCGGGCTCTGGTCGCTCGCCCGCACCATGATCCTGTTTTCAGTCGCGATGCTCTTGCTCTGGGCGCCGTTCAAGGGGATCGAGAAGCGTGAGCTCCTGCTGATCGCCAACTGGTTTCCCAACCCTGGCAAGGCGATGTTCCCGATCGAATTCGCGGGCATGCTCATCCAGATTTGCCTGATATTCTGGCTCATGAGTTGGCTGCCGGGGTTTGCCGAAACGTGGAAACGGCCGTTGATGACCTCCTCCGTGCTGTTCGCGATTGGGGTGGCACTTGTCACGCTCTTTCCCCGGCCTGATCTGCACAATCGCCTTCCTTGGCTTTATCTGTGGGCCTTCAGCCTTGGGATAATGGTCTATTTCGGCATGCGTTCGGATGTGCAGGGGCCGCAGCGGTGGATCAGACCAGCGCTGCTCTTATGCGCGCTCGTGGCGACTTATGCCGCCGAGGGCGCGAAGATGCCGCTCTATTGGATGACGATCGGCCTCGCGCTGTTCGTCTATGTCGAGAAGCTGCCGCTACCTTACTGGCCCGCGCACCTGCTCAAGATGATGAGCCAGGCGACACTGGCCATATTCTTTTTCCACTGGCCGCTCATCGTGCTTGGCCGTAGCCTTTTCGATCGCGCGCCGGTGCCGAGCTTCCTTTTCTCGCTGTTCGGCAGCCTCTTGATCTGGGCCATCGGCAAAGCTGCCGTCCGGGCCTGGCAGAGCGAACGAAAGGCGCAGACCAGGGCCACACGGCTTGATGTGCAACCTGCTGGCCAAACCGTAGCCGCAGCCTAGCCCCGACTCTCATCCCGGATCGAATTACCGGATGAGAAAACACTAGAAATCTACGGATTTTTATGTAGGCCGCGACAGCGCCCGCCGGCTCTGGTCTCCTAAGCCGAGCGCGCCGAGCCCGGTAAAGGGAAGGATAGGAAGCCGAATGTCCGAAAGCGGCCTGGCGCAGCTTTTTATGACGATGCGGCCTGCTTTGATGCGGTTCCTGCTGGCGCGTGGCGTGCCGCATGGCGATGCTGAAGATGTTCTCCAGGATCTCTTCATAAAGGCCACGGGCGTCGCCGGGCCGATCGCCGAGCCCAAGGCTTATCTTTACCGCATGGCCGACAATCTCGTGCTGGATCGCTCGCGGTCGGCGGTGCGCAGGAAGGACCGGGAGCGTGCCTGGATGGAGTCGCGATCGGGCGATCGCCTGGATGTCGACGATGCGCCAACCCCGGAACGGGCGATGATCGCACGCGATCGCATGGCAGAAGTGTTGCAAACATTGCAGTCGCTGCCGCAACGGACGGCCCAGGCGTTGCGTCTCTATCGTGTGGAAGGCTGCTCGCAGCAGCAGATTGCCGATCAGATGGGGATCAGCCTCAGTGCGGTTGAGAAGCATTTGCAGCGCGCTTACCGGTCCATGCGGGACTGCCGGGCGCGGCTCGATGCGGAAACGGAGAATTTACAACGTCTCAATGACCAAGGGGGCAATAAGGTCGCTGATGGCGGATGAACTGACCATAATGGAAGCGATTCAGTGGCGATTGCGGCTGCGCTCCGGCCTCGTCGAGGATTGGGAGGCCTTTACCCTTTGGCTTGAGGGCGATCCAGCCCGCGCCGCCGTTTATGATGAAGTCGCGCTAGCTGAGATCGACGCCGATGAGGCGTTGCCGATGCTCCAAGTGCCGCCCGCCGCGAATGACGATGATGATGGGCGTGCGCAGTCGCTATGGCGCACGCGCTGGATCGGCGCCCTCGTGGCCACGCTGATCGCGGCGCTGATCGGTTTCATGGCGCTGCCAAAGTTGACCGCCGGCGAAGAATTCTACACCATAGCCACAGCCAAGGGTGAGCATCGCCTGGTTCAGCTCGGTGCGGGAAATATGATTGCGCTCAATGGTCAAAGCCGCCTGACGCTTCGCAAAGGCGACGAGCATTTTGCGTCGCTGGAAGCAGGCGAAGCGCTTTTCTCCATTCGCCACAACGCGCAAAACCCCTTCGAGCTCTCGATCGGGGATGACCGCATTCGTGATGTCGGCACACGTTTCAATGTCATCAAAGATCCATCAAGCGTTCGTATCGCTGTCGGAGAAGGCACGGTTCTGTTCAATCCGGACGGGGAGGCGGTGACGCTGGTTGCGGGGCAAGGTTTGCGGCACATGCGCTCGGCCGAGCCGGTGGTACATAATGTGGACAGCAGTGCCGTCGGCGCATGGCGCAAGGGCCATCTCGCCTATCGGGAAGCGCCATTGGCCGACGTCGTCGCCGATCTCTCCCGGGCGCTCGGAAAGCGCGTCAGTGCCGATCAGAGGGTCGCGAACCGCTCATTTACGGGCGTGCTTCAGATCGAACGCGATCCTGCGGCGCTGGTGAACTCGCTCGCGATGCTGCTGGATCTCCAAGTGCGATCCGTGCCCGACGGCTGGCAGTTGATGCCACGCGGTCGTGCGGCGGATTGAGATTGCCGTCGCGGCACTCGGCATTTGTTGGTGTGCCGGAGGTGCCGATGCCGCGGCGCGACGTCATTTCCAGATTCCGCCGACGCCGCTCAGCGATGCGCTGATCCGATATGGGGAACAAGCCGGCGTCACCGTCGGGCTGACTGACCCGTCGGTCGCGAGGGCGTTTTCTACCGGCGTTCATGGCAATCTGAGCCCGCGTCGTGCCTTGGCGCGGCTGCTTGCGGATACCGGTTGCGGCTTCGTGTGGCTTGATCCGCAGACGGTTCGGATCGTTCCGCTGCAGGGGCCAAACCGCACTATGCGGCAAACGCAATGGCAGGCGAAGAATGCCGATCTCGAAGCACCCGACATTGTCGTCACGGCGACCAAACAGGAAAGCAACCTCGCCGACTATCCGGGTGGCGCCTTCGTTGTGGCGCTCGATCGCGAGGATTCATCCGTTCGCACCGCACACGGCATCGGCGCAGTACTTGCGCGCTCTCCGTCTATCTCCTCAACAAGTCTTGGGCCGGGACGCGACAAGCTTTTCATTCGCGGGATTGCCGATTCCAGCTTTACCGGCCCCACCGAAGCGACCGTCGGACAATATCTGGGCGAGGTGCGGCTCACCTATAATGCACCCGATCCTGATCTGAACCTATATGACGTTGCGCGCATCGAATTGCTCGAGGGGCCGCAGAACACGCTGTATGGGACCGGTGCGCTAGGCGGCATCCTTCGGATCGTTCCGAACGCGCCGGACACCGGCACGCTGGCGGCTTCGTTTCAAGCCGGTGCGCTTGCGGTCAGCCATGGCGAGTTCGGTGGCGATGCCGCGGCCATGGCCAATGTCCCATTCAGCGAGAAAGTGGCGGCCCGCATGGTGGGCTATGTCTCGCGCGACCCGGGCTATATCGACGATCCCCAGCGCGCAGCAAGCAACATCAATCGCGGGCACAGCTATGGCGGCCGCCTTGCTTTGCGGCTCGCGCCGGCGGAGAGCTGGACCGTCGATCTGGGCGCGACCATTCAGAATATCGCCACGCGGGACGGGCAGTATGCCGTGCTGGGCCTCCAGCCGCTCACCCGCAATTCGGCGCTCGCACAGCCGTTCGACAATGATTATGCGCTTCTCAGCGCAACGATCCGAAAAAGCTGGGACGATGTCGAGCTGGTATCGGCGACCGGATATGTGCATCACCACGTCAGCGTGAAATTTGATGCCACGCCGGCGTCCGGATCGCCGGTGCGGCTTTTCGACGAGGACGATCATCTTTTCCTCCTTTCGCACGAGACGAGGCTCAGCGGTCATCTGGATAACGGCATCGACTGGCTGGCCGGTGTGGCGGGCATTGCCGCGCGCGATCGCATCCGCCGATCCCTTGGCCCGCCCTCGGCCCTGCTTCCGATCACGGGCGTCCGAAACGATAATTTCGAGCTGTCGCTGTTCGGGCGCGGCCAAATCCCGATCACTGACGCACTGCAACTGACCGGCGGCGGCCGCCTGACATATTCGGAAGCAACCGGCTTTCCGCTCGACACCCCGCATGAAGAGAATATGCGCAAGCGCCGCGCCTGGCGGATTTCACCCAGCGCAGCGTTATCCTGGCATCCGTCCGCAAAGGTGCGTGCCTTTCTCTCCTATGACGAGGGCTATCGGGCAGGAGGCCTTGCGGTTGCCGCCTCGGGGGGCACCGAAACGACGCAAAGCTTCCGGCCCGATCATATGTCGGCCTTTCAGCTTGGCGCGCGTTTCGGGGATGCTGCGGTTGACCGCCTGACTTGGAGCCTAATCCTGTCGCGCACGCGCTGGACCCACATCCAGGCGGATCTGATCGATACCACGGGCTTGCCGTACACCGCCAACATCGGATCGGGCAAAGTCGACGGCGTCGAGGTTAGTACGACTTGGTCGCCTTTGATCGGGCTGAAATTGTCGCTTGCCGCGTTCATCAATGATGACGCCCTGTCGCATCCGGCGCAGAGCATTGCGGTGCGGTCTCACATCGATCTCCCGAACGTGGCCGACCTCGGAGTGGCCGCCGCAGCTTCGTACCGCACCCGTATCAGCGCTGGGCGAACGCTCGCCCTCGATGCTTCCATACGTCGCGCCGGCCGTTCACGGCTTGGGCCGCCGCCGGATCTTTACATTGCTCAGGGCCGCTATTGGGACGCGACCGCGGGTGCTCGGCTCGGGCTGGGAAGTTTCGGGGTTTCGCTCGATGTCACAAATCTTTTCGATGGCCGCGGTAACCGCTTTTCCTACGGCAACCCCTTCAGCGTGAGGATGGGAAATCAGGTTACACCGCTCAGGCCCAGAAGCGTCAGGCTCGGTTTCGACGGGCGTTTTTGATTTTGTCAGACGGGGCGAATTCGGATCGCCTGCGGGTTTTCCGCTGGCGCGACGTCCTCGTTCGAAAACCATCTGAGACTGTGACGTGCATTCTATCGACATCGTCAGAAGCGAAACCGACGCACGGCAGCGCCTCCACCAATCCCTGGTCGACAATCCGGCGTGGTTGCTGGTGCAATCGGAAGGATGGCGCGCCTGGTCTCCGTTTCTGGTCTCGGCCGCGATCATCTGCGCGATAGCGGCGCAGATCGATCATCTTGATTTCCATCGTATCTGGGCGCTCATGCCGGCTTCGCCCTTGTTTTGGGTTAGCTTTGCCGCCTGGTATCTGGTCGGACCTGCTACCGACTGGATTATCTTCCGGAGGCTATGGACCCTCCCGGTGGCAGGGTTCCCCGCACTGCTGCGCAAGACGGTCAGCAACGAGCTTCTCGCCGGCTACGTCGGGGAAATCTATTTCTATGGCTGGGTGCGGTCGCGCGCCGGCCTGACAGGCTCGCCGTTCGGAGCCATCAAGGATGTCGCCATGCTTTCCGCGCTGGTCGGCAATCTGGTTACGCTGGCGATGTTCGCAGCGACCTGGCCGCTGCTCAGCTCGCTTCACCTCGGTTTGCACAGCGAACTCGTCATGCTGTCGGTGGGCATGATCATTTCCACCCCGGTGATCATGATGCTGTTCCGCAGGCGCCTGTTCACGCTGCCTGCGTCGAATTTGTGGTTCATTGCCGCCGTCCAGCTTGGCCGCATCCTCACGATGACGACTTTGGTGGCCCGATGCTGGCATCTGGTGCTGCCAACCGTCGGGATCAGCTGGTGGCTGCTGCTGGCGACGATGCGGCTGCTGATCTCGCGCTTGCCGTTCCTGCCCAATCGCGAGCTTGTATTCACCGGCGCGGCGATTTTCATCGTTGGAAAAGACGCCGAGATTGCCGATCTGCTCGCTTTATGGGGCGGATTGAGCCTGGCGGTTCAGCTGCTCTTCGGGGGAATATTATCGGTCAGCGATCTCGCCCGTCTCGCAGTGGGACGGAAGTGAGCCAATGGCGATCGGACTGTTAATGGCTGCTATTGCAGGTCGTTTTTACCTCGGAATCCCGGAAGGGCGCTGCCGCCCGAACGAGCCGGGGCCCGCGCTGTTGATCACGGCGCGCGGCCTCAAGGACCGGCAAGGCGTTCTGCAAGCCGAGCTTTACCCCGATGACGACGAGGATTTTCTTGCTGACGACAAGGTTCTGATCCGCGAGGGCAAGACGTTCCGACGCGCGGTCGCCCCGCTTCCGGCGAACGGCCCGGCGCAGCTCTGCATCCGAGTTCCCGCGCCGGGCACCTATACGCTTTCGCTGCTGCACGATCGCGATGGCGACCGAAAATTCAGCGTACTGAGCGACGGCATCGGTTTTGCCGGAAATCCGCATGTCGGGCGTTCGAAGCCCGCCGCATCGAGCGCCCGCGTCACCGCCGGGCCGGGCGTGACGCCCGTTTCCATCATATTGAACTATTATCACGGCCTGTTCTCATTCGGCCCCTTGAAAAGGCCTGAGCAATGAAGATCGTCGACGTCTGCGCATTTTATAGCGAGCGGGGCGGCGGTGTCCGCACCTATATCGAGCGTAAGCTGGCTGCCGGTCCCAAGCTTGGTCATGAGATCGTTATCCTGGCGCCGGGCCGTGAAAGCCGCATCGAATATCGCAGCGAGCAAGCGCGCATCGTTTACATTCCTGCACCGAAATTCCCGCTCGATAAGAACTATCGTTATTTCGGCGATATTGAGGTGTTGCACCGTGCTCTCGACCATGAGCGTCCGGATTTCGTCGAGGCCTCTTCTCCATGGCGAAGCGCCGAGATGGTGGCTCGCTGGCAGGGCGCAGCACCGCGCGCACTGATCATGCATGCGGACCCGCTGGCGGCCTATGCTTATCGCTGGTTCCAGCCGCTGGCGAGCCAGCCGCTGATCGACCGTGGTTTCGGCTGGTTCTGGCGGCATCTTCTTCGGCTGGACCAGAGCTTCGATACCATCATCAGTGCCAATTCCAGCCTTTCCCAGCGGCTGATCGATGGTGGTCTCCGAGGCGTCCGAACCGAGCCGATGGGCGTCGAGCCGGGGATTTTCGATCCTGCGCATCGCGACGAGGCGCTGCGTACCGGCCTGCTATCGCTCTGCTCGCTGGGGCCCGATGCCGTCCTGCTCATAGGGATCGGGCGCCACGCGCCGGAGAAACGATGGCCGATGGTGATCGATGCCTGCGTGGCGGCGGGCTATGATCGTCCGGTCGGCCTGCTGTTGATCGGCGCCGGTCGTGAGGGCGCGAAGGTCCGCCGCGTGATCAGGGGCAACCCGCATATCCAGCTGCTGCGCCCGCTGGAGAACCGGAACACGCTCGCGCGGGTCCTCGCAAGCGCCGACGCGCTGATCCACGGGTGCGAATCGGAAACCTTTTGCCTGGTTGCGGCAGAAGCGCGTGCTTCCGGGCTCCCGATCATCGTTCCCGATCGCGGTGGCGCCTATGATCAGGTGCTCCGCGGCGAAGGCGAGAGCTACAACGCCGGCAGCGCAGCCGCCGCGGCTGCGGCCATCAGCCGCCTCATCGATAGTGATTTTGCCTCGTGCCGGGCGCGAGCCGCCGTTCAGGCGCAAACTGTGCATACGATGGATCAACATTTCGCGGCGCTCTTCGGCCATTATGAGATGCTGACCTCCTCCGTCCGGCGGGCCGCATGACAAGCACGAGAACCGTTGCCCGCCGCAGGACGGCTGAACAGGCGAGGGGGCCGATTGCGCGTCAACCGGCCAAGCATAAGGCGGAGGCTTCGAACGCGCCGAATCTGGATATGTGCGGCTGCATGTCGTTCTGGGCGAGGTTGCTGATCTGGGCGACCAGGAATAATGACCGTGAGCAGAAGATCCACCATCGGGGGCGGTTGTCGCGCATGATGCATCGTGATCGCCAAGAGCGTCATCATGTTTGAAAAGGCGGGAATGTTGCTGGCGATGCCGGCGATGGTGCGCCTGCGCTCCTGGGCGGGTTATACGTTCGCCATTGCCGTGCTTCTATATCTGGCATGGCAACTGCAGCAGATCGGCTGGTCCGACATCTGGTCCGCCAGGCCTGCCTCGCCGCTATTCTATATTCTTGTTTTCGTCGGCTATTTCACTCTGCCGGTGGGTGATGCGTTGATCTATCGGCGATTGTGGGGCGCAAGTCTCAAATCATCCTTGCCGGTGCTATTGCGCAAGCGCGTGCTCAATGCCGCGTTCATCGGTTATTCCGGCGAGTTGCTGCTCATGCTGTGGGCGCGGCGCAATGTGGCGCTGGACGAGCGCCAACTCGCCCACAATATCAAGGACACCAATATCTTGTCGGCGGCGGCATCCGGTTTGATTTGCGCCGGGATGCTGCTTTTGCTGCTTCTCCAGGGCGGAATGGCTGCCTTCTCCGGAAGCACTGCATTATATGCGAGCGGCTTTTTGCTGACTCTGCCGGCCTTCGTCTCGCTGATTCTTGCGCGATGGGGGAAGGTGATGCGGCTCGACGGACCCACGGCGGTCGCCATCTTCAACATTCACAGTTTGCGGCTGCTGGCGGGACAGCTCATCCTGGTGATGCAGTGGTGGCTGGTCTTTCCGGCTGCAAGCTTCAATGCGCTGGCCGTCCTGCTCGCGCTGCAGATGGTGATCGGGCGCCTCCCGCTGCTGCCCAATCGTGACCTTCTGTTCGTGGGGATGGGCATCGGCGTTTCGCACAGCCTTGCCCTGCCGCAGGCGAGCTTCGCGAGCGTGCTTGTCATGAGCAGCGCGCTCCAGCAAATCTTCCATCTTCTCATTTACCTGCTGACTTTCTCCAAGCCGGCATCCAGGCTTGCTGCGGCCTGATGCGTGTCCTTGTCTGGGCAACCCATCTCCAGACCGACATTTTGGCGGTCGCGGCTCATCTGGACAGGTGCCCTAACGTCGATCTGCTCATTGTCACGCCAGGAGCCGACGTCTTCCTTCGCGAACCCTATGCGCGCCTGAGGCCCTTATCCGCGCGGGTGCTCGATCGCGATGACCCCGCTACCCATGACGCGGTCATGGCCTTCAGCGCCGACATCGCCGTGGCCGACAATCATATTCCGCCAAGAGGCTATGCGCAGCGGCTGTTTTACATGTGGCACGGCCTCGGCTGGAAGGCGCGCAGCCGGCTCGACCTCCATGTTTTCTATCACCAGGTGCAGCAGCTTACCGGCGTCGACCCGCGCACGGCCAACCCCGGTTTCATGGCGCAATGCTATGGACCGACGGATCAGCAATGGCGGGTCTCGAACTGGGGTTTGCCGCATTCCGCCTGCGCACCGGTGGGCATGGCATTTTCGGATCTACTGCTGCAGCCGCCCTATACGAAGCAGGATATCGCCTCAGAATTCCGCATCGATGTGATGGGCCGAAAAACGGTCGCGCTGGCAATTACCTGGCATTACGCGGGAATCTTTGCGCGGCAGCCGAGGCTCGGCCCGCTGACACGATCGCTATCGTCCTGGCAGGCCAATCAGAACGACCTTCGATTCCTGCGGCGAACCGTCGAGCTTGTGCAGAAGCGGGGGGCCAATCTGCTGATTTGCTTGCACGACCGGCACCGTTACGATCCCAAGTTTCTGGAGATGGTCTATTCAGTCGCCGGCGAAAGCGACACGATCGAGATCCGCTTCAAGAACGAGCATCCCGACAATCTCGCCGATCTGCTCGTCGCCGACGTCATGATCTCGAACCTGTCGTCCTTCATCAGCTATTTCTATGTTCTTCAGCGTCCCGCCATCCACATTCTCCCCGCGCAGGGCGATGTCGTCGAACGCGCCACCATGTTGTTCTCCCGGTTCAGGATGAACACGCGCGTGCGAACCGGATCGGCCTGGATGCTGGATCCGCGCGATGTTGGAGGATCGGTCGCGACGAACAGTGACGAGGTTCTCCAGCAGCTCAAGGCCGCGCTGCACGAATCGGCTCCGGGAGAAAAGGCGGCGGCCTGGCTGGGGCGGCACGTCCCACATCTCGATGGCAAGGCGTCCGAGCGAGCACTTCATTTTCTTCGCCAGATGGCCGAGGGCAGGGACTATAGCGCGCTCAGTCAGCTTTCGCGCTGAACGACATGTTCGCTAGCCCCGGCGCGGGGCTTCTCGCCTGATTGGCCCCGTCCTTACGAAAAAGCTATGCGAAGCTGAGGCCTTGCATCTCGCATCTCTACGGTTCGCCGCCTTAATCGCGGAATGTCGCAGCTTCGTTTCTCCGTAGCTCCGACAGCGTGATTTCTATGGAGGGCATGATGCAGGATTTCCTTTGGATTGTCGCAATGGGCGGCTTGCTGGCGGCGACGCTCGCTTATGTCCGGCTCTGCGATAACGCCTGAGGAACGCGGCCATGACCGTCGATCTGTGGCTGGCGGCAATCACCGCCGCCGGGCTTCTTCTCTATCTTGTGGCCGTGCTCGTGCGGCCCGAGCGTTTCTGATCGGAGCCCGGACATGACGATCCAGGGCTGGACGCTCATCATCGTCTTCGTCGCCATCCTGCTGGCGATCACCAAACCGGTCGGCATGTGGCTGTTCGCGCTTTATGAAGGGCGGCGAACTCCGCTGCATGTCGTGCTGGCTCCTGTCGAGACGGGCTTCTACCGGCTTGCGGGTATCGATCCACGCGAGGAGCAGAGCTGGCGGCGCTACGCAGTTCACATGCTGGTGTTCAACGCGGCGCTTACGCTGTTCACCTATATCCTGCTGCGCATCCAGGCTTTTTTGCCGTTGAATGGCCTGGGCTATGCCGGGTTGCCGCAGCACCTCGCCGCGAACACCGCGGTCAGCTTCGCCACCAACACCAATTGGCAGAGCTATTCGGGCGAGACGACGATGTCGAACCTTTCGCAGATGATCGCGCTCGTCATCCACAACTTCCTTTCCGCGGCGACCGGAATCGCGCTGGCCTTCGCCATTTTTCGCGGTTTTGCCCGGCGGCAGGTTTCGACCATCGGCAATTTCTGGGCGGATTGTACCCGCGTCACGCTTTACCTGCTGCTGCCGATCTGCCTGATCTACGCGATATTCCTGCTCGCGAGCGGGGTGCCGCAGACGCTGGCGGCGTCCGTGGATGTGACAACGCTGGAAGGCGCGAAGCAGACGTTGGCACTCGGGCCGGTCGCTTCCCAGGAAGCCATCAAGATGTTCGGCACCAACGGGGGCGGCTTCTTCAACGCCAACTCGGCGCACCCGTTCGAAAACCCCAATGCGCTTACCGATTTCGTGCAGATGATTTCGATCTTCACGATCGGTTTTGGCCTGACCTGGACGTTCGGCAAGGCGGTGGGCAACACCCGGCAGGGCTGGGCGATATTGGCCGCGATGATCACGATTTTCCTCGCGGGCGTGACGATCGTTTACGCGCAGGAGGCTGCGGGCAACCCGGTTCTGCACCATCTTGGCATTGCGGGCGGCAATATGGAAGGCAAGGAGGTCCGCTTCGGCATCGCCGCCTCCGCCCTCTTCTCGGTGGTTACGACGGCGGCTTCCTGCGGCGCGGTCAATGGGATGCATGACAGCTTCACGGCGCTCGGTGGCATGATCCCGATGTTCAACATCCAGCTCGGCGAGGTCGTGGTCGGCGGTGTCGGCGCGGGCATTTACGGCTTCCTCCTGTTCGCGATCCTGGCGGTGTTCGTGGCTGGCCTGATGGTGGGGCGCACCCCGGAATATGTCGGCAAGAAAATCGAAAGCCGCGAAGTCAAGCTGGCGGTGCTCGCGATCGCGGTGTTGCCGTTGATCATCCTCGGTTTCAGCGCGATCAGCTCGGTGGCGGCGCCGGGGCTGGCAGGGCCGCTCAACAAGGGGCCGCACGGCTTCTCCGAAATCCTTTATGCCTTCACGAGCGCCGTGGGCAACAACGGTTCCGCCTTTGCCGGCCTCACCGCAGCGACGCCTTATTATGACGCGATGCTGATGATCGCCATGTGGATCGGCCGCTTCTTCATGATCGTGCCGATGCTCGCGATCGCGGGCTCACTTGCGGCCAAGAAATATACGCCCGAGACCGCCGGATCGTTTCCCACGACCGGGCCGCTCTGGGTGGGCTTGCTGGTGGGCATTGTGCTGATCGTGGGAGGCCTGACCTTCCTGCCGAGCCTCGCGCTGGGCCCCATCGCGGATCATCTCGCGATGATCCACGGCCAACTTTTCTGACAGGACCAAGCGAGATGTCGCGCACCTCTGTTCAATCGATATTCGCTCCCGAGCTCATGCTTCCTGCGATCGGGGAGGCGTTCCGAAAGCTCGATCCGCGCGAACTCCTCCGCAACCCGGTGATGTTCACCACAGCCTGCGTGGCGTTGTTGCTTACCGTCCTGCTGGTGGTTGGTCATGATGGCCTGGGCTTCGGCTTCAAGATTCAACTCGTGGTCTGGCTCTGGCTGACGGTGCTGTTCGGCACCTTTGCCGAAGCGCTCGCCGAAGGACGCGGCAAGGCCCAGGCCGCGTCGCTCAGGGCGGCCAAGGCCGAGCTGACCGCCAAGCGGCTTTCGGGCAAGGGGATTGAGACAGTGCCGGCGAGCGTGCTCAAAATGGGCGATGTCGTCCTTGCCGAAACCAATGATCTGATTCCCGCAGACGGCGAGGTGATCGAAGGTGTCGCCTCCGTCAACGAGGCGGCGATCACGGGAGAAAGCGCGCCCGTCATCCGCGAAGCAGGTGGCGATCGTTCGGCCGTCACTGCCGGGACGCGGATCATCTCCGATCAGATCAAGATACGCGTGACCGTCGATCCGGGGCAGGGCTTCCTCGATCGCATGATCGCGCTCGTCGAAGGCGCAGAACGGCAGAAGACGCCCAATGAGATCGCGCTCACCATTCTGCTGGTTGGCCTCACCATCATTTTCCTGATCGCGGTCGCGACCATTCCCGGCTTCACCTCCTATGCGGGCGGCAGCGTGCCGGTCGCGATCCTCGCTGCGCTGCTGATCACCCTCATCCCGACGACGATTGCTGCATTGCTTTCGGCAATCGGCATCGCGGGCATGGACCGGCTGGTGCGCTTCAACGTCTTGGCCAAGTCCGGCCGCGCGGTGGAGGCGGCGGGCGACTGCGACACGCTGCTGCTCGACAAGACCGGCACGATCACCATCGGCGATCGGCATGCCAGCGAGTTTCGGGCGGTGAACGGCGTCTCCGCTGCGGAGCTGGCCGATGCGGCCCTGCTCGCGAGCCTGGCCGACGAGACACCCGAGGGCCGCTCCATCGTCGCGCTCGCGCGCGAAAAGTTCAACGTGACGACCGCAGCCCTGCCCGATGGGGCCGAGGTCATTCCATTCACGGCGCAAACCCGTATTTCGGGAATTCGGATCGGCCCCGCCGTCATCCAGAAAGGCGCAGTGGATTCCGTCTTCAAGGCCAATCCCGGCGCGGGTGACGGAGCCGCGGCCAGCGAGTTGCGGCGCATGACGGACGAGATCGCGCGCGCTGGCATGACCCCGCTTGCCGTCGCCAAGGACGGCCGCATCCTCGGTGCGATCGCGCTCAAGGATGTCGTCAAGGCGGGCATACGCGAACGGTTCGGCGAGCTGCGCCGGATGGGCATCCGGACGGTGATGATCACCGGCGACAATCCGCTGACCGCCGCCGCCATTGCGGCCGAGGCCGGCGTGGATGATTTCCTTGCGCAAGCGACACCTGAGGACAAGCTGGAGCTGATCCGGAAGGAGCAGCAGGGCGGTAAGCTGGTCGCGATGTGCGGCGATGGCACCAACGACGCGCCAGCGCTGGCGCAGGCCGATGTCGGCGTGGCGATGAATACCGGCACGCAGGCGGCGCGGGAAGCCGGCAACATGGTCGACCTGGACAGCGATCCCACCAAGCTCATCGAGATCGTGGGGCTGGGCAAGCAGCTGCTGATGACGCGCGGCGCGCTCACCACCTTCTCGGTAGCAAATGACGTGGCCAAATATTTCGCGATCATCCCCGCCATGTTCATCGCCATCTATCCAGGACTCGCCGTACTCAACGTCATGGGGCTGGCGACACCGCAAAGCGCGATCCTGTCGGCGATCATCTTCAACGCCTTGATCATTCCCCTGCTGGTGCCGCTTGCCCTCAAAGGGGTGAAGTATCGCCCCATCGGAGCCGGCCCGCTCTTGCGCCGCAATCTCATGATCTACGGCATCGGCGGTCTCCTGGCGCCCTTTATCGGAATCAAGCTGGTCGACCTCGTCGTCAACGGCGCCGGGCTTGTTTAGGGAATTTCGCAATGGACAATGAATTTTATTCAGCGCTGCGCCCCTCAGTGGTGCTCACGCTCTGTTTCGCGGTCTTGCTGGGAATAATCTATCCGCTCGCCCTGTGGGGCGTCGGGCAGCTTGCATTCCCTTTTCAATCTAATGGAAGTCTCGTCCGCAAGGATGGCGTCGTGATCGGATCGACCGTGATCGGGCAGGCTTTCACCTCCGATCGTTATTTTCAGACGCGGCCTTCGGCGGCTGGCAAGGGCTATGACGGGCTCGCATCGTCCGGCTCCAATCTCGGCCCCACCAGTCAGGCGTTGGTCGACCGGATCAAGAGCGATCTCAAAAAGCAGCGCGACCAAGGCGTTGCAGGTCCGCTTCCTGCCGATCTCATCACTGCTTCGGGCTCGGGGCTGGACCCCGACCTCTCACCCGATGCGGCGCTCGTTCAGGTTCCGCGGATCGCCAAGGCGCGCAACCTGCCGGAAGCTCGCGTGCGGAGGCTCGTTGAACAATCCATCGATCAGCCCCTGTTGGGCTTCATTGGCGAGCCGCATGCGAACCTATTTGAACTCAATCGACAGCTTGACGGGATTGTAGCAAACTCCGCCCGGTGAATACGCGGCCCGACGACATCGAACGCCCGAAACCGGAGGCGTTTCTGCGCGAGGCGGCGCAGGAGGGGCGCGGCCGGCTCAAGGTATTTCTCGGCGCGGCGCCGGGTGTCGGCAAAACCTACGAGATGCTCTCCGAGGGGGCGTCAAGGCGGAAAGCGGGCGTGGACGTGGTGGTGGGCGTCGTCGAAACGCACGGGCGGGCCGAGACCGAGGCGCTGACGCGCGGTCATGAAATCATCCCGCGCCGCGAGGTGGAATATCAGGGACGCCAGCTTACCGAGATGGATGTCGACGCGATCCTCGCGCGGGCGCCTCAGCTCGTGCTCGTCGACGAATTGGCGCATACCAATGCGCCTGAGAGCCGGCATCCCAAGCGCTATCAGGATGTCGAGGAATTGCTCGATGCCGGGATCGACGTCTATTCGACGGTCAACATCCAGCATCTCGAAAGCCTGAACGATGTGGTGGCGTCGTTCACGCGCGTTCGCGTCCGCGAAACCGTACCCGACCGGATCCTCGAAAGCGCGGAGATCGAGGTTGTCGACATTCCGCCCGACGAGCTGATCGAGCGGCTCAAGGAAGGCAAGGTCTATATCCCGCACGAGGCGACGCGGGCGCTCAATCATTTCTTTTCCAAATCGAATTTGTCGGCGCTCCGCGAGCTGGCGCTGCGCCGGGCGGCGCAGGCGGTGGACGCGCAGATGCTCGATTATCTGCGCCAACATGCGCTGGCCGGAACCTGGGCGGCGGGGGAGAGAGTGGTGGTGGCGGTCAACGAACTGCCCGAGGCCGAACTGCTGGTGCGCGCCGCGAAAAGAACCGCCGACGCGCTGAGCGCGCCATGGACGGCGGTGCATGTCGAAACCCCGCGGAGCCGATCGCTCAGCGAGGAAGAACAGAAACGGCTAGGAAGTGTCCTCAATCTCGCGAGCCAGCTTGGCGGATCGGTGGCTTCCATACCCGCATCGTCAGCTGTCGCCGGGATCAAATCCTACGCGGCCGAGGCGCGGGCGACCCATTTGATCGTAGGGAAATCTTCGCGGTCCCGATGGTTCGAGTTGCGTCATGGCTCGATCGTCGATCGGCTGGTCCGGGAAACGCCGGGCGTTGCCGTGCAAGTTCTGCCGCTCGGCCGTGCGCCGGCGCGGGCACGAGGGACGGTCAATCTCGATCGCAAGTGGGGGGATCCGAAAGGCTATGCGCTGACTGTACTGATGACGGCAGCGGTCACCGCGTTCGGCAGCGCGCTGTTTCACATTCTCAATCTCGGGAATGTGGCGCTGCTCTATCTGTTGCCGGTGATGTTTGCCGCGAGCCTGTTCGGATTGCGGGCAGGGATCTTCGCCGGGCTGGTCTCGACGCTGGCCTATAATTTCTTCTTCCTCCCGCCGACCGGCACGCTGACCGTCAGCAATCCCGAAAACATCATAACGATCATCGTGCTGCTGTCGGTCGCCGTCGTCACCAGCCAGTTCGGCTCCCGCTTGCGGGCGCAGGCCGATCTTGCCGCCACGAGCGCCAAGCAGAACGCCGCCTTGGCCGGGTTCGTCCGCCAGCTTACCGCAACCAACAATGACGAGGAGCTGATGCAGGCGATCTGCGCGGAGATCGCGCGCCTCTTCGACGTCCGGGCCGTCCTGCTGGTGAACGGCGAAAGCGGCCCCGAGCTTCGCG
>Ga0207647_10000554_pt1 | contig 29668 bp, 28 predicted proteins | sample KBSCornC2_FD_184295 | JGI IMG/M metagenome (GOLD analysis project Ga0207647, IMG submission 184295) | Corn rhizosphere microbial communities from Kellogg Biological Station, Michigan, USA - C2 (SPAdes) (version 2) | ecosystem: Host-associated > Plants > Roots > Rhizosphere ... | reverse complement strand
AGATTGTCCCACGCCAGATCGGCGAGCGTGGCGCCGCGCTCCTTGCCGTAGACCGCCTCGTCGATCCGGTTCTCGAAATAGGTGGTGAAACCTTCATTGAGCCAGACGTCCGACCAGGTGGCGTTGGTCACGAGATTACCCGACCAGCTATGCGCCAGCTCGTGAGCGATCACATCCACGTTGGATTTGTCGCCGGTGATGATGGTCGGCGTGGCGAAGGTGAGGGTGGGGTTCTCCATCCCGCCGAAGGGAAAGGAAGGGGGCAGGACGAGAATGTCGTAGCGGCCCCAGCGGTAGGGGCCGTAGAGCTTCTCGGCCGCGGCGACCATCTTCTCGGTATCGGAGAGCTCGCGCGCGGCGCGATCGAGCATCGCGGGCTCGGTATAGACGCCCGTGCGTGGGCCCAGGGGACGGAAAGCGAGATCGCCGACCGCGATAGCGATGAGATAAGGCGGGACATTATGGTCCATTCGGAAGCGGTAACTGTGCCAGCCCTTGCCGGCGGGCACACCGGCGGGCGTCAGCCGCTCCGCGCTCATCACCGCGACGAGATCGGACGGGACGGTAATCTTCGCGCTCCAGCTTTGGCGGATGCCGGGGCTGTCCTGGGTGGGGATCCAGCTGCGGTTGTTGATCGATTCACCCTGGCTGTAGAGATAGGGCTTCTTCTTGCCCGCGGTGAGCGAGGGGGGCAGCCAGCCGAGCGCGCTTGCATCCGGGCTGGAACGATAGGTGATGACGATCCGCCGCGCGCCGCCGATCTCGACCGTGAGCGGCGCGCCCTTGTAATCATCATAGGCGCCGACCGAATATTTGAGCGGCCGACCGGCGGCATCGGTGATGCGGGAGATGACGAGCTTGTTGTCGTCCAGCACGATCTCGCGCGCGCCGGGCCGGGCGAGGATGTCGAGCGCCGCCGTGCCGGCGACCGTCTTGGTCGCGAAATCGACCCGCAGATCGAGATCGATGTGCGTCACCCGCGCGACATCCGGCCGGGCATAAGAGAGCGTATCGCGCGCCTCCGGCGTGGTGAGGATCGGCGAGGGGGCGTCGGGACGGGCGAGGAGGGGCGTGGCGATCAGGCTGCCCGCGAGCAGCAGTGGGGCGGGGGCGAGTGCGAAGCGGCGCATTCAATGTCTTTCCGAATTCGGATGGATGCGGCCTTGTGAGCCGGCCGCCCATGCGCGGCAAGCGGGACCTGAACCGCCGATGTGACGTTCACTGCAGCAAGGAGAGCGTTGCTGACCCTCTGGTTCGAATTGTCGATCGCGGCGCTGATCGTGCCCACGCTTGCGTTGACGCATGGCCTGGGGCTGTTGGGCATGTCGCACATGTTCAACCTGACCGACGAGGCCCTGCTCCACAAAAGGCTGAGCCCGCGATCCATCCTGCTGGTGGCGTTCATGGCGATATTGCTGTTCATGCTGCATTCGATCGAGATCGGAGCGGTGGGACTGCTGTTCCTGTTTGGAGGGGCGAGCGAGACGCTGACGCAGGCGCTGGTATTGTCCGCCTCCTATTACACGACCACGGGTGCGGGGCCCGAGACGCTGCCGGCAGGCTGGCGCATCATCGGCCATGCGGAATCGCTGCTGGGCCTGCTGCTGATCGGCTGGTCGACCGCGTTCCTGGTCCGCAAGATCGACCGGCTGCAGGAGCGCGCAAGCGACCGGCCGGAAGACGAGCGGCATCGCCGGCTGCGCGCGGGCAGCGGCTATGGCGGGCATGAGGAGCAAGCGGAGTGAGGCGGGGAGGGCATCAAGTTCGATGTTGGATATTAAGTGAATATCGTCATGTCGCGCTTGTCCCGGTATCCACCTCGCCGCAAGCGATGCGCGTGTGGCTCGGTGGACCCCGGCACCCTTGCCTTTGCAGGGACAGGTAGCGCCGGACGACGGTGTGGGGGAATGCGCCGATAGCCACACGTCCTTGAGAGGACGTGTGGCATCGTGGCTTGGACACAAGCTGTTCGACCGGCGCGGTTCCGTCACCTGATCGGGTGCGGGAGGCTGCGGTCTGGCCTTGTCCCGGACGAACCGGGGATGCCGCCCGCAAGCCCCTGCTGCGCGGCACCGGCGGTGGCTGCGGCCTTTGACTGGGTGGCGTTGCTGCCCCTGGCGGGATCGCTTCCTTCAGCATCGTCCGCCTAGCTACGGTACACGATGCCAGCCGGTGGCCGCGGAATTTGCCGGGGGTTACCCCTCAAACGTCGGCGGCATAGCCACGGTACGCGAGGCCGGCATCCCCTCAGCAAGGCGTGAGCCTTTCGAGGCGGGACGGAAAGTGGCGAAGCTGCTTCTTCAAGTGCATCCGAGGAGCTTCGCGCCGGTCGTTCCTCGCTTGTGCGGCGGGGCTGAGCCTGATTGCGTGACCCTGCAGGTGCCGCGCGCCGGGAAAGCATGTACTTGGTTTGTTCCAAAATGTCAAGAAGGCTGAGGCGCGAGCGAGGGAAGGCTCCGGCCAGAGACCGCCATAAACTCCTCCCGACAATCGTTCGCCAAAACGCCGCTTGATCCATTCTAGAGCTAACCTTTGCCCCGACATGTCATAGTTCAGGCGGCGTGACTCGGCAGAAAAGAGCTCGGTCTTGCTGAGTCAAATATGTAAATTATGTCCGAAATGACTCAATTGGATTCCTAGGACATCACGGCTTCTGATAAAAGAAAAGCTGTCGAGTCGCTCAAAAAACTAAGATAATCCGGCAATCAAGTCGCGCTTTGACTTTGATAGTGGACGGTCTGTGTCATGTGGGCTTCCGGCATATACTTAATGTGGAGGAATGTATGTCTGCTGGAGTGAAGGAAGTCGTTCGCATTGTCGCGCCCATTGCGCTGAATGCGCTGGTGCAGGCCGCAGAGGGCCTGCTCTCGGGTGTGGTTTATGCGGAAAAGCGATGGGCTCTGAAGGCCCGGGCGACTGCGGGCACCGACGATGCCGCGGCGATGCAGGAGGACCTCAATACCTATGTGACCACCAACTTTGCCACATCCTATGGCTATTACTTTCAGGGGCTCCAGTCGCAGCCCAATCCCATCGGCGGGAAAACGCCCCTGGTGGTGTCGGCGACGGCCGATATCGTTGTCTGGGATCCAAATACCGGCATTAACAGTATCCAAAACTACATGCAGACGATTCTGCAGGGCTCCGTAAAGCCGAGCGACAGCATCAACATCGCCACAAACCTGGCCAGCATTTTTGGCGATCGCTTCAAGGAAGAAAGCCTTGAATGGACGCCGCTGATGAAGCGCTACAATCAGCCAGACGGCTTGATTGCTGACACGTACATGGTGACCGCCGCCGCGACGGACGTAAACAATAATCGCGCTGGCATCGCGTCATATTGTTACGTCGCCTACACCCTGTCCTAAGTAATTCGGAATGGAGCGAACCATGCTGGATTCATATCGATGGGGCAACCATACCGGAATGAATATGACGCCGAGAAATCCGCAAGATATTGCGGGACTGTCGGCGACGAATACGATCCCTCTTCAGGGCGGTATGGCACATGCCTGTGTCTTTCCCGGCGGACATAACGGAATCAACAACGTCCGGTTCATCGTCGAGACGGACCCTTTACCGACCGATCCTCTGCACTTCCTGATCGTGCTGCCGTTCAATCCATGGCATCTTACGATGGCACAGTGGGCGGCCAGCCGGGCCGGCATCAACAATAACAATCAGGCGACCTGGCTTGCCCCGACCGTAACGCTGTTCAACCTGTCCCAGCTCTTTTTCGTTGCGCAGAGTATTGCTGTGAACACTGCCAAGTCCTTGCCGCCTTTCGATGGCGTTCCCCAGGTCGATCGAGCGAGGGTGCGGCTGCTCTGGCATGTGGCATATTGGGATGGACCACTTTCCGGGCTGGCGGTGTTCGAGGAACAGCGTTGTTGGTTCAAGGTTGCCGACCCAGACGCGGCTGAAAGAGGAGCGCTGCTTTATCCGCTGGACGAAGGCGAATGGCTCCGCGAACGGGAAAAGCACCAGCGCTTTCAGCGCTTCGTTGGCAGACACACGGATTATGACGCGCTTGGCCGACGCGACATCGGCGATGTGCTCCCCAGCGAAGCATGGCCTCATTTCTTCGAAGAGAAAGTTGGCGCCGTTCCGGATAACGACGGCAGCGCCTATACCCGTCGGCCAGCAATCGCCTGGTTTAAAATCTAGTTTGTCGCGTTGATCCTGGCCCCGGTGGCTAAGATCCTTAACCCAGACATTCAGGGATGCGCGGCCTGCGGGCGCATTGATCCTGGTGGGGGTGCGGATGGGCCACCGGCGCCGGAGGCTATGGCTGCAGCGTCAGCCTCATTTTGCGCCCGGACTGCATAAATCCCCCCGAATGGGATTATCGGTTCGAACACACCATAGGTGTTGACTATATCCTGCGCCTCGACTGGGCACGTCAGGCGCCGTGCCTTGCCGGCTTGGTTCGTGAAGACCGTCGCCGACCGGATTTGATCGGCGATCGCCACGATCTTCGCTGCCGATGTGTGGTTCGCGAAAACGGCCCTTTCGTTCATCTTGCGGGCGGCGCTGCGTGACGGGCGCATGTGCGTCGCCGCGAGGGTCAGGGCATGTTCAACGTCGCGCCGAAATTGCAGCCCTTCGTTTACGCCGAACCGGCGGCCGGATCACTTCGGTCAGGCGGCGCGCGCCATGCGGGGCGGCGCGGTCGGGGCTGTCCGCTTGTCATGGACGATGAAGCGGCCGACCAGCGCGCTCAGCCCCTCGGCCTGATCGTTGAGGCTGCGCGCGGCGGCCGAGGTTTCTTCGACCAGCGCGGCATTTTCCTGGGTTGCGCTGTCGAGCTCCCCGATCGCCGCGTTCACCTGGTGCAGATTGCTCGCCTGACGCTCAGCCGCGCTGGCGATCTCGGCGACGGCGCCGTTCATGGAACCGAGTCGTCCGGCAATGCGGCCGAGCGCATCGCCCGTGCGATCGACCAGCTTAACGCCGTTCGCGATCTGCTCGACGCTCTGCTTGATGAGCGCCCCGATCTCGCTCGCAGCATCGGCCGAGCGCTGCGCGAGCTGACGCACCTCGCTCGCGACGACCGCGAAGCCGAGGCCGGCGTCGCCCGCGCGGGCGGCTTCGACGCCGGCATTGAGCGCCAGCAGGTTGGTCTGGAACGTGATGCCGTCTATCACGCCGATGATCTTTTCGATTTCCTTCGAGGTGCGCTCGAGTGATCGCATCGCGGCGACCGCCTGATCGACGATAATCCGGCTTTCTGCACCTTCGGCGTCGGTCTCGCGCACGGAATCGCTGACCGAGCGAGCATGGTCCGCCGTTTCGCGAACCATGATGACGAGCTGGTTGAGCGCGGCGGTCGATTCCACCAGCGCGGCGGCCTGTCGTTCGGTGCGGCCGCCCAGATCGGCCGAGGCCGCGCTGACCTCGCTCGCCGCCGCGAAGACAAGGCGGCTACCCTGGTTCGCCTCGATCATGACCTCTGCCAGTTTTTCCAGCGCTTCGTTGAAATTGGCACGCAGATGCTCATAGCCCGCGGGAAATTCCTGAAGGATGCGGTGGGCGAGATTGCCCTGGGCGAGTGCGGCCAGGGCATCGCCGAGCGCATTGCCAAGTTCGCCGCGCGTCCTGCTTTCCGCCTCCGCGCGAACCGCGGCCATCCCTTCCTTGATCGTGCCCACGACGCGCGCCAGATCGCCGATCTCGTCGTGCTTGCGCGCGGCGGGAATGTCGAGGTCGAACCGCCCACCGGCCATTTCGCCAAGGCTCTGCTGAAGTTCGGCGAGCGGACGCAGCAATCGGCGCCAGGTTGCCAGGATGGACGTCAATGCAATCGCCAGACCCAGCCCGGCGAGCGTCAGCGCGAGGCTCATCGCGCTATGCCGGGTGGCCGTGGCGGCAGCCGTCCCCTCGTGCACAAGCGCGATATTATATTCGATATCGGCATCGAGCGCGGCGTCGAGACGGGCTCCCGTCTGCTCGGTGAGCGCGCGATACAATGTCGTTGCCCGATCGGTCTGGATTGCCAGCGACAGGCGCCGCAACTCCGGCAGCGCCGCCTTAAAATCGCTCCAGCGCGCCTGCGCGGTTTGAAACAGCGCGCGATCCTTGTCATCGGACAGCAGCGCTCCATAGCTTTCCAGCTTGCGATCGATATCGGCGATCATCGGGTCGACCGTCCGGTCGATGGCCATCGTTGCCTCGGTCGTCGGCGCCAGAACGTGACGGCCGAGCGTTACCGACAGGGTGTTCGCCTGATCCTTGATCGATTGCAGCAACAAGACGCTGGGGACGCTGTTGGTCGCAACATAATCGAACCCGCTGCCCATCGAGCGGACCGAGCCGATGAAGGCAACGCTCAGCGCCAGGATGATCACCATGAAGGCAATATTCAGCCCGTTGAACACCGTCTTGATGCGAAACCCGCCCATGATACTCCCCCGGCGCGCTAATACCCCTACGGGCGAATCCTAGTTGCCGGGCGATTAAGGATCCGTTGTGGTCACGTAACGTATTTATACGGTGGCGAGAGGCCACCAATCCGGCGCAACCCTGTTGCCTGGCCTGATGGCGGGCGAGCCGAAGGCGCGCCAAGGGTTGCGGAGGTATCGCGGGAAGAATCGCGGCCTGCTTCCGGGGTGGAAAAGACGGGCAGGAGACTGGCCAAGTAACCGCCAGAGAAACTTCATGGGGGGGGCCTCAGGAGATATTTCGTTCCAGCTCTCGCGCTTCGCACCGGTTTGGCGCTTCGACGGGGCCGGGAACCACTGCCAGTCGGGCGCGCTGGCCTACAAGGACGAGGTGGTTTTCAACTGGATCGCGGAAAGGCTTGGGCGCGAGCCGGTCTCATGAAGAAACTCGTGAAGGGGCAAGCGCCTCGACCCATAGCTTCATTCGGCGAGATAAGCGGCAAGGTCCTCCGGTGATCCGTTTGGAAACGCTTGCCGTAAGGCGTCCAGAAATGCGGAGACCCGGGCGTTCAGGAGCCTGCGCGTAGGATAAAGTGCCCAGAGCGCGATGTTCGAATCCGGAACGTCACCCCAATGCGCGAGCCGCCCCGTGGCAATGTCGCCGCTGACCAGCGAAACGGGCAGACGCGCTGCGCCGACACCAGCACGGATGGCATCACGGATCATGACCAGCGACGATAGTCGGAGCACCGGATCGACCGCAAAGCTGGATCGCCCCTCCGACGTGATCATGGTCCACTTTTCTGCGAGGTCCTCACCGCGAACCACAACCGGCACGATCGCGCCACGAGCCCGCGGCAGGACCGGACTTGCGACCACGACCAAACGGTCATGGAGGAACGTCCGCCCGACCAAGGTCTCGTCGTGACCTGGATTGACGCGGATCACCAAGTCATAGCCTTCCTCGATCATTTCGACCGCCCGATCTTCAGTCGTGACCTCAAGCCGGACTTCCGGATATTGAAGTGAAAATTCCGCGGCCAAGCGGCCCATCGCAATCTGAGAGAAAAGCAACGGCGCACTGATCCGCAGCCGTCCGCGCGGCCGCTCGCTGCCGGATGCAATCGCCGCGGTTGCTTCGGCCAGATCGGTCAGCAACGCGCCCGCACGCTGGAACAACATATGTCCTTCCTCGGTCAGCTTGAGGTCACGCGCGCCGCGCTGGAACAGGCGTAGATTCAGGCTCTCTTCTAGTTCGGACACGCGCCGCGACAGCGTGGCCTTGGGCCGTCCAGCGGCACGAGCCGCTCTGCCGAATCCGCCGTGCCGGGCGACGAGGATGAAGTCCGCAAGGGCGAGCAGATCCATGTTCCACCTGTGAGACGATGTGTCCAAAATGAGCGTCTATTTGCGCGCGTATGGATCACTCATTTGTCGCTCGCCAGCAAGGCACATCAAGGAGCGACTCTCATGACCATTCTTGTAACCGGAGCTACCGGCCGCGTAGGCCGCCACGTCATCGATCAACTTGCCGCGCGCGGCGCCACGGTGCGCGTGCTCACCCGCGACCCCGCCAAGGCCGCTTTCCCCGCCCCGGTGGAGGTCGTGCAGGGGGATTTGCTCGACATCGATGCGCTGCGAGCGGCTTTCTTGGGGGTCACGACCCTGTTCCTGCTCAATGCGGTGACCGGCGACGAGTTCACCCAGGCGATCCTGACGCTGAACGTCGCGCGCGAGGCGGGCGTCGAGCGCGTGGTCTACCTATCGGTATTCCAGGCCGACCGCGCGGTGAATGTGCCCCACTTTGCGGTGAAATCCGGCGCGGAGCGGATGCTGGAGCAGATGGGGTTCAGTGCCACCATTCTGCGGCCTACCTACTTCATCGACAACGAACTGATGGTGAAAGACTTGATCCTGCAGCACGGCGTCTACCCCATGCCGATCGGCAGCAAGGGGCTCGCCATGGTGGACGCGCGCGACATCGCGGAAGTCGCCGCGATCGAGCTGATCCGTCGCGATCAGGCCCCGGGCAAACTGCCGAGCGAGACGATCAATCTCGTCGGCCCCGACACGCTGACGGGCGCCGATGTGGCGGCGATCTGGTCCGATGTGTTGGGCCGGCCGATCGTCTATGGCGGCGACGATCCCAGCCATTTCGAGCAGAACATGGCGAGCTTCATGCCCAAGTGGATGGCGTATGAGATGCGTCTGATGGCCGAGCGCTATGTCAGCGACGGCATGATCCCGGCCGACGGAGACCGCGAGCGGCTCGTGGAGATGCTGGGTCGGCCGCTGCGCTCCTATCGCGCCTTCGCCGCCGACGTCGCCGCTGACTAACGTCATGATCATTGGCTGCTCGTCAGGCTTCGGCCTGGCGACGGCCCAAGCCTTTGAGCTCAATTCGTCCTCACAAGCGCGCATCTCTCCGATCCGGCAAGAAAAGCGCTTCTCATAGACGCGCCATGAGGGCAGCAATGCCCTCGGGACGTTTTCAGGGAAGCCAAGTGTTCGAGGGTTTCAAAGCCGCCGCGCTCCTTCTGATGTGCTTCGCGGTCCCGAGCGAAGGGGCAGGACAGGGCAAGGACGCTGGGGTGAACCAGAGCGTCGTCGCGATAAGCGACAGGTCCATGCATATCGAGCAGATCGACTCACAATATCTGCAGGAGCGGCGTTCGATCTTCATTTATGTCCCGGCGAATGCGCATGCGCCGATGCCGGTAATTTATGTCGCAGATGGGCTCGCGCCGCAGGTGGCTCCCGTCATCCATGCCCTTGCGGAGGCGGGCCTCGCACATGAAGTCATCATTGTCGGCATACCGCCCGGACCAATGTTCGATCGGCCGCCGACCCCTGCAATGTTCAGGCGCAACGGCGAGTTTCGGTCGCAAGAATATCTGGAATATTTTCCGGGAGGACGAGAGCGTTTCGCTGCTCACGAACAATTCCTTATTCGGGAGGTGATGCCGCTGGTCGAAAGGAAATGGGGAGCATCTACAGATCGTCGCGACCGTGCGGTGATGGGGCAATCCAACGGTGCCGCCTGGGCTCTATCCATGGCGTCCCGCCATGCGGATCTGTTTTCGACAGCCATCGCGCTATCGTTCGGATGGAAACCGACGCTAAGGCAACTGCGGAAAGGCGGTGCGATAGATCGCCTCTACCTCAGCGTTGGAACTGAAGAGCCGCCGGCCTTCCCGCTGCGCTCCAGGCAGGCTGCCGACGTCTTGGGCCCACGCGCTACCTGGCTACGGTTCGATGTGACGCCCACGCAGCATGGGCAGGCCGCCTGGAATGACCGCTATCGCGATGCATTGGCCTGGGCGTTCGCAAGTGGGCCGCATCATACGGGAACTCAGGCTGGTTCGCGGTGATCTGCCCATGAGTGGAGGTGGCAATTTGGAGGGCAAGTGGACAAACTCGACCTGAAGAAAACCAGGAAAGCGCTTTTCACCGGGCCTCTCAACCGTTTCGTTCCGATCGATGTGCCGCGAGTTTCGTACTTCATGGTCGACGGTCATGGCGACCCGAACACGGCTCCGGCCTACAAGCTGGCCGTCCAAAGCCTCTACGCAACGGCCTATACCGCGAAGTTCGCCTGCAAGGGGCAGGGAAAGGACTTTGTCGCGATGCCGTTGGAGGGGCTTTGGTCGGCCCCTGACCCGGAAAGCTTCACCGCCCGGCGTAAGGACGAATGGGATTGGACCATGATGATCATGGTGCCGGACTATGTGGATGACGCAATATTCCAGGCGGCCAAGACCGGCGCGCGGGAGAAGATCGGCACGCTTCCGGATAGCCTGCGGCTGGAGCGCCTGGAGGAAGGCCTGTGTTTGCAGGCCTTGCATATCGGCAGCTATGATGACGAAGGACCGCTGCTGGCCATGTTGCACGGAGAGGTCATGCCGTCGGGCGGCTATGAGTTCGCCGGTCGGCACCATGAGGTCTATCTCAGCGATCCCCGCAAGACATCGCCCGAACGGCTGAAAACCGTGATCCGCCAACCCGTTCGTCGAAAGGGAATGCCGGCGTCCTAGCCCTTCCACCCCGCTTCTTGGTACAAGGAGGGCCACGGGCATCGCTCAGCACAACGGGAGCACTCCATGAACAAATGCGCCGCCTTGGTCTTGGTGGCCGCAATGGCCCTGGTGCCCATCTGGGGAAGTTCGCTGTCGGCCGCCGCCCCTCCAAATGGCGGGACCATCTCGATCGAGCCCAAGACCGCCGACGGAGACTATGATTCCGCGACGCCCTCGTTTGTGAACGCCGCAAGCGAAGCGCTCGCGGCGAAGGGTTTCACCATCCTCGAGGATCCCGGCCATTCCGCCTATGTTGCGGAGCTGATCCTGAGCCGGGCCGAGGTTGGAACCGGAACGGCCAAGGCTTCGGCAGGGAGTGCCGCTGTTACGCCCGGGGGCGCGTATGGCAGCGTTGGCGCGGGCGTCGTCATACCGCTGCCAACCGGAAAATCCCGGCTGGTTCCGCTTCAGCGCACGCGCCTGGAAATGCGCATTCGCAAGCGGGGAGAGGAAGGCGTCGTCTGGGACGGCGTCGCGGTGACCGTGCGGCCGGCCGGCACGAAGAAGGGAGCGAATGAAGTGGTCGCGTCGGATCTCAGCGAAGCCGTCCTGCGCACCTATCCCGCGGAACCCAAGGACATTGTCGGCGTGCCCTGAGGCATGCGAACGGCGGTAGGGATTGGGGAAACGATTGTCGGGCGGACCGCGTTACTCGCGCGTGCCGTACCCTCGTTCAGCCCATGCCCGTGTCCGTGCCAGACGCGCGGTGCCGCCGGTGTCGCTGCTTGCGGCGTCCGCAGTGCTGCTGTCCGGCTGCAGCGCGCTGCTCAAGCAGGGTGGGGCGGCCGGGGCGGGTGTTGCAGGCGCAAGCATCGCGGGCGCGGTTACCAAGGATGCCGCGGTCACGGCGGGTATCGGGCTTGGCCTGAACGCCGCGGCGTCGGCGGGGGTGAAAGCGATCGAGAAGCGGGTCCACCGTACGGAACAGGATTCGATCGCCGCCGCCGCCGGCCCGCTTGCGGTAGGGCAGACGGCTACCTGGTCTTCAGGGCATTACAAGATTTCGGTCGAAGCCAATGGGCATGGGGAACTGACCGTCAGCCGTCTGATCCGGACGGGCAACCTCGACTGCAAGGAAATCGTGTTTTCGGTCGATTCCACGGTCAAGCATAAGCTCGACCGCGCCTTTTACACGACGATTATCTGCCGCGACGGCGCGGTCTGGAAGTGGGCTACGGCCGAGCCTGCGACGGAACGCTGGGGCTCGCTGCAGTGAACAAGCCGGTCGAGTGGTGGGGCCGGACGGCGGTGGCGCTTCCCGCACTTTTGCTATGCCTGCCAGGATGCACCGACCTCGGCGCAATCGCGGGTGCGGCGACCGGCGCGGCGAGTGGAACGGGTTCGGCCAACCCTGCACTCGGCTATGCGGTCGGGATCGGGACCAAGGCGGCGGTGGATGCCCTTATCCAGCACATAGCCCGCTCGCGGCGGCGGGCGGAGCAGGATCAGATCGTCGTCGCGGTTGGAACGCTGCCGGTGGGTCAGAGCACGCCGTGGCGCATTCGGCACGCGATACCGATCGGCGATGCGCATGGCGATGTCACAGTCGTACGCGACATTCCAAATTTGCTGACGCGCTGCAAAGAGGTGGTCTTCACGGTCATTGCCGGCGACGGGCCAAACAGCCCGCGGGGCTATTACGCGACCACCGCCTGCCAGCATGGAGCGCAATGGAAATGGGCGCTGGCCGAACCGGCGACACCACGCTGGGGCGTGCTCCAATAGGCGTTGCCGACGAGGGATCGACACCGCCGGCCCGGGCCAGGCGGTGCCGATTTCGTCCCTGCCGTTTGTCGGCGTCGGCTCGGAAACGACTCGTGCCGCGGCGGGCTGCGCTCAGTCGAAGAGCTCCGACAGGAACGACTTCCGCTTATGATGGCCCCTGTCGCGATAGTCGCCGCGGTCGTAGCGCGGCGCTTCCCCTGCAAACGGCGCCGGTGCGGGTGCCGCCGGCGCGGTACGCTCGACGATCTTGTCGAGCTCCCCGCGATCGAGCCACACGCCTCGGCAGGTCGGGCAGTAATCGATCTCTATGCCCTGCCGGTCGGACATGACCAGCACCGCTCCGTCCACCGGGCAGGTCATCGCGGCCATTTCTTGCTGGGTGCGCATTGCTCAGGCCCTCCCAAGGTTCAGTTGGCGGAGGTACAGCCGGTCCTTGATCGCCAGCCGCAGCTTCTTCAGCCGCAACAGCCGCATGCTGTCGGGAAATCGCCGCTTGAGCTCGCGCCGGATCTCGTCGTCGAGCCTCCGATGAAGGACGGTCAGTCGATAAATCAATGCGTTCATAGCCTCTTTCCAATCAATGTTGATCGATCGGGGAGTGCTACGATGCAGGGGAACCGAAACGACGAGCCTGCATCGAGAGCCATCCCGATGCGGTCCGACATCACGGTCGTTCAAGAACGGCCGCCAGAGGGGCCCGGTCCGCACACGCAATCTATGGTCCAGCCAACGGGAATCAAGGGCGCTCACCGGCCTTTTCCATCGGCTCGGCTGATCGAGAGGGAAGCGGGGGGGGCGAACCGCCGCGATAGGGGCTCGCGTAACGGGAAGATGCGAGGAAGGCCTACTTTCCGCCGTCTCCGGTCAACGCCTCCCGTCTCTTTCGCGACCAGATGTTCAAGGCTTCTACCGCCGCCGAAAAGGCCATTGCGGTATAGATATAGCCCTTGGGAACATGCGCGCCGAAGCCATCGGCGATGAGGACCGCGCCGATCATCAGCAGGAAGCCCAAGGCCAGCATGACGACTGTCGGATTCCGGTTGATGAAGTTCGCCATGGGGTCGGCGGCGAACAGCATTACCAACACTGCGAAGACGACCGCGACGATCATGACCGGAAGATGCTCGGTCATGCCGACGGCAGTCAGGATGGAATCGACCGAGAAGACCAGGTCCAGCAACAGGATCTGAACGATCGCGCCGCTGAAGGAGAGGGTCTTTCGGACGACATCGAACACGTCATCGTTGGGACGGGGATCCGCATTGTGATGGATTTCCTTGGTCGCCTTCCAGACGAGGAACAGGCCGCCCGCTATAAGGATCAGGTCCCGCCACGAGAATTGCGTCTCAAAGGTCGGCTCGCCATGCGCGCCCGGCGAGCCTTGAATACCCAGGTCGATGACCGGCGCGGTCAATCCGACGAGCCAGCTTATCGCGGACAGGAGCGCGAGGCGCATGAACAGAGCCAGGCCGATGCCCACCCTGCGCGCCTTCGTCCGCTGACTCTCCGGCAATTTGTTGGTCAGGATCGAGATGAAGATGAGGTTGTCGATGCCGAGCACGACTTCCATCACGACAAGCGCAGTGAGCGCCGCCCAGATCGCCGGGTCGCCGAACAAGCTGATCAGTCCGTCCATACCGATTTGACCTCCCAGGCGGCCAACATGTCGGCCGGGTCGATGGGATCGGTGGCTCGAGGCGCAAGTGGCGAGCCGTGCCGATGCAGTTCAACTGCGCGTCGGTTACGATTGCCGGAAGGACGGGTTCCGTGTGCCCACCTTGCAGCGGTCGATCTGTGGCATGCTCCCCGGTCTCCAACGAGTGAACGGCTCTTCCCAGCGAACAACCCATCCCGCGACATTCGTTTCGCGCTTAGGTGAAGCCGGCCCACTTGAGTGTGGCGTTAGACTGTGTTCGAGCCGTCGGGCGGGAAATTCGCTGGTCCCGCGGCAGGGGAGCGCCAGTGTCATCCGCTTGCCTGACCAGATGCACATTCTGCCCGAAACGAATTGTTGGAACATCAATGCTCGGCTTGGGTTGGACAGTCATTAACCATTGGATAAAAGCGATGACACCGACTGTAACGAAAATTGCCCCTGCGGTTATGATTTTGGTTGGTGCGATGAGCCTGGGAGGCTGTGCCACCAAAGGGTTTGTGAGAGAGCAGGTCGCCACCGTGAGCCAGCGCGTCGACGCGCTCGAGACAAAGCTCAACGAGACCGACGGCACGGCGAAATCCGCCCTTTCACAAGCGCAAGCTGCATCCCAGCAGGCGCAGGCCGCGGCCGGGCAGGCACAGAATAATGGCCAGCGTCTGGATCAGCTCACCACGCGCGTGGACGGTATCGAGCAGCAGATGCAGCAGAATCGGCGGAAGCGGCCGCGTCATTGATGCCGCACGGCTGCAAATGCTGAGCGGATTGTGATCCCCCGCGTCGGCCCTTTGCCGAGGGCGATGACCGTTTCATCCCGAGCGCCTCAAGCGATGACCCATGTCCTCGTGGCGCTTGCCGGGCTTGCGCTGACCGTTCCCGTGCCGGCACGGGCAGCGGATAGCGTTCAGCCGTTGGGATCAACGCCATCGCAGCCGGGAAGCATCCAAATCGAGAGCGAGGCAGACCAATCGGCGGCGGCGATGCGCGTCGCCGATTGGATCGCCGCGTCGGGCGATAATGGTTCGCTGCCCTATATCGTCCTCGACAAGAAGACGGCCTCGCTGTTCCTGTTCAACGCCAAGCGGAAATTGCTCGGCAAGGCACCCGTATTGATCGGTGTCGCCGCCGGAGACGACGCGACGCCCGGCGTCGGCCGCAAGAAGCTGGCGGAAATCGGCCCCGCAGAGAAGACGACCCCCGCGGGTCGCTTTCTTGCGAAATATGGATGGGCCGCAGGACGGCAAAGGGTGCTTTGGGTCGATTATGCCGACTCCGTTGCACTCCACCCGATCCCCAAGGATGCCAGCAAGAACGAACGTCGCCGCCAGCGGATGCTGTCAGCGACCGCAGACGATAACCGCATCACTTTCGGCTGCATCAATGTGCCCACGACATTCTACAGCAAGCGCGTGCGTCCGCTTTTCCAGAAGAAGGGCGGATATGTCTATGTGTTGCCCGACACCAAGCCGCTGGAGATAGTCTTCCCCAGCTTGCGGGTTCAGGCTTTCAATAACAACGTCGCGCCCTGATAGCGGCTTCCATTAAAAGTCGCGTACTCGACCCTTACGCGCGGCGCGGTTCATCACGTCCTGATCCTGATCGGCGCGCGTCTGCCACTCCTTCGCGGTCATGCAGATCTTCTTGCCACCAAGCCGCGAGCCGGTGGGTACTATCGTCTGGCAAATGAGCCTGGGCTTGGCGGGAGCGGTCGCGGCAGGCACCGCGGGAGTTACTGACGCGGGGGCCTGGGGCGCCGCCACATCGTCGGCGGCGATGGCCGGGGCAGCGAGCAAAGCCAGCACCGCGACATAGAAACGCATGCGATTCCCCCTTTTCCTCAGCATCAGACAAGCCCCGAAAATTCGTGACTTTGTTATCAGCACACGTCCGCTGGGTACCACATTTTTCTTGTCCATTTTCGTGAATGAACGGCGTTGATCGCCGGGCGCTATCCGACGTTCAGGATGGCTCCTCGACCGGACCAGCCGAGCGGTGGATACCCGCCTCCCAATAGGGCGGGTCGCCAAAGGCGCCGCGCAGCCATTCGACAAGGGCCTTCACCTTGGCCGATGCGCTGCGGTTGGGCGGATAGGCGATATGGAGCTCCGCACCCTCCGCTTCGGCGCCGATATCGATGCATTGCAGGCGCCCGTCGGCCAGCTCTTCGTGAACGAAGAAGGTCGGCAGCAGCGCAATGCCGAGGCCTGCGAGCGCTGCATCGCGCATCACGAGCCCGTTGTTCACGCGCAGCGCGGCGCGCGGTCGCACGACGCGCGCGCCGCTCTTGTCACTGAAGCGCCAGTCGTTGTTGCGATTGGCGTAGAGCACGGCGGATGCACCTTCGAGATCCTCATATGATCGCGGCATTCCATGCGCGGCGAGGTAGGCAGGCGAGGCGATAAGGACGCGACGGCTGGCGGACAGACGCCGCACTATCAGGCGATTGTCACCGACGGGGCCATGCCGGACCACGGCGTCATAGCCCTCGGCCGCCACGTCAATGAAGCGATCGTCGAGGTCGAGGTTCAGATCGATCGTCGGATGTGCGGCGAGGAAGGCGCACAAGGTCGGGCCGAGATGCAGGATTCCGAAACTAACGGGCCCCGCGATCCGCAACGGCCCCGATAGGGTCCCGCGCCGCTCGGCCAACTGCGCGGCGGCCTCTTCCACCTCGCGCATGATCGTCCGGGCGTGGGTGAGAAAGCCGAGCCCGTCTTCGGTCAGCGCCAGCTTGCGGGTGGTACGCTGTACGAGCCGGGCGCCGAGGACGCGTTCCAGCTCGGCCAGCCGTTCGCTGACGACCGATTTGGCCAGCCCCATCCGCCGCGCGGCCTCGCTGATCGATCCCGCATCGGCCACGGAAACAAACACGGCCACGCCATCGAACTTCAGCATCGTTCGGGATTCCCGGAAACTAGTTTCGGCTTTCGCCGGCTAGTGCGTACGATGCGCCTGCGCCATCTTCTCGTCCAGAGCCCGGCCCATGCCGGCTCGAAACAGGGAGACGCCCGATGATCCATAAGTTCGCCGCTGCGGCGCTGATGCTGGCGCCCCTGCCGGTGGCGGCGCAGATCCAACCCTTCCCGGCCAACTTCCGTGTCCAGGAGATCGCCACCAACGGTACGACCCTGCATGTGCGGGTTGGGGGACAGGGACCCGCGGTGGTGCTGCTGCACGGTTATGGCGAGACCGGTGATATGTGGGCGCCGCTGGCAGCCGACCTGGCGCGCGATCATACGGTCATCGTGCCCGACCTGCGCGGGCTCGGCCTGTCGGCGCGGCCGGCAAGCGGCTACGACAAGAAGACGCAGGGCCGGGACATTGCCGGCGCACTGGACGCACTCAAGGTGAACCGCACCGACCTGGTCACGCACGATATCGGCAACATGGTGGGCTACGCCTTCGCCGCGCAATATCGCACGCGGGTGACGCGGTTCGTCGCCATGGATGCGCCGATCCCCGGCATGGGCCCGTGGGAGGAGATCCTCAAGAACCCGCTGCTCTGGCACTTCCGCTTCGGCGGGCCGGACATGGAACGGCTGGTCGCGGGGCGGGAGCGCATCTATCTTGACCGTTTCTGGAACGAATTTTCAGCGACGCCAGCGAAGTTCAGCGAGGCATCGCGCGAGCATTATGCGGCGCTCTACGCGCTGCCCGGCGCGATGCATGCGGGTTTCGCGCAGTTCGCCGCGTTCGATCAGGATGTGACCGACGACAGAGCTTTCCTGGCAGAGGGCAAACTGACGATCCCGGTGCTCGCGGTGGGCGGCGAGAAATCCTTCGGACCGATGATGGCGACGGTGATGCGCGCCGTTGCGACCGACGTGACGGAGGCCCACGTTCCCGATTCCGGCCACTGGCTGATGGAAGAACAGCCGGCCTACACGGTCACTTTGGTGCGCAAGTTCCTGGATCGCGCGAAATGAGCCGCGCTCAAGCCACGATCGTCCGAACGCAGCTGCTTCTTTTTACCCCGAATTGAAAAGGATCCGCGAGATGACCGATTTTACCGGGAAGAACGTGCTCGTCATTGGAGGCAGCCGCGGCATCGGCGCCGCGATCGTGCGCCGCTTCGCGCATGACGGCGCAAAAGTTGCCTTCAGTTATGCCGGGTCGGCCGACGCGGCCGCCGCGCTGTCGGCCGAGACCGGCGCCGAGGCGATCCGCTCGAACGCGGCCGAGCGCGACGCGGTGATCGAGCTGGTGCGGAACCGCGGCAAGCTCGACGTGCTGGTCGTCAATGCCGGCACCTTCGTTCCGGGCGACGCGCTGGAGATTGAGCCCGATGCGATCGACGCGATGATCGATATCAATATCCGGGCGCCTTATCATGCCGCGGTCGAGGCCGCGCGCCGGATGGAAGAGGGCGGCCGGATCATCGTGATCGGTTCGGTCAACGGCGATCGAATGCCATTCGCCGGTGCGGCCGCCTACGCCATGACCAAATCCGCGCTGCAGGGGATGGCGCGCGGGTTGGCCCGCGATTTCGGGCCGCGGGGCATCACGGTCAACATCGTCCAACCGGGACCAACCGACACCGACATGAATCCCGGCAACGGCCCGATGAGCGGGTTCATGCACGAATTCATGGCGATCAAGCGCCACGCGACGGGCGACGAGATTGCCGGCATGGTCGTTTATCTGGCTGGCCCGGAAGCGGGGATTGTCACGGGCGCGCTCCACACGATCGATGGCGGCTTTGGCGCGTGAACTGAGCCCCTGAGTGGAACGGGGCGCGCTTGCTTCAGGCGCGCTTCTTTTAAGGTGCGTCTCTAAGGCTCAAGGTCCGCGGCGATGGGCAGGATCTTGCATAGCCAATAATAGCAGCCAACTAGAAGAAGAGCCGGAACAATCAGTACCCCGCCGAGGCACAGCCCTGCCACCGAAAGAAGGCCCCTGCCATTATTAGTTTCAACACTTACGCGACGCTGGGTCATACATACCCCCAACCGTTTCATAGCATTTCGTCGATAAAACGCAACGGTTGATCGGATAGGTCGGGACGTTCACTCTTCTTTTTATGTCGCCTGTACGTCCGGCGCCGGCGGCGCAAGGGCGCAAGCGGCCCGCGGGTCCACATATTTCGCCGCGCAGTGCTTGGGAGGGGTGCGATCCGATCCGGCTCTTGGGGGCTGGCCGGCGTTGATATCGGGGCACCTATGGATGGAGAGCGCGTGCAGCCAGCGAGCCGGCGAGCGTCAGCATCGTGATGCCTACGAGAGCATCCAGCATGCGCCAGGCGGCCGGCCGCGCGAAGACGGGGCGCAATATCTGCGCGCCGTAACCGAGTGCCGAAAACCAGGCGAAGCTGGCCGTGACCGCGCCGGCGACGAATAAGGGGCGCAAGGGCGCCGGCTGTGCCGCCCCGGCCGCGCCCATAAGCAGTACCGTATCGAGATAGACGTGTGGGTTGAGAAAGGTGAAGCCGGCGGTTGCGGCGATCGCGCGGCCCAGCGTCGCCCCGCCGCCTTCGGCAACCGACATCGCGTCGGGCGCGGCCATGCGCTGAAATGCCTTTACGCCATACCAGCCGAGAAACGCCGCGCCGCCGATCGCCAAGAAGCGAGTCAATTGCGGGGCCGCGGCGAGGAAGGCTCCGACGCCACTCACACCCGCCGCAATCAACAGCGCGTCCGCGCTGCCGCAGAACAGAACGATCGGGCCGACATGTTCACGCCGCAGCCCCTGGCGAAGCACGAACAGATTCTGGGCGCCGATCGCCATGATAAGGGCGGCGGATAAGGCGAAGCCGCTGAAGAAGGGGGCGGTGAGGTTGGTCATGCACACGCCAATGCGGGCGCCGGCAGATTTAGAAAATCTTGTTTTTCTAAAGTGAATGAAGCAGACCTTCATTCATGTTCGACTATGCCGCACTGGCGGCCGTGGACGCCGTCGTTCGAGAAGGCAGCTTCGAGCGCGCCGCCGCTATGCTGGGCATCACACCGTCCGCCGTGTCCCAGCGCGTGCGCGCCCTGGAGGAGAGGTTGGGGGCGGTGCTGATCGTCCGGAGCCAGCCATGTACACCAACCGAGATCGGACGGTCCCTCTGCGCGCATTTCGCGCAAGTGCAATTGCTTGAAGCCGATCTGAGGCCTAGCCTGAACGCACTTGGCGATGAACCAGGCAGGTCTCTGACGCTCAAGGTTGCCGTCAATGCCGACAGTCTGGCGACCTGGTTTCCGCAGGCCGCTGCCAGCTTGGCCGAGGTCGAGGGCCTGTTGCTCGACCTGGTGCTGGAGGATGAGGCGCATACGGCGGATCGGCTTCGCTCGGGCGAGGTTCTCGCCGCGGTGACCGCGGATCCCGAACCCGTTCCCGGATGTAAGACGATCCTGCTGGGAACGCTCCGCTATATCGCCTGCGCCAGCCCGGATTTTGTGAAGCGGCATTTCAGCACGGGCGTGACTGCCGAAACGCTGGCGACGGCACCGTGCATGCGCTTCGATCGGCGAGACGCCTTGCAGGCACGGTGGGCGCAGCAGGCGCACGGGGTTGCACTTCGGGCGCCCACGCATTGGGTTCCGACGACCCAGGGATTTCTGGACTTGGCGATCGCGGGAGTGGGGTGGGGGCTGCAGCCGGTGGCGTTGGCCCGGCCGCACCTTGCCGCCGGCCGTTTGGTGGAGTTGCCGCCTGCACTGGCGATGGAAGTGCAGCTCTACTGGACGGTGAGCCGGCTTCACGCCACTTCGTTGCGGACGCTGACCGACGCGGTGCGGAATGCTGCCCGCCAAAGCCTGCCGACTTAGCCACGTCTGCGGCGATCAGGGCGCAGCCACTGCAACCGTGTCCAGCGCCGAGCGCAGGGTACGTGCCAGTTTGAGCGCGTCGTCGTTGGCCCAAAAATGGATAAAGAACAGGCGCGGCTGATCGTCGAGCATATGATTATGCACGGCTGTGATCTCTATTCCGCCGGATTGGAGCGCGCGTATGACCGGATTCACCTCGTCGGCGGTGAGCACCAAATCACCCGCGATCGCCGCTTTGCCGCCACCTGTCGGCTGGAAGTTGATCGCAATGGCCGAGCCCATGGGCGGCGACAGCGGTACGCCATCCGACTTGGGTGTCTCTCGGCGCGGAATGCTGAATTGATAGACGCTGCCATTTGCAGTGCCCTTGGCACGCAGCGCCTGATCGATGGCGGCGGTATCCAGGTCGAGCGGCGCGAGCGTGGTGGGCGCTGGTGGTGCTGCAAGCGGCGTCTTGCTCAGCTTGAGCGCGGTCTGGATCGCGGCCGCAAGCCGCACCGGATCGCCGTGGCCGTCGACGTGCATGTACATCGTCGCCGGGCTCGATCGCAGCAGATGGTTGTGAAGCGCGCTGATCTCGATCCCGTTCTCTTCCAGCACGCGCATCACCGGGTTAACCTCATCATGCGTGAGCACGAGGTCGCCCATCACCATCGCATGGCCATCCATTTCGCGGAACGCGACCCATGAAGCCAGAGCGAGGGCGGGCTTGATTGCGACGCCGTCGAGCGTGACCTTGAGATCGGATCGTGGGAAGGACACGCGATAGACGTTATCTCCCTGCACCGTACCGGTTTTGCCGAGCGCCTGACCGACTGCGGCCCAGTCGGTCGCCGCGGAGGCCGGGGCTGCTGCGAGCGAGGCTAACACGATTAAGAACGCGGGGAATTTGGATCGCTTGTTCATCCGAGCACCTATTCGTCATGACCGGTCGGAATGACCGGCTCGCCAAGACGGTGAACGTGCGGGACAACTTCTTCGACGCAATTGGCCTACAGGCAGCTGGGGGCAGCAGCGCGTCACCGACCTTCGTTCACTGGTCGACTTCAAGCGTGCGTGTTGGTTACGCGCCCTTGCTCAGGACAACGGCATTTCCATCTTCACGGACGCGTGCGCTGAATACGGTGGCTATCCCTCGGGCGAAGCCGGCGGGATCGTGCGCGTCGAAGAGCCCGGTGACGGGTTCCCTGGCAAGTGTGGGATCGGTGATGATGATCCGCGTATCGCTGTAACGTGCGAAGGTCGCGGCGACCTTGGCGAGCGGCTCGCCCGCGAACGAGACCTTGCCTTCGCGCCACGCCAGCTCCCGCGCCAACGAAGCAGGCGAGACGATCTGGGGAACCTCGAGCCGAACGGGTTTTATCGCGGAAAGCGGCGCCAGAGTGAGCTGCGTGTTTGCGGTCAGTGTCACCGGGCGACGAGAGGGCGATGATGCAGCGAGCTCGACCTGGCCCAACTGGACAAGGATATCGGCGGGCGCGTCGTCCAGCTTGCGCACGCGGAAGGCCGCGTTCGACGTCCGCAGGCGTCGTCCATCTACCTCCACCACGAACGGGCGCCTGCGATCGCCGACGACCGCGAAATAGGCCTCGCCGCTCAGAAGATTTACCGTCCGCGCGGTCTGTCCGTAATTTACGCGAATGCTCGACTCCGTGTTGAGCATCACCGTCGAGCCGTCATCGAGCGGGACCAGCCGTATCTCGCCGCGCTTGGTGCTGATCGCACCCCACGCCGGAACACCAATCCCAAATGCGGCAAGCGCCGTTGCCGCAGCGGCCGCTCCGCTTCCCCACATCAAAGCCTTGCGCCGGGATATGGCAGGCGTGGAGGGCTGGGCGGGCGTCTGAAAGTGTTTGGGATCGAAATGGGGACCGAGCGCCTGCGCGGACTCGCTCATCATCGACACGGCCTGGGCCCGGAGGAAAGCGCCGCGGCGACGCGGATCGCCGTTCAGCCACGACTGAAACGCTTCTTCTTCGACAGCTGTCAGCGCGCCCCGATCGAGCCGAGCGGTCCAGTCGGATGCCGACTGGTCAATGTCTTGACTCGTTTCTCGCTCGGCCATCTGACGACGCAATCTCCAATTCCACGTCCCTAGAGGCGTGGGACCGCGCACTTCCGCCATCGCCGAACCATTTAATCAGGAATCGCGTACCTCGGGAAATATGTTTTTCGACCGTATTCTCGGATATTTCCATTTCCGATGCGATCTGGCGCTGCGAGAGGCCCTTCACCCGACGCAGGATAAACGCCTCCTGGGTCTTGGTTGGCATCGCCGCGATCGCGGCGGCCAGCCGCCTGAGTTCGTCGCGATCGATCGCCAGCTGTTCCGGAGTCGCGCTATCATCCGCGCGGTCAAGGCTTTCGAGATTGTCGATGGCGGTGATGGAGACGATCCGGGCACGGCGGATATGCCGCACGATCAGCGAACGGGCGACCTGGAAGAGATAGGCGCGGGGGTGATGGATTCCCTCGACCGACGGCAGCTCCGCGAGGATGGTGTAGGCTTCCTGGATAATGTCATCGGGGTCGATGCCCAGGACGGGATTTCTCACAAGCCAGCGGCGCAAGTCGGATTCATGCGGCAGGACGTTGCGTAAGAACCAGTGTGTCCGCGCCTTGTCGATGCCGTTCATGAACTGTCCAACGATAGGAAAATTTCCGGTTGCAGAGGTCCTGGCCCTGAAGCGACAAAGAGAATGTCCGGCAGCACCCGGCCTCTTCACGCCTCACCGCATTGCGAATGCCCGGTCAGGAGGCGCGTTGTTTAGGATCGCATTGATACGGTATTGTTACAGTGCCGCGATGGGCGCGCGGCACGACCGCCATTACGTTGCGGCGAGCCCCGGCTGACTTGCTGCGCCGCAGTAAAAAATATCGGCCGCGGGTGGCGGAACTCGCTCCCCGAAATCTCTCAGGTTCAAACTTCGAGAGAATGGGGGCGTGTGATGAAATTCCGAAATTCCCTTCTGACCGGCGGTGCGGTCATCGTCGCGATCGCTGCTGAGTCGCCGCTGCTTGCGCAGGAGAGGGACTTCGACATTGCGGCGCAATCGGCGGTCCGTGCCATCCCCGAACTCGCCCGCCAGGCGCAGGTGCAGATCATCGCGCCGGCGCGCGATCTCGACGGCGTCACCACGCCCGCGATCAGGGGCCGCATGGATGTCCGTGTTGCGCTGCAGCGATTGATCGCGGGAACGCCGCTGCGGATCGAATCCTATGACGGCCAGATCATCACACTCCGATCGTCGAATGGCGGGGCCCAGGCACAGACGGGTGCCGCCCAGGCGCAGGCGGCCGGCACCGTACGCGGCCGCGTCCTCAACACCGCAACCGGCGAATATCTGCGCAACGCCGAGATCCGGGTCCAGGGCACGACCATCGTCGATTATTCCGACGACGATGGCACATTTCGCCTGACCGGCGTGCCGGCGGGCGAAGCCACAATCGTGGTCAAATATACCGGCCTGCAGGAGGCGAAAGCGGTCGTCGCGGTGGCCGCCGGCGAGGTGGCGACGCTCGATGTCGACCTGAAAGCGCGTTCCTATGCCGGAACCGCGGGCGATCAGGTGGAGGCGATTACGATCACCGGCAGGCGCAAGGGCCAGGCCAGCGCGATCATGGAGCGCCGCGCCGCGATCAACGCCAAGAACGTCGTTCCCGCCGACAATTATGGCGCGCTCACCATGGGTGACGTCGGCGAGTTCATGAAGAATATGCCGGGCTTGTCGCTCGATTATACGGAGGTGGATGCGACCGCTGTCCGTATCGGCGGCCTCGATCCGAAATATTCCGTTTTCACGACCGACGGCGCGCGCATGGCGACCGCCACGTCCAACAACAATAATGGTCGCCAGAATTCGTTCGAGCAGATGTCCATCACGGGCATCGAGTCGATCGAGCTCAACAATACGCTGACGGCGAGCATGGATGCCGACTCCCCCGGCGGCAGCATCAACCTGCGCAGCAAATATGCGTTCGATCGCAAGGGTCGGCAGGTGCGCTTCCAGCTGGGCGGCGTCGGCACTTCCGACTCAGGTTTCTCCTCAGCCTATAATCCGGACGACCGGAAGCATCCGCGCATCTTCCCTTCGGCCCAGATCGGTTATGCCGACGTTTTTCTGGACGGCCGTTTCGGCATCGCCTTCAATGCCAGCTATAACGCCAATTACGTGCAGCAGGATCGGGTCCAAACCGACTGGTCCTACCTCGCTGGCGGACGGGTGATCCCCTATCAGGTCATGTGGCGCCCCGGCCCGAAGCGGACGCATCGCGAGGCCGCCAATCTGAGCATGGATTATAAGGTCACGGACAAGATCACCTTGTCCTGGCGCAGCACATATTCGTTCTACGATGTCGAATATTTCAACCAATATACTTATCTGATCTTCGGAACGCCGACCGTTTCGCAGGCCACGCCGGATTCCACCCCGACCCACATTGTGGTGAACCCCAACGGCACCGCCACACGCCTCCACACGCAATATTCGCACCGCTATGCGGGAACGCCCTCTTATCTGCTGGCGCCGAAGCTCGAATATAAAGGCGATACTTTGGAGGCTGTGCTGCGCGGCAGCTATTCCAGTTCGGCGTTCCACTTTCGCGACAACAGCAAAGGGTTTTTCCAGCGCACGGATGACTGGCTGACGCGCATCGGCTTTACCCTCGATCGCGCATCGGAGGATTCGACGGCCTGGACGCTCGCGCAGACCGCCGGGCGCCCGTGGGGCGACCCGACCAGCTTCAATCGCGACGACGATATTGGCAACAATATCCGCACCGCCCAATCCAATGCGAATGGCAAAGTTTATGGCGGCTATCTCGATCTGAAGAAGAAGCTTGCCGTCGGCTTGCTCCCGGTCACACTGATGGCCGGTGCCGGGGCCCGCAAGAACGAGTGGGACACCAACGAAGGTTCGTACCAGCAATTTCAATATGTCGGCTCGACGGGCGATCTGACGCAGAAGGCGCCCGAAGCCGTCATTCCCTGGACGCAGAATTACAAGTTCAAGATCATCGGCTTCGATGCGGGCAATCTGAACGCGCAAAACTGGCGCGCGGACAACAATTATGCGGTCTACGACATCTACAAGGCGCATCCGGAATATTTCGTGCCGGATACGGTCGGCAATCTGAAGCGCAGGCTCGACAATAACAAGGCGATCAAGGAAGAGATCGACGCCGCTTATATCGAGGTCCAGACGCGCGCCGGCCGGGCCAAGTTCGATCTGGGCCTGCGCTATGAGCGGACCAAGACGCAGGCCAGGGTCGCCGATATCCGCCCGGCGAAGGACGTGACCGCCGCCGGGCTTTCAACCAGCACGGTCGAGGGGCTGCTCTATCAATATCACAATGGCACCTATACCTGGCGCCACGGCAAATATGACGATTGGTTCCTGAGCGGCGGCGTCAAATATGATTTCACGAAGAAGCTGGTCGGCCAGCTCGCCTTCAGCCAATCCATTCTTCGCCCCGATTATGCCAATCTGGGTGGCGTCGTTTCGGTCGACGACAACAACCTGATCGTGTCAGTGCCCAATACTCAGTTGAAGCCGGAACATTCGACCAAATATTTTGCCAGTCTGCAATATTACCTGGAGCCGTCGGGCATTATCGGCCTGTCTCTCTACCGGCTCGATATCAAGGATATGCAGGTGACAGGCATCACGGTGAACCCCGAGGATGTCGGCTACAGTTCGAGCGATTATGCGGGCTACACCTTCCGCAGCGCGCAGAATGCCCCGGGCACAAGCACCAACAACGGCGTAACCTTCGAATATGATCAACAGCTCACCTTCCTGCCCGGTGCGCTGAGGGGCTTCGGCCTGCGCGGTTCGATCACCGCGATCGATCCGGATGGCGTGCGGGTGAATACGCCGAAGAAGGCTGCCAATTGGGGCGTCCGCTACAGCTATGGGCCGTTCGATATCCAGCTCACCGGCAACTGGCAGGCGAAATATCGCACCAGCGCGCTCAGCAACACGCCCACAACTGCAAACAACGGCATCCTCTACCATGCTCCGCGTTCGCTGTGGAACATCAGCGCCAGCTACAAGATGTCCAAGAATTTTGAGCTGATGCTCGCCGGGCGTAACATCTTCAACGCGCCGGATATCGTCTACTCGAACGTCCGCAGCCGGGTTCAGCAGTACAGCATCTACGGCTCGATGTGGAACGTGGGGATCAAGGGCACCTTCTGAGTTCCGCCGCAGACCGGACTCCGCAGCGGGTCCGGTCTCTTCAGCCGCGAATGGCCGGAAAGGCCTCCGTTCGTAGAAAGCCGGAGTTATCATGGTTCTGCAAATCGACCGTCGGAAGCTCATTCTTGGTGGCGGGCTTGGGCTGGGGGCGCTTGTGCTGCCCGCGGGGGGCAGTCTTGCCGCCGAGATCCTGGCCGCGAAGGGGTTCACGCATAATGTAGCGAGCGGGGAACCCGGCGCGGATTCGATGCTGCTGTGGACGCGCTACGTCCCCGCAGCCGGCGAGGCGATCGTTCGGCTTGACGTCGAAGTGGCGCTCGACGCGGATTTCGCGACGGTGGTTTCAGGCGCGAGCGTACGCACGGGCGCCTATCGCGACTGGACGGCGAAGGTGACGATCGATGGGTTGAAGCCGGGAACCGCCTATTGGTATCGGTTCATCGCGCCCGACGGGAGCAAATCCCCGGTCGGCCGCACCAAGACCTTGCCCGAAGGCGACGCCGCCCGCTTCGGGCTGGGCGTGTTCTCCTGTTCGAACCTGCCGACCGGCTGGTTCAATGCCTATGGGCATGCGGCCGGGCGTTCGGATCTCGACCTGTGGCTGCATGTCGGTGACTATATCTACGAATATGGCCCGGCTTCTTATCATGGCGAGATCATCGCCGGACGCGTGCCGGAGCCGGACCATGAAATCCTGGCGATCGCGGATTATCGGATGCGCTATGCCTGTTATCGCGCCGATCCCGATCTCCAGCGGCTGCATCAGACGGCGCCGATGGTCGGCTTCTGGGACGATCACGAGTCCGCCAATGACAGCTGGGAAGGAGGCGCGCAAAATCACCAGCCAGCGACCGAAGGCGACTGGAACGTGCGCCGCGCCGCCGCGATGCAGGTCTATCGCGAGTGGATGCCCGTTTCGGACGAGCCCTGGAAAACTTATCCACTGGGCACGCTTGCCACGCTCTATCGCACGGAATCGCGCCTGCTGGGGCGCACGCAGCAGGCCGACATCGATTCCGCGTTCCGCGCGCCGAACCCCGATGCCGCGCTCAAGGCATTTCGCGACGGGCCATGGCAGGATCCTTCGGCAACCATGCTTGGATCGGCACAGGAAAGCTGGCTTGCGCACGCGCTGAAAAGCAATGCGCGATCCAGTGCCTGGCAACTTGTCGGCATGGGAACGATCATCGGGCGGACGGTGATGCCGGACGCAGCGGTCGGCTGGCTCCGCCCTGACACGAAGGACAAAGACGTCACGAAATTCAAGGATCATGTCCGCGCCGCCAAGCTGGGCCTGCCGATGTGGATGGACCGCTGGGACGGCTATCCCGCGGCGCGTTCGCGGCTGCTGAAGGCGGCGCAGCAGGCCGATGCGGATCTCGTGATGCTTTCGGGCGACAGCCACAATGCGTGGGCATTTTCGCTGGCCGAGGGCGGGCAGCCTGCCGGCGTCGAGTTTGCGGGGCAAAGCGTCACCTCGGGCGGTCTCGAGGGCAGTTTCGCCGCGGATCCTCGCACCGTTGCCAAGGGTTTCGTTGCCGCTAATCCCGAGCTGAAATGGGCGGATACGAGCCGGCGCGGCTACATGATGATCGAGATCACGCCACAGCACGTAACCGGCGAGTGGCTGTTTATGCAGACGATCAAAACGCGCAACAGCGCCGTTGCGGACCGGCATCGAATGCAGGTGGAGCGGGGGCGGAGGAGCTTTGCTGCATAGCTGCGTAGAGCCCGGCCCATATTTCCCGTTCGATTGACATAGCCGCGGCAAGAGGAGGGGCGGCGCAAATATGAGCCCAAGCTCATGACGGCCCGTGTTCGGCATTACCTGCCATATGCTTCTTGTGCACAGTTACCCAGTGGGGGCCAGGTCCGCAAAGGTCCGCTCCGGACGCTTCAACCGAAACGTTCGCCATGGTAAACAAGCAATGCTTGCGCACCGGTGAGGGCAACGGGGATGCGAAAACTGACGGGGGTCTTAGCCGGATCATGGCTGCCCGAAGCACTTCCCGTTTCCTTGCGCGGTCCTGGCGGCAGGGTGCGGACCGTCTGGCTGGCGCTTTTAGTGATCGTCGCCGTAATTCAGTTCGCTGGCCTGGGCTACGTCCTATTCGATACCTATAGGGTCAATCCTGCGTTCCGAACGATCGGGATTTCGACCGAGTTCGACGATGACGGCCGCACGATCGTGCGGCCGCTGCGCGCCGATGTCATAGCAGCGGGCGTGACCGTAGGGGACCGGATCGTCTCGATCGCGGACAAGCAGTTCAGGCCCAATGCGAGTGCGTTTTCGCTGGCACACGCGCTGATAGGCGTGCGCGGCGATGTCGTGCGGATGGGCTTCCGTAAGCCCGATGGGCAGAACATAAGGGTTGGGTTGAGCCGTTCGTCCCATGCAGCGACGGTCGTCGCGCCTATCCCTATGTCGGTGAACCTCCGCATAGGCGTAAGGCTGTTCTTCACGCTGCTTTCGTCACTGGCGCTGCTGGGATCGAGCCTGGTGCTGTTCGTGCGCCGGCCGCGTGACCCCGAGGCTGTGCTTTTGGGAATAGCCTTCCTGGGCGCCGCGGCGTGCGTCGACCCCCCGCTGTTGATGTGGATGTCGATCGGCGCCGGCTGGGCGATCGACGCCTTTACGGGTCTGTGGTGGACGGCATTGGTGATCGCACTGGCGGCTTTCCCCGATGGTCGCTTCACGCCTTCGTGGCTCCGCTGGTCGCTTGTTGCCGCGCCGTTGCTGGGATTGATGCTGGCGCTCGATCAGGTCCATGAGGTGCTGACGATGTTGGTGGGCGTGGGCGTGCCGCTGATGCTGCTGGCTGCACAGGTGGTGCGATACCGCCGGCTCGAGCCGGGGCTGATGCGCCAACAGATCAAGTGGGCG
>Ga0207647_10000553_pt1 | contig 29707 bp, 30 predicted proteins | sample KBSCornC2_FD_184295 | JGI IMG/M metagenome (GOLD analysis project Ga0207647, IMG submission 184295) | Corn rhizosphere microbial communities from Kellogg Biological Station, Michigan, USA - C2 (SPAdes) (version 2) | ecosystem: Host-associated > Plants > Roots > Rhizosphere ... | reverse complement strand
GCGGTGCATTCGTTCCATTGAAGTCGGTGCTGCCTGATTCGCCGATCTGATTTCACGTTTCGCCCGGCCGGCTACTCCCCCGCTTCAGGGGCGGGCCGGCCACTGGGTGACCTCGTTCCGTCGCCGGCCATATTCACGGTCCGAATTCGTTCCTCGCAGGGAGATATCCCCCTAAGAAATCCGGCTCACGTCGTTGCCCCACCAGTTCAGGCACTTCCGAGAACAGATCGCCAAGGCATTGAAACGGTCGCATGCACCGTGATCCCAGTTCTCGACGCAGTTCGCGCAGTGGTTCGAGTACTGTTTCGCCCGTGGCCGTGTCGAGCGCCGAGGCCATCTCGTCACTCGCACGCTCGACGGGCCCCGCCACGGCCCGCGCGAGCGCGGTCTAACCCGCGCCTGACGCGCCGATCAGGGCCACCACTTCGCCGTTCTTCACGGTGAAGTCGACGCCCTTCATGATCTCGCTCATCCCTTCGCTCGCGCTGTCCACGACGATTCTTTTGCTGGCAGCAATCTCTACTACCATGAGTTGACCGATCAGAAACGTCCCTAGTGTCACGGATCGGCACATTCGAGCCATTTCATGATCGGCGTAATCGAGCCTAGTCAATGCAACCAATCCTGCCACCGATAGTAAGCACCTATTACAGGCAGGAACCACGGCTTGCCGAAATGACCGGGAATCGCTGGCCACTCCAGGTCGCGCCAGGGGTTGCGCTCCGGTCGGCCGCCCATCACCTCGGCCATCACCTGCCCCATATGCACGGACATCTGAACACCATGCCCGCTATATCCAACCGAGTAGTACATTCCACGACGCTCGCCCGCGCGCGGTAGGCGGTCCGCGGTCATATCAACCAGCCCGCCCCAGCAGTAATCAATACCCACACCGCGCAGGTCAGGGAAGGTCGCTTCCATCGTTTCTCGCAGGATGAGCCCGCTCTTTTCGTCCGAGCGCGGATTGGACATTGCGAAGCGCGCCCGCCCCCCGAACAGCAGTCGATTGTCCGGCGTGACGCGGAAGTAGTTGCCAATATTTTTCGTGGTGGCATACGTCCGGCGGTGCGGCATCAGCCGGCTGAGCAAGGCCTCGTCGAGCGGCTCCGTGGCAATGATGAAACTGCCTACGGAGATCATTCGCCGCCGGAAGTACCCGAACGGCCCTGTACGAGAATTTCCTGTCGCTAGTAACACTTGTCCTGCGTCGATCACGCCGCGCGAACTGGTGACACGGAACGTACCGCCCGGGCGTTGCTCGAGTTGAGTTACCGGCGCTTGTTCGTAGATCCGCGCCCCGTGTGACGCCGCGGCGTGCGCGAGCCCAACGCCGAACTTGCCCATGTGCATCTGCGCGCTAGTCTTTTGCAGCATACCCCCGAAAAAACGATCGGAGCAGACCTCTGAATGGACAGCCGACTGCGGAACCATCTCGACGTGCGGATCGACCTCACGGCGAAGCAGGCCGCACGCGCGCGCAAGCTTGTCGTAGTGTGCAGGCTTGGCCGCCAGCTTCAACTTTCCGGCGCGCACGAAGTCGCACGCAATGTTCTCCTGCACGACGACCGCTTCTACGGTGTCGACGGCGGTGTCATACGCCCGGTAGAACGCGCGTGCCTTCTCGATGCCAATGCGCCCGGCCAACGCGGCGAAGTCATGCGCGAGTCCGCTGTTGCAGTGCCCTCCGTTTCGGCCGGACGCCTCGCCAACGACCCGGCCCCCCTCAAGCACGGTCACACCCGCACCCTGTCTTGCGAGCGCGAGCGCCGCGGACAACCCGGTAAAGCCCGCACCGACTATCACAACGTCGGTTCGGCCTTCGGCCGGGCCGAGTGCCGCACGGACAAACGCAGGTGCAGTATCGAGCCAGTACGATTCGAGCTTCATCACATCCTCCGCGCCTGTCGGGCTTCCGGGCGCATACGCATCACGCTTAGAGACCGACGAGCGCGGGCAGGCCGCTCAAATCCTTAATTTCGTGACAGCCCCACACCGGCCAGCTCGGCTCGTGACCACGCGAGACGAAGACCTTGTTCTTGATCCCGACGTCGTCCGCCGATAGATGGTCGTAGCGCATGCTGGACGAGACGTGAAGAATGTCGCTCGGGCTGCAATCGAGCTGCTCGATCATGTACTCGAAGGCACGCAGACGCGGTTTGTAGGCTTGAGCCTGCTGCGCGGTATAAACGCGATGGAAAGGAGCACCCAGCTTATCGACGCTATACGGAATCTGCGCGTCCATCGCATTGGAGAAGATGACCAGCTTGTATTCCGTGGCAAGCCTTGTCAGCGCGTCCGGCACGTCTGCATGCGGCTTCCAGGTCGGCACGGCGTTGTAAAACTTAAGACCCTCGTTATCGCGGTATTCGATGCCCCAGCGGCGACAGGTCCGTTTCACCGAATTGCAGAGGATTTGGTCATATGGCAGCCAGTCGCCCATGACCTCGTCCAGACGGTAGCGCGCGAAGTCCGTCGTGAATTGCTGCATGTCCTTGGCAGCGATGCGGTCCGCGAAAAGCTCACGCGCAAGGTCTGCCATCTGAAAATTAATCAGCGTTCCATAGCAATCGAACGAAATGTACTTGGGCCTCAGGCTGGTGCTCATGTCAAGGTTTCCTCTGTCTATCGAATGTTTGCCCGTCGATACGGGAAGATCGCAGGAAGGTCGGCTGGCGAGGTAGCTGCGGATCTACGCTCGCCCTGTTTGATGCACGAGATCTGAGCGGTGCTGTTTTGCGCCTCGAGCAAGCAAAACACTTCGAGACTTCGTGGCGCATCGGCTGCAGAGAATTGTTGAACAATATCGCAAAGACGGCGGCGGCGCCAGATTTTTTCATGAAACAGGGGATTTCCCGGATAAAGACCGGATGGCCGGCCGTGTAGCACGACGCTGTCCGCACACTGGAGCCGGCAACAGACCGTTCTTGCCGCCACGTCGCTTATGCCACGGCGTTCCGGCGTGCGACAGGATCTTCTGACCGGAAGCAGATCCAATGGTTTTCTCAACTAGGGCGCAACGGCCGCTGGGAACAGCTGCTCCATGTAACCGAGCGCCGCCCTTGTGCGAGCCGCATTTATTGTTCTACAATCATAACCAAGATGGACTTGCGGTGCACGGCTGCCAAAACCAGACCTCTTGAGTTGAGGAATGGATAGCCCGGTCTTTGTTCCGCGCAAACAGGCATGTGGCGAGAAAGCATGCACGTCTCCGTAATGCCACTCCTCATACACGGCACTGCTCATGCCCTCCCCAATTCGAATCTCGTCGTTATCCACCGCATCAGAAGGGTTGCCGCCCTCCCACGCCGGAGGCCTGGCCGCAGGATTTACCCATGTCGATGAGGAAGAAGCCATTGCCATCGGCACGGAGGTATTTGGGCTCGATGGCAGCGTCGTTCGCTTTCCGACTGAAAAGGACGACACGTTCCGCTTCGATGACCACGACGGTCGCAAATGGATTCTTAAGATTGCGAACCCCAACGAAGACTGGGAGGAGTTAAGTCTTCAGGTTGAGCTGCTTGCGCACCTCCAACAGGTGGCACCGGACCTGCCCGTGCCTCGGGTATCGCCAAGTCTCAAGGGCGCGATCTTGCCGAAGGTGACAACAAGCAGCGGTGAAGATCGATATGCCCGCCTTCTCTCGTACATGCCCGGCATACCGTTGGCAACCACGACTTCAACGTCGCAAGACCGAGAAAAGATCGGCGAACTTCTAGCCGCTCTGCGGCACGCGTGCAGTACCTTCTCCCACCCGGGAGACTCGCGCACGTTGGCATGGGACGTAAGGCATCTGAGCGATCTTCGCCACTTGTTGGATCACGTCGACGACAGACGACATCGTGCGCAGATTGAAATGGCGCTGGAGCGCTTCAAAACCATCGAGCCCCAACTCGCGCTCTGCCGTACGCAGGTCCTGCACAACGACTTCAACACGTCGAATATCGTCGTCGACCCAACCGACGAACGTTTCGTCACCGGAATCATCGATTTCGGCGACACCGTGCGCACGGCTATTGCGATCGACGTGTCGACGGCGCTGATGAACCAACTTCCCGGCCAGCTCGATGACGATAGACAAGCCGATTTTTTTGGCCGCGCGAGAGACGTCTTACGCGGCTATTTGCGCGGTGCGGACCTGACCGACGGCGAATTGATGTTGATCCCTCATCTCGCAATGGCCCGGGTTGTCACGCGCGCATTGCTCACCACTTGGCGAGCGAAGCTTTTTCCTCAAAACAGCACGTACATCCTGCGCAACACCAACGCGGGATGGGCACAGCTCGAATGGTTCCTCGACCGCAGCTTCGACGACATCTCCCAGCTTCTGCTGCCCCCCGCCCGGTAGTACCGGGATATCACTGCAAGGATAGGAAATGAGTACATTACCGAAGGGATTTCGCGGAGACATGGCCAACGGCTTCAATCCCGCGTCCGTCGAATCTCTTGACAGCAAGACGCGTGAGCATATTGAACGCCGCTCCCGCCTGCTGGGACCGGCGTATCGCCTTTTTTACTCTCAACCTCTGCGCATCGCGCGCGGCGCTGGCGTGTATCTTTACGACGATGCGGGCGATGAGTATCTCGATGCTTATAACAATGTAGTATCCGTGGGCCATGCGCACCCGCGTGTAACCGCAGCGATATCCCGGCAGCTCGATACGCTCTGCACTCATACACGCTACATGCAAGACGGTATCCTGCGTTACGCCGAGAAACTGCTGGCCACTTTCGAGGGGGAGATCGGTGCCGGCCATACCATGTTCACGTGCACCGGCTCCGAAGCCAACGACCTGGCGATGCGAATTGCTCGCCATCACACGGGTAACGAGGGTGTCATCGTCACATCCGAGGCGTATCACGGCAACTCCGGTGTGACATCGAGCTTTTCGCCGTCGCTCGGAAAACGGTCCGCGCTTGGCCCGATGGTCCGTACGGTGCCACCGCCGGACTCGTACCGTATCGTGCCCGAACACATCGGCCGATGGATGGCGGATAACGTCGCGCAGCAAATTAAGGACATCAAGCGTCATGGCGGCGGCCTTGCTGCCTTCATCGTCGATTCGTTGTTTTCGTCTGACGGGCTCTACTCGCACCCTGTCGACGTACTCGCACCTGTTGCAGAGGTCGTGCGCAGTGCCGGAGGCCTATTCATTGCGGACGAAGTGCAATGTGGCTTTGGGCGCAGTGGCACCCACATGTGGGGTCATCGACGTCATGGCGTAGATCCGGACATTGTTACGCTTGGCAAGCCGATGGGTAATGGTTATCCGGTAGCGGGCGTCGTCGTGCGCTCGGACGTCGTGGCAAGCTTCGGACGCGATATGCGCTACTTCAACACGTTCGGCGGAAACTCGGTCGCTATTGCAGCAGCGGAAGCTACTCTGGATGTCATTCAGGACGAAGGATTGATGGCCAATGCGACAAGGGTTGGCAAGATCATTCTTGACGGTTTGACTTCCATCGCCGCAAAGTACGAACAGATTGGCGACGTGCGAGGGACCGGCCTTTACTTCGGTGTCGAGTTGGTCAAGGACCGGAAAACGAAAGCATCGGACATCGATACCGGACTCGCAATTGTCAACCGGCTCAGACAGCGACGCGTGCTGATCTCTGCCACGGGTGCCGACGCAAACGTGCTGAAAATCCGACCGCCTCTCGTCTTCACCGAAGCGGATGCGGACCGTCTGTTGACCGAAATCGAAGCGTCGTTTGCGTCGCTTTAAGCCCGGACGCCGACCCGATTCCAGCGCGCAGGGGGCCCACGCTGAGCCTCCGGTTCCCAACTATAATATGCGGGCCCCCAAGCCCCTCGAGGCGCGTGCGAGTCCTAACAATCCTGCAGGCGAGTGATTGCCATCCCAATTTCCAGTTGCCATGATATTGACCACGAAAGCACACCATAGCGGCGAACCCGCGCGAGGGTCGGTCGTTGCTGAAGTGGCCGACAAGCTCAAAACCCACATTTTGAACGGCCGCTTCAAACCTGGCGAATTCTTGCGCGATATACGCATGGCAGAGGAATACCAAGTCTCCCGCCACACGTTCCGCTCGGCTGCGCAACTGCTGGTGAGTAACAGGATCCTCCGGCAGGCGGCGAATCGCGGGTTTTATGTGCCCGAGTTCGGCCCGGATGATATCGTCGATGTCACTCGATTGCGTGCCGTCCTGGAAGCAGAAGCCGTCAAGATGATTGTTCTCAACGGTAAAATACCCGACGACGCGATAGAGGCGGTGGAGAGGCTACGCAGTGCACCACCCGACGCTCCGCGTTCTCTGCAGGTCACGGCGGACCGCGATTTCCACCGCGCAATCATCGTCGCAAGTGGCAGTCCGCGACTGCTACGCTGTTATGAAATGCTGGAATGCGAAATTGAGCTTCTCTTGGTTCAGCGTCAGGAGTTCTACGAAGATCCGAAGACGATAGTGCGCGAACATGAACACCTGATTGCGTGCATGAAAAGCCGCGACTTCGAAACCGCTCGCGATGCATTTCTGGAGCACTGGGATGATCTGCGCATCAAGCTGCTTCGTTCGGAAGCCGGAAAATTGCTAGGGTCTGCCCACATTCTCACCAGCGGTTCGAAGGCACAGGCAAGCGAATCGAAGGCGAGATAGCTGCATGCAAGCTCGTCGTAGCAAATGGCGACACGACGGAAATGTTTGATACGACTGAAAAAGCGTTCCGTTGCAGGGCATCCATTTCGCGCTACGCCCTCCCCCACAGCATCTAGTAGTTGACCCGTCGCCTCCGCTATCAAAACGCCGACGAGCGGCGGTGATGGCAGAGGACACGAAAGAAGTGCTCTGGATCATGCGCGTGGAGCAACGCAGAATCGCGGGGGAAGTGCAGGTCCACTAAGCGCGAAAGCCAGAACCGCAATGCCGCTCCTCGGAGCACTGCGAGCATGTAATGTCGCTCTAGCGATGTCAAAGGGCGGACTCGCTCGTACGCTTCGACAAACGCGCGGGACAAGGAAGGCAGCAGTGCCCCGGACGGGCGATCGATACACCAGTCGTTCAGGCACACCGCCACGTCGAATATCACTACGTCGGTTCCCGCGAAGTAAAAGTCGAAGAAACCCGTCAGCTTCTCGGCCCCTGTTGCATGGCCGGTCTCTGCGGCACGCGCGAACAAGACGTTATCGCGGAAAAGATCGCCGTGTACGGAGCCTCGAGGTAGTCCCCGGTAATGACTATTTCTGGCCAGCGCGCGCTGGAATTGCAACTCGTCGAGAAGAATGCCGCGTCTTTCGTCGTCAAGCAACGCTGCGACCCGATCAGCTGCCCAGAACCACCAGTCATAGCCTCGCGAGGCGATTTGCTTCATTGAGAAGTCGTGACCGGCTTGATGCATGCGCGCGAGCATCTCGCCGACTTGATCGCAATGGTGCCGCTCCGGCTCGAGGCAGTGCCGCCCATCCAGTTTTGTCACGAGGCAAGCGGACTTTCCGTTCAGTTCGAACACGATACGGCCGTCGTCATCGGCCCTTGGCTCCGGTACGGGAATTCCCTTTCGTGCCAAGTGCCGCATCAGTTCCAAGCTGAACGACAACTGCGCATCGCCCAGGCGCTCGAACAGCGTAAGCACGAATTCACCGGTGCGCGTCGTCAGAAAATAGTTGGTGTTTTCGATTCCGCTTGGAATGCCACGCAACGATATCACCTCTCCCAATGCCAGCGGTGCGATGAAAGCTGAAGCTTCTTCCTCCGAAACCGGGGTAAATACAGCCATGGCAATCCTCTCTCAACGGCCTCAGGCGTTGCAATGCTGGGCGATGAATGCCATCACCTCGTCGGCCGACGGCGCGATGACCTCACAGCGCCGGGGGCGTTGTTCGAGGTCGGCCACCGATGCCGGCCGTGGTGCGGTTTGGCCGGTCGCCTCGTGAATGATGTCTTCGAATTTGAGCGGCAATGCGGTCTCCAGCACGATCGTGCGAACGCCCGGCCGAAGATGTTCGCGCGCAACTTTTACGCCGTCGGCGGTATGCGGGTCGATAATGGTGCGATGGTGTTTGCAGGTTTCGGCAATGGTGCGCAGCCTGTCCGCATGCGTACTCTTGCCCGACACAAAACCGTAGCTGGAAATGCGCGATGTCTCTTCTGCAGTGAGAGCGAACTGGCTACGCTGCGAAAGCTCCGTGCCGAACAACTGCGCTACGCGTTGAGCATCCCGGCCCAGCAGGTCGAATACGAAGCGTTCAAAGTTCGATGCTTTTGAAATGTCCATCGACGGGCTGGACGTCACCATTGTTTCGCTGCTCGCGCGAACACGGTATCGGCCGGTCTTGAAGAACTCGTCGAGCACATCGTTCTCATTGGTCGCCAACACCAGCTTATCGACGGGCAGGCCCATCATGCGGGCGACGTGGCCGGCGCAGATGTTGCCGAAATTGCCGGACGGGACGCAGAACGAGACGCGTTCGCTGTTCTCATTCGTTGCCTGGAAATAGCCGGCAAAGTAATAGACGACCTGCGCGAGCAGGCGCGCCCAGTTGATCGAATTCACCGTGCCGATGCTGTATCGCCGTTTGAAGGCCAGATCGGCGGAAACCGCCTTGACGATATCCTGACACATGTCGAAGCTGCCCTCGATCGCAAGGTTGTGGATGTTCTCGTCCTGCACGCTGAACATCTGCGCCTGCTGGAACGGACTCATGCGGCCATGAGGGCTCAACATGAACACTCGGACATTGCGTTTGCCGCACATCGCGTATTCCGCCGCGCTTCCAGTGTCGCCGGAGGTCGCGCCGAGGATATTGAGCTGTGTGCCGCGGCGTTCCAGTTCGGATTCGAACAGATTGCCGAGGAGTTGCATTGCCATGTCCTTGAAGGCGAACGTCGGGCCATTGGACAGGTTCAGCAAGGCGATCGACTCGTCGAGTGCGCGCAAAGGAACGATTTGCGCCGAGCCGAAAACTTCAGGGGTGTAGGTGCGGCCGATGATGGCACGTAGTTCGTCGGCCGGTATATCGTCGATGTACAGCGAGAGAATCTCGAAGGCGAGTTCGACATACGACAAGCCGCGCCAACGCCGTAGCGTTGCGCCATCGACCTTGGGGTAGGCGGTGGGCACGTATAGGCCACCGTCTGGCGCCAGCCCTTCCATCAGGACCTCTGAAAACCGCCGATCGGCGCTGGCGCCTCGGGTCGAGACGTACCTCATAACATCGCTCCTGGTAACAGATGCCAATAAAACGGAAACGCTTTACTGCGGGATGTGGATGTTGCATTCAACAACCTTCGAGGCCCCACCAAAATGGTCGTGCGAGAGCTTGACGAGGGTCGTGCGAGAACGCTCGAAATGGCGAAGGACGCGGGTCCGTCGCACCCGCCGCGAGTCGTAAGCGACTAACAGAAAAGCGCCAACAACATGCGCTGTCACATCATTTCTGGAACCTTGATGGAGGTGCCGTCTGTGAAACGGCTGAATCGGTAAGGGGAAATATCCATCAAGGGTTTCGCGCCCGTGACCATATCGGCAACAAGCTCTCCAGCCGCCGGACCCAACGCGAACCCATGACCGCTGAATCCGCTGGCTACATAGAATCCCGGCAGTGTCGCGATATCGGAGATGATAGGAATGAGGTCGGGCGTCGTGTCGATCGCCCCGGCCCAAGCATGCACCACCCGCAGGTCGCACAACTGTGGGATAGCGCGCTTGACGTTGTCCAAAGCGACTTTCACGAACTCGAGATCGGGCTTTGGGTCGAGCACACGGCAGCGTTCAAACGGAGATGTCTGGTCGAATTGCCAAGTTGCCGATGCCTCGGGACCTTCGAACCAGGGCGTTGCAAGGCGGTACTTGAGCTTCTTGCCAATGTCGTTCCGATAATTGCGGTAATACCGGAACGCGTTTTTCAGGCCAAGCGGCGCTAAATCGATGCGCCCAAAACCCGGAACAGCGAGCGTATATCCGCCATCCAGGCGGCGACGAAGCGCAAACCCGGGACCGCTGAAGCAACCGTTGACCACGTTTGCAGCGACGGACGTACGCATAGCCGTTCCAATCACGTTGACTGCCGGGAGGTCGATCTCATGACGCTTGCAAAAGCGCGAACTCCACGCGCCACCAGCGCATACCACCGTGCTCGACTTGATCAGGCCGCGCTCTGTCCACACACCGCTGACCCGCCCTGCACCGAGTTCCAAACCCCGTGCCGCGCAATTTTGATAGAGCAGAGCCCCCCGGCGCTTCGCGCCCTCGGCAAGGGCCGGGGCTGCGCGCGAAGGCTCGGCGCGCCCGTCGTCGGGCGACCAAACCCCACCGGCGTACTGAGGACCGCCCTGGGGAACGCGGCTGTTGACCTCGCTCGAACTGAGCATATGACTGACAAACCCAATCTCGCGCGCTTGCCTGCACCAGGTCTCCCATTGAGCGATGGCTTTTGCGTCACCGCTGGCATAAAGAATACCTTCGCGGCGAAAGCCCAGGTCGATTTGAATTTCCTCTCGCAACTCACTCCAGCGACGAAGGCTGCGCATCGCAAGCGGCAACTCAAAGATATCGCGGTTCTGCTGGCGCACCCAGCCCCAATTGCGCCCCGATTGCTCCCCACCCACAACTCCTTTGTCGATCAGTGCGACGGAAACACCGCGTCGCGCCAATTCATACGCTGTGGATGTACCAACGATCCCGGCGCCAATCACGATCACGTCGGCTGCCTCCGAAAATTCCGCCGTGTCGTACACCTCTTCGATTCTAAGCATCTCAAACTTCCATCGTTCGATTGGTCGAGCCTCGGTTCAAGCCACCGCCCCTGCTCCACCATTGTGTGCGTGCGGATCCTCGGCGCGGTGCGACAACACATGGCGCAGAAACTCCCGAGTCCGTGCTTCGCGCGGCGAGCCAAGTACCTCCTTGGCGCTGCCTTGCTCGATGATCAGGCCCGCGTGCAGGAAGCACACACGGTCGGCTACCTCTCGCGCGAAGCCCATTTCGTGCGTGACGACGAGCATCGTCATCCCTTCGCGCGCCAGCGTGCGCATCACGCTCAGCACTTCGCCCACGAGTTCCGGGTCGAGCGCCGAAGTGGGCTCGTCGAACAAGATCGCCTTGGGCTTCATCGCGAGCGACCGCGCGATCGCCACCCGCTGCTGCTGGCCCCCAGATAATTGATGCGGGTACGCGTCGACTTTCTGGCCCAGGCCAACCTTGTGCAGCAACTCGATCGCCTCGCGCCGAGCTTGCGCGACCGGCTCGCGCTTGACATGCACCGGCCCCTCCATCACGTTTTCCACCGCCGTGCGATGCGGGAACAGGTTGAAGCGCTGGAACACCATGCCGACTTGAGTGCGAAGCTGATTGATATGGCGTGAGCGCTGCTCGACACGCTGATCCAGCAGTTTGATCTCGCCAGAATCGTATGACTCCAGGGCGTTGATGCATCGAAGCAGCGTCGACTTGCCGGAGCCCGATGCCCCGATCAGACACACCACCTCGCCCTCGTTCACACTCAACGTAATGCCTTTAAGCACTGGCACGTCGCCGAAGCTCTTATGTACGTCCTTGATCTCGATCATTTGCAGCCTCACTTCACCTTGTGTTTGCCGAAGCGCCGTTCGAGCATCTTCGTCAAACTCATCAACGGAAGGCTCATCGCGAGATATCCGATCGCCACGAGCGTGTAGACCTCCAGGTTCTGGAAGGTCGCGGCCGCGATCAGCGTTCCTTGGCGCGTCATCTCAGCAACGGTGATCGTCGAGGCGAGCGACGAATCCTTGAGCATCGACACCAGCGTGTTGCTATAGGGCGGCAGTGCGACTTTGATCGCCTGGGGAAGAATCACCCGGGTCATGGTCTTGATGCGGCCCATGCCTATCGACTGCGCGGCTTCGTATTGACCTTGATCCACCGACTCGATGCCGGAGCGGATGATTTCGGCAACGTAAGTCGAATAGCCGAATGCCAAGCCTACGATGCTCGCCTGCAAGGCGCTCATCTGCACATGGATCGCGGGGAATACGAAGTAAATGTAGAACAACAGCACGATCATCGGCAGCCCGCGAACCACGTTGATCACCGTGGTGGCCGCGCGTTTGACCGGCGCATGCCGCGACATCTTCAAGAGCGCCCAAACGAGACCGAGCGCGGTGCTCAGAATCAGGCAGCTAAGGGTGATGAAGATGGTTATCCCGGCCCCTTGAAGCAGTATCGGGACAAACTCGACTATGTCGCTCCAACGCATGATTCGCCTTTCTAATAATTGTTGCACTGCATGGCCGGCGCCGCTCTTCGTCGTGGCTCTCGAGAACAGACGAGCTCAATAGCCACGCTCGGATAATTCGGCAAACCGGCCGTCTCCTTACCCATCGGTCATACTCATGCGCATCTCGCAAGCCGGGTCGCGTTTACCGTTCGACCCGGCCGACAACACGCACCACTATGCCCTCCTGCCAACTTCCATCGACATCCAGTACATCAATCCACGAAGTTCCATTTCTTCAGGATCTTGCCTAGCGTTCCGTCGGCCTTGATTTTAGCCAGCCCGTCGTTGATCTTGGTAAGCAACGCGGCATTGCCCTTCTTCACGCCGAATGCGATCGGCACTCTGCGCAGCGGCTGAAAACCGTCGACCACGCGCGTGCCCTGCAGCGTACCGGCCGCCTCCTGGGCCTTCCACACAGGATAGTCGTTGAACGCTGCCGTGATGCGCCCCAACGCAACGTCGCGAGCCATATCCGCGCCGGTGTTGTACAGCTTGACCTCCTTGAAGATGCCCAGCTTGATCAGTTCATCCGAGGTTTCCTCGCCCACGCCTGCGCCGACGACCGTGCCTTTCAGATCTTGGATCGTGTGGTAGCTGTGCTTATCCGAAGCATTGACGATGATGCCCTTGCCGAAGTAAGCGACCGGCTGAGAAAAGTCGATCACTTCTTCACGCTTCGGCGTAGGGCTCATGCCTGCCACGATGAGGTCGATCTTGTCGGAAACGACTGACTGGATCAATGCGGAGAATGGAATGACATTGAACGACACGTCGAAGCCCTCGCGCTGCCCAATTGCGCGAATGACATCCGGCATGACACCTTCAATCTGATTCGTTTTGATGTCCAAGAACGCGTTGGGAACGCTGGACGGCGTGGTTCCGGCGGAAATATTGATTTGCGCTGCCCATGCTTGGCTGGCTCCGCAGGCCGTTGCGACCGCTATGGCAGCAGTAACGAGCATGCGCTGGAAGAAACTGACGTGCTTCCCCGAAGCACTTTGCGGCATATATTGGAACATGGTCTATCCTTGAGAAAATTTCTTCAAACACGTGTGGCAAAAGCATGCATACAAGACGTGCGGCCTCCTTCCCCCCCCGGTGTCAAGCAACGAGCAAGAACCATTCATTGCGGTGTCAATCAGCTGCTACCCACCGTCACATTCGATCAAAATCGATCAGCACGCTCTTGTATCGCATGCTGGCTTCCAGCGCTTGACGCCCGAGATCTTTCCCGATCCCCGACTGTTTGAATCCCCCAGTGGGAATAATCATGTCCCCGCTGCGACCATAGCGATTGATCCAGACGGTACCGGCAGCAATTCGGCGCATCGCGCGCATCGCTTGTCCAATGTCACGCGTATGGACACCCGCACACAACCCGTATGTTGGGTGGCCGGCAAGTGCGATACCTTCATCTTCGTCCTCAAAGGTCTGAACGGTCAGCACCGGACCGAACAATTCCTGTCGCACCGCCGGCGTCGATTCGGTCACATTCGCCAGGAGGGTCGGCCGGTGGAAATAGCCGCCGTCCGTATCTTCGAAGTAGCCACCCCCGGAGATGAGTTCGGCGCCGCTCGCGCGACTCTCGTCGATGAGGGACTCTATCCTCTCAGCTTGGCTTCGGCTGATGATGGGCGAATAGCTAGTCGTGCTCCGCCATAGCGGCCCTGCGGCGATATTCGCTAAGTTGAGCTGCACCGCTTCGAGCAGCGGCTCGACGATGCGCTTGTGCGCGATAAGCCGCGTACCGGCGACGCATGCTTGGCCCCCATTGCTGGTGAACCCTCGCGCGATACAGCGCGCCGCGTACGCCAAGTTCGGTACTTGTTCGAACACGAGTTGAGGGCTTTTCCCGCCCAGCTCGAGCGTCACGGGCTTCGTGCCATGCAAAGCCGCGTCGCTCATGATCGCGGCACCGGTTCGCGTGGAGCCGGTGAAGCTGATCTTCGAAATGTCGGGATGACGGGTAATCGCGGCTCCGGTCGTTGCACCACAGCCGTTCACCACGTTGAAGATGCCGGGTGGCATGCCCGCTTCGATTGCCAGTTCCGCCAACCGGAGCGTGGAGAACGGCGTCAGCTCCGACGGCTTCAGCACGACCGCGTTCCCGGCGGCGAGCGCGGGCCCGCACTTCCACGAGCACATCGACAGCGGGAAATTCCACGGTGTGATTGCACCGATCACCCCATAGGGTTCCGATGCTACGAATCCCGCACTTTCGCGTCGCGTTGCCGCGAACTCGCCGCCGAGTTTGTCGGCGAGTTCAGCGAAAAAGCGGATCGCCTCTGCGGTAAATGGCACATCGGACGCGTACGCCTCGGCGACGGGGCGCGTCGAGCTGACCGCCTCCAACTGCGCAAGGCTCACGGCATTCCGATCGATTAAATCTGCCCAACGACTCAGTACTCTCGCTCGCTCGCGTGGCGGTTGCGTTGCCCAGTCGCTCGTCTTCCATGCCTGCACCGCGGTGCTCACCGCATAGTCAACAGTGTCTGCGGACGCATCGGGGATATGACCGAGCAACTGACCGTCGGAAGGTCGGTAAACAGCGATCGGCGTCTCATTGGTTGAATAGTACCTGCCGCCAATGAAATGCCCCTGCGGCAACGCGACAGTAGCCGGATCAAAATCGAGTGGCGGGGTGGACATGCTAGACCTAACCTCAAAATCTGGAGTAGCGCCGACGCCAGGTTTCGTTCCCCACGTCACCGCAAGTTGCACGGCTTGTCAATCGCGGGACATGCAATGAACAAGCATCGGATGGCGTTCATTATAGTGAACACGCAGTGAATTGCCAGCGATCAAAAAAGAAATCGGGAAGTTTTCGTTGTGCGTCGCGGAAGAGTTCGTCCGCCACCAGTCGACCCAAATGCCGCTCACGCAGCAATGGCGTCCGTCAATCGAGACTACTCATCGTGCGCTGCGCCGCAACGCGAACTGGCGATGCGACAGGTCGCCGTGCCTGACTCTGGCGCTCGCGAGCAAGAGCGTGGGACTCACAAATGAACGATTGGTGGCTGCGTGTTCATGACCCACAGCACGCGCGCCATCTCGTCGCTCTCGTTGCGCACGCTGTGCGGCACAGTGCTCTTGAACTGGAAGCTATCGCCAGCGCGCAGCACGGCGCGGCGGTCACCGACGTTCAAGACGATCGTGCCTTCGAGCACGAGCCCTGCTTTCTCCCCGACACCAACGAGCACTTCATCGGAGCCCGCTCCCGCCGGAAGCAGGATGATCATCATCTTGAGGTCATGATTCCCGTGGGGCGACAGTAGCTCTTTTTGCACACCTTGCATGCCGACGTCGAACAGCGGCCGCTCGGCCGCCTTGCGCACGAAGTCGCCGACGATGGGATCCGATACTGCGTCATCCTCCTCCAGCAGCGCGGAAAGCGGCACCGACAACGCCTGCCTCAGGCGCTCGAGAATTCGCACCGACGGATTCGCCTTATTGCGCTCGACCTGGCTCACCGTACCGACCGACACGCCGGCGCGCATGGCAAGTTCGTTGACGGACAATCCTTGCTCGATGCGCAGGGCCCGTAGGCGGCCTCCGACGTCAGAATGATGCAGTTCAGTTACGTCTTTTTTCCTAACCTGTGCTGGCTTCATGCAAACCCCTGTTGAAACTGCTCAATACCCCTCCCGGGGCCCATCGCAGTTGACCTTCATTCGCTAGCTCGCTCGTGCTGGCATTCGACCTGAGGCGGCGCGACCTCTCGTCAGCGGAATGAACGGAAAGAATTTCTTGATCATTATATTGAATAATGCCATATTTCGCTGAACGCTCGGCCGTAACTCTATCTTAGTTCACAACAATGCACTGACCCGCTTCGCGGCGATGGGGCTGTCGAGGCCAACATGCCGCTATAGGAGCTCTCGTGTCCGCACTACCCGCAAAAAAGGCACCGACCTACCGTGCCTTCGAGTCCACTGACATCATCGCAGCGCATGCGCTGTCCCTGGCCGTCGGCTGGCCGCATCGAGCGGAAGATTGGCAATCGATGTTCGCGGCCGGCAGCGGGTTCGTCGCGCAGGATGACGGCGAAGTGATCGGCACGGCACTCTACTGGAAGTGCGGTACCGATCGTGGCACGCTCGGCCTCGTGATTGTGTCTCCCGAAGCGCAGGGGCGCGGTATCGGCCGACAGTTGATGGAACTGGTGCTCGAAGCGCTCGGTAACCGCGTCACGTTCCTACATGCCACGCCCGCCGGCAAGCCGCTCTACGAAAGACTCGGTTTCGAAGCGTGCGGTACGGTCGATCAGCATCAAGGCGTCGTCAGTCGTGTGCGGAGTGTCACGCCCCCGGCCGGAGAGCAATTGCGTTCGCTGAAATGCGACGACGTACCACAGGTCGTCGAACTCGCATCACGTGCAAGCGGGCTGGATCGCAGCCAGATCATCCCTGTACTGCTCGATGTTGCGCAGGGTGTCCTGCTCGAACGCGCCGGTGAACTGGTTGGTTTTTCGCTGTTTCGCCGCTTTGGTCGCGGTTACGCAATTGGCCCCGTCGTGGCGGCGCACTCGCCAGGCGATGAGCGAGCGAAGGCGCTGATCGCCCACTGGCTCGCGATGTCCCCCGGCGAATTCGTGCGCATCGACGTGCCAGGGGGGGCCGACCTCACCGATTGGTTGAACGCGGTTGGCGTGAAGCGCATCGACACGGTTGTGAAGATGGTGCGCAATGAGCCGGCCGAGCAGCACAGCGGCAAACCGGACGCGATATATGGCGTGTTCGGCATCATCAATCAGGCGATGGGGTAAGCGGCGATGACCGTGCTATACAAGTCCGATCCGGTGCGAGGTGCGGTATGGGCCGACATCGCGATCTGTTCGATTACGCGCTGAGGCTATCGAACCGCTGTTGCCACGCAGCGCAAACTCATGCACAGGAAGCGTTCCAATGAGCATCAATCTCGAACAGCAAGCGCGCGCACTGATTCGCGCGGAAAATTTGATCAATGGGCAATGGGTCGCCGCAGCGAGTGGACGCCGCGTCGCGGTGACTGATCCCGCTACTGGAAAATTGATCGCCGAGGTAGTCGATAGCGGACCCGCCGATGCGCGTGCGGCAGCGGACGCCGCCGCTACGGCGTTGCCTGCATGGCGCGCGACGCTGCCCAAGGAACGCGCGGCCATACTGCGCCGCTGGCATGCTCTCATCGTTGAGCAACAAGATGCGCTTGCAGCGCTAATCTCTCTCGAACAAGGCAAGCCTCTCGCCGAGGGGCGCGGTGAGGTAGCCTACGGCGCGTCCTACGTCGCATGGTTCGCGGACAAAGCCACGCGCATCTACGGCGACCTCATTGCTCAGCAGCAGCGCGGCAAGCGCATGAGCGCAATCAAAGAGCCAGTCGGTGTCGTGGCGGCTATTACGCCGTGGAATTTCCCGATGGCGATGATCGCGCGCAAGATCGCACCGGCGCTGGCCGCCGGCTGCACCGTCGTCGCGAAACCTGCCGAAGATCTATGCCAGGGCGGACTGGAATGACGATGGATGCCTATCCGATCGAAATCGACTTACCCGATATCTCCGCACATGCCTCTGGTAATAGGGGCGTCCCTTACGTCCATACGTTTGATTCCGGTGTAACCGGCCCGCACGTGATGATCAATGCGCTGACGCACGGCAACGAGGTGTGCGGCGCGATCGTCGTCGACGAACTTTTGCGCGCGCGGCTTCGGCCCCGTCGCGGCAGCATTACGCTGTCGTTCGCGAACGTGGCCGCCTATGCGCGTTTCGATCCCGCCATGCCGGACAAGGCCCGTTTTGTCGATCAGGACTTTAATCGCGTATGGGCCGCTTCGACGCTCGACGATCTCGCGATGCGCTCGTCGGAGCTTGATCGCGCCCGAGCAATGCGGCCGGTGCTCGACACAGTCGATTTGCTGCTTGACCTGCACTCGATGCACGAAAAGAGCGCGCCGCTGATCGTGGCTGGCCCGCTGCAAAAGGGCACCGAGTTCGCGATAGATATGGGCACGCCAGGCACGGTCATCTGTGACGAAGGCCATCTCGAAGGACGGAGGATGCGCGATTACGAAGGCTTCGGCGATCAAACAAGCGCGAAAAATGCCCTCCTCATCGAATGCGGGCAGCACTGGGAGAGGAGCGCAGTCACGGTGGCCCGCGACTGTACCGCTCGGTTTCTCTTGCTGACAGGTGTGGCAGACAAGAACGATCTGCCGGCCGGATGGCTCTTACCGCTTCCAGACGAAATGCGCGTCGTGCGCGTGACGGATCCGGTCGTTGCGCGGAGCATGGATTTTCGTTTCGCAGGGCCGTACACGGGCCTCGAAGTCTTCTCGAAGACCGGTACGGTGATCGGCTGGTCAGACGGACAGGCCGTTACCACGCCGTACGACAACTGTATCCTCGTCATGCCGTCTCTGCGCCAATTGCGGCCGGGTGTGACCGTCGTGAGACTCGGCCGAACCTTGCAGCGCATCGATCATTCGGTGCGCAAACTGGAGGAAGTAAAGTGAAAGTTGAACAAGACCTATCCAACGGTGATATGTCCGAAATGCAGCGACTAGCAGCGCTGCGAAGCCGCCCTCGATCATTCATCGATATGAAAGTATTCGCGTCGGACGCGAGCCAGGGTGTCGCGTCTTGCGATTTGCTTAGTGATGATCGCTTCCAGTCCAGCCGCCGCTTACTGGATTTGCCACCAGGCCCGGTAACCGCTGGTGCCGTTACGCTCTCGCAGGACAGTGGGAGAGTGTCGTTCCAACCGGCAGACGAATTCGTCGTCGTCTCCGAAGGAGCGATAACCTTCACGCAAGGTGAGCATGCGCTAATGCTGCGGCCGGGCGATAGCGCGGTGCTACGTCAGGGCGCCGCGTATTCTTGGGCAGCGACAGGGCCCGCATCAATCATATTCATGCGTTATCAGGGCGGCGACAGTACCGACGGTACCATCGTGCCGATCGACGGCGCCCCGCAGTTAGCGCCATCGGGCGTGCCCCTCGCGGAACTGCTACTCACGCCGCCCCCCCAATGCCGCAATCAGACCGACTATCGTTCGGCCGACGGGCAATTTACTTGCGGGACCTGGGATTCCACTCCCTATCATCGGGCCGCAATGCTTTACCACCATTACGAACTCATGCACCTGCTCGAAGGCAGTGTGACGTTTGTCGACGAAGCAGGTCGCAGTGCTACGTTTTCTCGCGGCGACATTTTTCTCGTCGAGCAAGGTGCGAAGTGCAGTTGGGAAAGTCTCGAGCACGTCGCAAAGGTGTACGCGATTTTTCGTCCGGCGTAACGGCGCGAATCGTCCGCAACTCACGTCTCTGGTGTGGCTTCGTCCGCAGGCAGTCCCTGTCTGCGGACCTTTTTTTGCACGCCTGTCATGCAACTTGACGCCGTGGTGCAGCAGAACGCCCCCTGGTCGAGGAATCAGCCGCCGCATCGTCCACCTTGCAGACGCAGGCGAACGCCCTGGCGTCGACCATTGGCAGGTTCAAAATAGACTGAACATCCGCGCGGGTGCCGCGGTCATTGTCGAGGGCTTATCCACGAGCAACGGGTTTGCTTCAGTTAACGCTTTTTGCTGCGACGTGACATTCTGGCCACTACAACGTGCGTCGCAAGCACAACAGGAAGCGCAAACCCCCCGCTCCAATGCAGCCACTCATCTCTCGACCGCAGCCATTCGCCATCGAAATAGTAAAGTCCATAACCCGTCACGACAAGCAAGCTAATCGCAACGCACATCGCAATTCCCGCGACACGGTTTCGCCGCATTCGCCAACCCGGCAACAGATGGCGTTGGAGCATAGCGCCCATGGCAAAAATTGCGGCCATTGCGGCCGCGCCATGGAGTTTCATCGACCAGGGCTCGACGGGGCTCGGCAATGCGTCTTCGGATCGCCCGAAGTGCGCGATCAGCCACGCAGCGCCCGTCGCCACCAGCAGCGTCGTCAGCGCATACAGCATCCAGCGCGACTGCGCTGTGAGCATTGGTCCGAAAACGCGCGGTTGTGATCGTTCCGGATGTTTGATCGATGTTCGGATAGACATAGTCGTCACACTATGAGCCGTACAACGGACGCCCGGTAACGAGCAAATACCGGATGCGCGGCATCGCGAGTGGTCAGCGCAACCTTGGTCAATGCGTCCGCGATCGCGCACGTGGGGGCCGCGACGGTCACGCCTGCGCCCATTGGTAATGGAGTCCCGCTGACCGGATCGACGATGGGCGACACTTGATGCGCGCGCTCATCCAGACCGCTCGTCGATGAACTGGCCAGCGCACCATCCGAGACCTCGATTGCGTCCGTGAGTCGACCTGCATCGCGAGGATCCCTCAGCCAAAATGTGACGGCACTCGGCCCGCGAAAACGAAGATCCCCGCCGGCATTGACGAGCACGCTGTCGATCGAGTGTTCGCTCGTGGCGGCCTGCGCGGTTACCGCCTCAATAGCGCGATCGACCGCATACCCCTTGGCGATCCCGCCGAGATCGATCAGGCAATCACGCGCCTTGATCACGGAGCACGCATCGACTGTGAACGCCGCGGCGCGCTCGAGCGCAGGATTACCCGATTCGCTGGGCGAATCGCGGCGGCACGCGCCAGCCCTCTCTCCGTCCCACCCCTGAACTGACGGCAACAACCGATGGCGGACCAGCACAGGCGCAACCGTGCAATCGAACGCGCCGGTGGAGGCCTCTTGCATTTCGAGTGCGAGCCGAAGCACGTCAGCCGTGCGCGGGTCCACCTCAACGGGTACACCCGGCGCCGCACGGTTGATGCGGCTCACGTCGCTCGGTGGCTCATGAAAGCTCATCAACCGGTGGACCTCGCGAATCTCGGCAAACGCTGCTTCGACGGCTGTCCGCGCAAAGTCGACGTCCGTTGCACCGACGCCAATATCGACCAGCGTCCCGAGCAGCGGTTTGGCCCGGCGCACGATGCCGATGTTGCGCAACGCTGCGGTATCCGGCATATCACTTTCCGATGAGCATTGTGTCGACATAGATGGCGAGCCGTCTGATCCCCTCGGTCACATGCGTGCACGACATCGTCGCCCCGCTGATGCCCTGGATGTCTTCACCAAGTTGCAGCGGCGCGGCGTTGGTTTTCCCTTCGAATTGCTTGCGCCACTCGCGCGTGCGGACTTCGCCGCCATGCTCCTCGCGGTACGAGAGGATCTCCACGTCGCGAATCGCGCCGTCCGTGCCGAACGCGACTGCATAGTTGATCAACTGAAATTTGCCGATGACCGCATCGGTGACGACATAGCCCAGTAACATATCGCCGGACTTCGCGGCAAACACGTTCCACATTGCCGGATTGACGCGCGTGCCAGCCTTCGCCGATAGCGCCTTGCGCTGTTCTTCGGTAAGAGCGACAGGCTGCGCGACAAACGACGTCGCGCTCGGAAGAAAACCGGTCTGCCTTCCAGATAGGCCAGCAGTAAGGCAAGGGCTCTTCTAGAGCCCTTCGATCGCCTCATACGGCAAACCGACATAATTTTCGGCAATGGTCGTCAGACCGGCTTTCGACCCGGTGTAGTACTCATAGTCCGTCCGTTGCATGCGTTTGTCGAATCCGTCGCTGTCGGGGAATTCATGCAGCAAGGTCGTCATGAACCATGAAAAGCGCTCGGCCTTCCATACGCGTCGCAAGGCGATCTCGGAATAACGATCGAGGATTTGCGCGTGTCCTTCTTCGTATGCGCGCCGCAGAAGGCGGTATAGCGTGTTGACGTCACTGGCCGCCAGGTTCAGGCCCTTGGCTCCGGTGGGCGGCACGATATGCGCGGCATCGCCGACCAGAAACAGCTTCCCATATTGCATTGGCTCAACCACATAGCTGCGCAAAGGCGCAATGCTCTTCTCGAGCGAAGGTCCGATTGCTACGCCGTCGGCGATGTCGGTCGGCAGGCGGTGCTTCAACTCCTCCCAAAACCGTTCGTCGGACCAGTCCTCCACCTTTTCGGTCAGCGGCACCTGCAAGTAGTAGCGGCTACGCGTGGCCGAGCGCTGACTGCACAGCACGAACCCGCGTTCATGATGGGCATAAATCAATTCGTGATTGACCGGCGGCGTATCTGAGAGCAACCCCAGCCAACCGAACGGATACACGCGTTCGTAGGACGTCAGGACGTTTTCGGGAATGCACTTGCGCGATATCCCGTGAAAGCCATCGCAACCCGCGATGTAGTCGCAGTCGAGTCGGCATACCTTGCCGTCCTTCTCGAATGTGACGTAAGGATGCTCCCCTTTGACCTCGCGCGGCTGGACGTTCGCGGCCTCATAAATAGTCTGCGCACCCATTGCGACCCGCGCTTCCATCAGGTCCCGCGTAACCTCGGTTTGGCCGTACACCATCACCGACGAGCCTCCCGTCAACGCCTTGAGGTCGATGCGGTCGCGCCTTCCGCCGAAGATCAATTCGATGCCGTCATGGACCAGCCCCTCGGCATCCATGCGCTCGCTGACGCCGGCTTCGCGCAGCAGTCCGACGGTTCCTTGTTCGAGCACTCCGGCTCGGATCCGGCCCAGTACGTATTCCCCGCTTTGCCGCTCGACGATGACATTGTCGATACCCGCGCGAGTAAGCAACTGCCCCAGGAGCAGGCCGGAGGGGCCAGCGCCGATGATTGCGACTTTGGTTCTCATATGATGGGTTCTCCGCCGATGCCAGTGTGCTGCCGCTATCGGCTTGGACAGGTACGCTCTCGCGCGCCTATCCGTCAAATTTCTAATACCCGGGCGTCCCGCTTAGAACATCAGTGATGCACGGGCCGGGTTCCAATGGAATCAACGCTCACATGCGGCGCGGCAAACTGTTTGATGAGCAAGCCGACACAGGCTAAGGCCCCGGCGACGGCCACCGTGGCAAAGATATCCGCGAAGGCAAAGTGACGACGCGTCAACTCGGCGACGAGAAACGACCCGGCAATTCCGCCGAATCGACCAACGCCGAGCATCCATGCAACGCCTGTCCCACGCCCCGATGTTGGATAGAAGGATGCGGCCAGGGCCGGCATCGAGGACTGCGCCGTGTTCATCAGCACGCCCGCGAGAAAGATCACGGCGACGAGCGCGCCTACATTGCCCACGGCCTGGCCGATCGCATAGACGCTTACGGCCGTGAGCGCGTAGCACGCTGCGACGATGCGATTCGCGTTGAAGCGATCCATCAGTACGCCGGCGAGCACGGCGCCGACGCCACCCAGCGGAAACAGTGCCGAGATCAGTGTCGCGCTCTTGGCCGGGAGTCCGGCGTCCTTGAGCAAAATCGGCATCCAGTTGATCGATGCGTAAAAGATGACGAGGCCCATGAAGTAAGCCAGCCACAGCATCACGGAACCGACGATGTATGTCTTGGACAGAACGATGTTCAGGCCGCTCTTGCCGGCGGACGGTGTGCTTTCGGTCAGCGTGAAGTGCTCGGCGTCCAAAGCTGCGCGCGAAATGCGCGCGAGTGCCTCCTGAATGCGTTGATACGGCTGTGCATTCATCACCATGAAGCGAACGGACTCCGGCATCTTCAGCGCGAGCAGGACGGCGAGCAGCAGCGGCGTCACGCCACCGAAGGCCAACACGCCGCGCCACCCGAAATGCGGAATCATCCACGCGGCGAGGAACCCACCCAGCGCAGCGCCAAGGGGAAAACCGCAAAACATCAGATTGATGATCGTCGCGCGACGGCGGTCGGGACAAAACTCTCCCATCAGCGTCACGGCGTTAGGCATCGCAGCTCCAAGCCCGATCCCGGTCACGAACCGCAGAACCGTCAGTTGCTGCAGCGATTGAGCAAACGCGGAACCGAGACACGACGCGCCGAAAATCACGACGGCGCCGAGTAGCAGAGAGCGTCGTCCCAAGCGGTCGGACAAAGGCCCTGCGCTCAGCGCACCGAAAGCGAGACCAAACAGCGCCGCGCTCAGCACCGGCGCAAGCTCCGGTTTCGTCAGATGCCATTCCGTCAGTAAAGAAGGGGCAATGAAACCGATAGCGGCCGTGTCGAACCCGTCCAGAAGGACGATGACGAAACACATAAAAAACATGAGCCATTGAAACCTTCCGAATGGATGCTCATTGATGAAGGTCTGTACGTCGATTGGTTGATTTCGGCTCATTGACGGTCTCCTATGCGATCCGAAGTATTCGGTACTTCACCCGGGTGCGTTTTGCCCTAATCCGGCGGCAGACCTGCTTTAGGCGTGCATAACGCTTATTCCTCCGGGCACGAATCGTCGCCGTCGAGTTGATGCAGGTCAAATAAGTGAAATCACCGAGCGGTCGTCCTCCGCCCTGCACGCCCTATCGCAGAGGCCCGCATTTACTGGGTTTGCGCTGAGCGCCGGGCCACTATCTCGATTCGACATAGTGCGTATCGCGTTTCTCGCGGTTGCGCCGTCGGACGCGCCTTTGACAAACTCGCCTCAAACATGCCACCGCAGAAATCATTGCGCGGCCCCCAAGGAGACAAGCTATGCACCCTGTGCGCGCGGCCTCGCTGGTTGTGCTCGCGGCGGCTTTGCTGCCACAGAGCGCTCTAATTAGCGCCACCGAACCTGCTCCATATTCGCTCACGGCAAACCGGTCGCTGACGGACGCATTCGGCGTGAACGGAACACCTGCGTTCGTTTGGAAAAGCGCCGACGAAAAGGTGCAGGCGACAGCCGGTATGCCTCCGCTTTCCGAGTTGCCGGCTATCACCTCACTACCCGAGCAACCCGAGCCCGATCACGAACTGGATCGCTTTCGCTAGCGGGCGGCCGGTGTCCAACCCATCGTCCGTTTCACCCATGCAGTGCTCTCTAACCAAAACTTCATTCAAGGTGGTATTCCGTCATGAAAGACCTCTCAGTTCCGTCGACCAGGGGCGCCCGCCTGCGCGCGATCGCCTGCGCAGTCGGTGTGACCGGGGCCGGCATCGCCGCGCTTGCCGGCTGCGGTTCCAGTTCGACTAGCGCTTCGCCGCAAGTATCGAGCAACCAGCAACTCCAGTGCGATGATTCTTTAAAGACCGCGTTCAAACCCGACGCCAATACGACCGTGACGCTCGTCAAGTCGTTCAAGAAAGGGGACGACCTCAATTTGAACGGAACCGCGTCCGGACAGATTGCGAAAAACGATATGTGCGTCGTCAAGCTCAACATTGGGCCCGGCAACGTGGGGCCTGCGAGCGCGCCGTCGACTTCGCCCGGGATCGGTATTGAAATCTGGCTGCCGTCGAAAACGAATTGGGGTGGACGCATCCACGTGTTAGGCGGCGGAGGCTACGCCGGCGCCCCGTCAGTCAGTTCTCTGACTGCGCTGGCAGGCGCAACCGGCACTTTGACAAGCGGCGAGGGCCCGGCTGCGGATATTGCGGGCGTGGAAGGCGCGGTGAGCGCGCTGACCGATACCGGTCACATATCGCAGCAAGGCGATTTCGGCGGCGTCTTCGATGGCAGCTGGGCGATGAACCCCGATGGGACCATCAACAGAACCGTATGGACCGACTTCGCCAGCCGGGCTATTCACGAAATGGCTGTCGAAACGAAAGCGCTGGCCGCCGCTTACTACGGCCAGCAACCCAAGCACGCCTACTGGGACGGGTGTTCGACCGGCGGACGACAGGGCTTGATGGAGGCGCAGGCGAATCCTGACGATTTCGACGGTATCCTCGCCGGGTCGGCTGCGATCAACTGGACACGCATGCAAACCGGCGGGCTGTATCCCGAAATTGTCATGCAACGCGATCTCGGTGGTGTACCGCTGACATCCGCTCAACTTAATCTCGTGTCCGCCGCAGCGGTCTCGGCATGCGACTCGTCGCTGACGGGCCAGCACGATGGTTTCGTCAACGATCCGGCCTCGTGCCGCTATGATCCTACCCGAGACGCGACCGTGCTATGCACGGCCAGCGGCGGCAGTAACGGCACAGCGGCTTGCCTCACTACGGCACAAGCTCAAGCGGTCAACAAAATGTGGTACGGCGAAACGACCGACGGCAGTGCCGCTTCGCCCGCGGTCGCGAACGGCTATTCGGACACATTACAAGCGAATCAATTGTGGTTTGGATTTCCGCGCGGCAGCAGTCTGGACACCTTCGCCGCGGCATCGGCGAACGGCGTGGGCGTGGCCAACGGTTTGACCGCCACCCCCGTTGCGCTCGAATTGCAAAGCCCGAGCATCGCAACGCCGGCATTCACCAACGCAACCGGCAATGGGCAGAACGGGTGGATGAACCTTTCCTATTCCGACCTCTCAAACGCATTCGCTCAAGGCCTCGCATTGCAGCCGTCATTCGCGAACATCAATACCGACGATCCCGACCTCTCGGCCTTCCGCGCGCGGAACGGGAAGATCATCACCTATCACGGCATGGCTGATTCGATCATCATGCCTCAGGGCTCGATCCACTACTACACCAATGTGGCGAACACGATGGGTGGCTTCTCGTCCGTGCAACAGTTCTACCGCTTCTTCGAAATTCCGGCGATGGGACACTGCGGCGGCATCGGCTCGGTCAACGGGACCGCAGGCATCAGCCCGGTCGCAAACCCTCCCTTGCCGGCACCGAACCAGTTGTACAACGCACTCGTGAGCTGGGTGGAAGGCGGCGTGGCGCCGGATCAAATCCCGCTCCAGAACCAAGGCGCCACCATGACCAGGCCCATCTGCATGTATCCGTCGAAGCTGACTTACAAGGGTGGCAATACCAACGCCGCTTCGAGCTACACGTGCAGTTGATTGCGATACAGGCGAAGAGCACTTATGCAGCAAGCCGTACAGGCGGTGCGCGACGTGAGCGCACTAATCGCTGAAATCGACACTGGCGCGTCGGAGCAAAGCATCGGCATATCGCAAGTTAAACAAGCGCTCGATCACATAGAGGAATTGACGCAGCAAAACACGTCCCTCGTCAGCTACCTTGCGCGCTCCGCCAACACGCTGACGAGCAACGCGGACACCGTCGCAGGAACCATGGCGATGTTCGGCACCTGAAGCGATACGCGACACCCGCGCATTTCGGTATCATCGCACGGAGACACTTGGAGACGCCCAATGCCGGTTCAACACTATCCCGGACGCCACGCGCAACGACCGTTTGACACGTCCAGGGGGCAAAACAGTTGCTGATCGGCGAGCGCGCTTACGCGTATGGCCACGAAAATAGCATTCTGCTGGAGAAGGCCAACCCCCGATGTCCGAACTCGATCTAAACCTCATTCCCTATCTGGTCGCGCTTGAAGAGACCCGGAACGTGAGCCGCGCCGGGGCTCGTCTCGGCGTCAGCCAGCCGCGTGTGAGCGCCGCGCTTGCCAAGCTACGCGAGTACTTCGGCGATCCACTCTTCGTGCGCACATCGCGCGGCATGGAGCCGACTCCACGCGCGCTTGCACTGATTCCTGCCGCTCGCGACGCGCTCGTGCAAATCGAGCGCGGGCTCTCCGCGGCGGTCGACTTCGATCCGGCAACCAGCACGCACACATTCTCCATTGCACTATCGGACGTGGGCGAGATCGTGTTTCTTCCTCGCTTGCTACAGGAATTCGCCCTCCGAGCCCCGAATGCGAATCTGCGCTCTGTCTCGCTGCCTCACGTTGATGTCGAGCGTGGCCTGGAAGGAGGCAGCATCGATCTGGCGTTGGGGTATTTCCCTGATTTGGGTGGGACGAACTTCTTTCAGCAACGGCTCTTCACGCATCGATTCATCTGCCTGATGCGACGCAGTCACCCGCTTGCCGCACATCCGCTCACGCTCGAGCAGTTCCTCTCCTGCGGCCACGCCGTGGTGCGGGCCGACGGACGCAGCCAGGAAGTGCTTGAGAAACACCTGGCGAAAGCGCGGCTTTACCGGCGGGCCGTTCTCGAAACGCCGCACTTCATGAGCTTGCCGTTCATCTTGAGCCGCACGGATCTGATAGCAACCGTGCCGCACGCGATCGGTTATGCCTATGCGGCGGAACATGCGTCTATCGTGCTGGTCGAGCCCCCTCTGTTACTACCTCGGTTCAATCTGCGGCAGCATTGGCACCGCAAATTCCACAACGACGCGCGCACGGTCTGGCTTCGCTCGCTGGTGGCGGAACTGTTCAACGATGCGCTCGACGAATGGCCCAAATGAAGGCAAGCCTGGCCTACGCGCTTGGCGCTGCCAAACCGACTACTCCCATCAACCAGCGCCACGGCAAAGGTGCCAAGACGATTTTGACCGGAGACGGTCCGGTCCGCATCGAAGTGCCGCGCGACCGGGAGGGCTGCTTTGAACCGCTGCTGACCTCCGCCAGGCCGGCATTGACGAACTGAGCACGCTGGTCCAGGTAGTCCAAGTTTTCGTCCGCGCCCCCCTATCTGCCAATATCGATGCGGCCATACACCCCATCCGCTTCATCATTCGGGCCGGCAGCGAAAAACAAAGTGTTGGTCGGCTGATCGTTGAGCCCGTTGCCGAATGCCATACCCCACAACCCCGGTTCGACAATCGCTGTACCGTCCGCATGCCGCAAGGTCCCGATCAACATACCTGTGTTGGGGTCGAAGGCGTGGATCGTTCCATCGCCGAAATTTCCGATCAAAAGAGCATTGTTGAACGGGCCGAAGTCGCGGGGCGAGAGCGCCATGCCCCACGGCGCATTCAGCGGACCACCGGTCGCGAAACGCTGAATGAACTGTCCGGAAGTACTGAATACGTCGATCACGCCCAGGCCAGCTCCAGGCACATCGTCATGCTTGGCCCCATCCTGCATCGCATAGGCGACGAATATTTTCGAGTCGATTGCCTGAATGCCGAAAGGCGCGAAACCAGCGGGTAGCGTCGAGTCTTGAAACGCGCCCGGAAGCGCAACTTTCGTGAACGTATCGTCGAATACATCGATCTTGTTGTTGTGGAAATCGGCAGCGAAGAGGAAGGTGGCGCCGTTGCTGCTCGCCATCGCAAGTCCCTTGTAGACCGCGCTGCCGCCGCTATCGAATACCGTCACGGCCGCCGTCGGGTTGACGGTGGGCGACCATGCGGTAAGGGTGCCGCCCTCTCCCGCGAAGATGAAAACTGCTGGCCCGGTTTTTCCATTCTGGCTCACCACGAATCCCGCCGTGCCGTTGAACACGATGCCAGTCGGATTGGCATCGCCGCTCGAACCCGCTGGGATCGACACGACAAGCGATTGCGGCACGCCGTTACCGTCATAGAGTGTGGCCTTCTGCGTGCCGTTATCCGCTACCCAGACAAAACCTTTTGGATTGAAGGCGATACCCCACGGATTTTTCAGATTGGCGTCGATGTGGGCAGCCGGAATGTTTCCGTCGGAGACGAGTGCGGTCACGTGGAAATGCTCAACGTGCGATGAGCCGCCTCCGCACGCTACGAGGCCAGCTACTATCGCCGCCCCGAATGCGACGATCCCCGCCGTATGGACGTGTTTCATGATGGCGCTCCTGCGCATCGCGCGTGTGTCCGAGGATGTCTTTAAACGAATCCGCCCTCGCGTTTATTCCTTCGGTGCGTGGTTGGCGCCGTTGCGCTCGGCATTGGCGGAGCAAGAC
>Ga0207647_10000552_pt1 | contig 29722 bp, 39 predicted proteins | sample KBSCornC2_FD_184295 | JGI IMG/M metagenome (GOLD analysis project Ga0207647, IMG submission 184295) | Corn rhizosphere microbial communities from Kellogg Biological Station, Michigan, USA - C2 (SPAdes) (version 2) | ecosystem: Host-associated > Plants > Roots > Rhizosphere ... | reverse complement strand
ATTCATAACTTTATAATGATAGCAGAAGTACTATAAAGTTACAAATCGATTTTTACATGGCCCTTGGCTCCCTTTCTCTTTAACAGGTAGCCAAAAGAAAAAGGGCAAAAGGGATGTATTATGTACGCCCAGGGAAAAGTTACTATCACCGAACCCAACGTGGATTATATAACTGGTTCAACGGTGAGATTCTGAATAGTCGTTAGGTCGTTATTCGCACCGCTATAAGAAACTTTTGCGATGGCGGCAGTTTGTGCCGTGCCCATTTTGGCTTCAGGATGAACTTCGTTCATAATCACTGCCAAAGGATCTGCTTCACGCGAACGGCGGGCAACCGCCAAGGCTTCTTCGGGGGAGGTATATTTAACCTGATTCGCTGCGAACCAATTTGGATTGTAAGTATTAGCATCAGCATCATGTGGTGCAGGATGCAGAAGGATCATATAACCCTCTTGAACATCTTCGGCTTCGCGCAAACCCGCAACACGCTCGGCATATGTTTCACTGCGCATTCGTTGCAGCTCGCGTTGTTGCCGCTCACTAGTGCCATACAGTTCCATGTTTTGTGCGTAGCCCGCGGATAGCCTGTCTTCGACAACTCCTGTTGACTTCGGCCTCATCTCACAAGAAATATTTGGGAAGCGTTGCCGAAAGGCATCGTACTGTGCGGGATCGCTGAAAATCACCTTACGGGTATGCTCTACTGGAACTTGAGGCATCTTTACTTCGTACGTGGAGAAATGCGCTATCCCTGTCTGGTCGAACTCGGCGTCGGAACCTCCGGCAAAATCTTCTAGGGTCATTTTGTGCCGTATTTCGCCAGTATGACGACCACCCCAGGAAACTCGCTCAGATTGTTTCCGTTTAATGTTTGCAGACACTATTTTGCCAAAATCATCTACTGTAAAAGCTTCACCCATGTATTTTCGGAAGTCGGACCGACCGTCAGGAGTGAACATATCGAAATCCTGAAGATCATGTTGAGTCACAAAGGCACCCGGTTGTTGCATTGCCTCAGGTTCAAGTACTACTTCAACCTCACTTTTGCCTCGGCGGAACGAGTGCGGCCGAGCATAGTCTGCGAATACGTAGTTATCAAGCCCGACATCTCTGTCCATTCCATTGGTCGCACCAACCCCTCCTCCAGTAACATCGATATTTTTCTCGTCAAACAAGGCACGGTTTGAAACAAAAGCGCCACCTTCAAAGGCGGCACATAACGCTTGATAGGATGTGCCATGAATTAGAGGCAAACTTTTTAATAATGCTTCTTCTGCTTGAAGATCTTGTGGCGGTTTATAGCCTTCGGGCTTTCTATTTGCATAAAACCTAACGGTCTCATGAGCATTTGTTCGAGACCATAAACTCAGAAGCGGCGTTTGCGACTCATTGATATTCGTCCAATCACTCTCTTGTAAGCCCTGTAATTTGCGCGCTGGCGGCACTGCTTGCGGCGGATACGCCAGCCCGTGCTCCGCAAGCATTGCGCTTGCCTTTGCGGCGTTCTGCTGAGCGTAATCGCTTTGGTTGAACATGCTTGGCTCAATAGGCTGTTCTGTAAGTTTCTGCTGCATAGCATCTTCAAAAACTGCCGCTTCAGGTGTCACGCCCGCCAACGCCTCACGAAGGGCACGGAGCGCTGGATCGTCCATAGAGTCTCCAGTGAAGTCTTCAGAGCCAGTCATGCTAAAAGTGTACATCGCCTCCTTACCATAAGCAAGACATACAGAACTGAGAGTGGAGGAATGTGAGATGTATCCTAGTTCCCATAGAATTCGAATTTGCTCCATACCCACAGCGCATCTAGACAGCCTAGCTTAAGCTGTCCTATCTAAACACTAGCTGCACGACAGCCAACGCATGGTTCATAATATCCTGACCATGCCCGGCGATACGAACTTGTTCGGCATCCTTAAGGCTCAGTTGGAGCTTTGGATCTTTACGCATTGCAGTACCGTTATATAGTGCCATGTTAGCGGTCCCGGGTAATTCACCAGCATATGCTAGTGGGTTGTCTTCGGGATGACCCGTCCGCAAACCGTTGAGAGTCGTAGCATAATATACCGGCAATTGGCTAGTCGCTTTATGCTCGCCGAGTTCTCTTATTTGGTCGTTAATGGCCTGGATGCGTTGGCGAGCCTGGGTCTGCATTGCCTCGGTAAGTGAGCCATCTTCATAGGAGCTTCTAAGTTCTTCGTTGACTGCAATTCGTTGGTTGCGAAGTTCCTGTCTGTCCCGTTCTATAATGTTAGCCTGATTACTATCGTCGCCGTCAAATCCAAGGTCATAAGTGGTACCAACTTCCAAGAAACCACCCTCCGGCACAGACGAGCTTACGGTTAGTTTTGTCTGATCCGTAGCTTCCATATCTTCTTGAGTGTATCCACCCGGGAAACAGCTGACCAATACGTCCTCGTTACTGATTCCCGGAACAGCGATGCGGGCCAGGGATTGCGCCAAGTCGGCAATCCTACCTCGCTCTGCTTCGGAATATACAAGATCGAACTCATCATAGGCTTCAGTGGCACCATTCGCGGGAACAGGTGGGTAGATGGAAACTTCTAGAGGGTGATGGGGCGAAGACATATGTAACATGAAGGTGTATATTATACCATTGTATTGGTATTTAGGCTATAGGCATTGTCAGCCGCGCTCGGAATGTATTCCTGCACGCGTCCTCGCTTACCGACCCCGATTACGCAGCTATTGTAGCTCCAAATCCTTCACCTCGATCAATATAAATGACATACACTTGCGCGTATGTCATTTATATTGGCTGGGGATGAGGGACTCGAACCCCGAATGCTGGCACCAACACCGGACACCATTTTAGCGTACGGATCTGGACAATTAGCTTGTGCTATTCGGGCATCGTAGCTCTCTTGCGCCGACAGTACTTCGTCCAGATGACCTTCGGCCCAACAGCGAATAGCATCTATTGGTTTTGTTAGTTCCTTGCCCAGATCTGTGAGCGAATAGGTATCGGGACCGTATCATGGCGGCGCTGACGAACTGGCCACTCCAATGGCTAAAATCCTTCGTTGTCGGCTGGCCAGTAGCAACAGTAATCTTACCGCATGTCCGACGGCTGGCTTCAGCTCTCGTTGCATCAAATACTAGCATTAATTAGGAATTCGCATGTTTGAAGATAACGCCCGGATTGAGATGAACAATCAAATTGAGGCACAAATAAACGCTGTTAGGGTTGGATTTGTATCACTGGCAGTAATTGATCGTCGAGCGGTCGGCTAAAGGTGAATGTAATTTCTTTACCAGTTTGCCGCATCGTTACGGCGCGATTATCTCCAACCAAGTGAGCCGTGCCTTTTAGGGCAGGGCTATCTTTTATGGTGAGGCTGCTGCCTGAGTGGTTGCCAGCGACAATGAGGTAGGTGGTCTTGCCCTTAGTCGTAAGGTATACTTCCTGGCCGTCAGTGGTCGCGGCCTTGTACTGCTTATCGGGGCGAGTGCCATAAATAGCCTCACCATTTCTTTGTAGCCATGCACCAAATTTATCTAAACGGCTCTGTTGTTCGGGTACGATGGTTCCCGCACCACCACTTGGGCCTACATTAAGTAAAAAATTACCATTTTTTGCTACAGCACTGGCCAAAGACGGCAGCAAGGCCTTATCGAATGACGCGTAGTCGCTTTCGGTTTCCTCGCGATTATACCCAAAGGAGTTGCCCATGCCGCGGTCATTTTCCCAAGGTTTAGACCGAGTAGTGTCGTACTGAACATATTCAGAGGTCGTAAAGTCATTGTGTGGTGAAGGTTGTTGCTGTTCGATTGCTTGCGCACCTTCTGGAGTCTTGAGCGCTAGTTTGATGACGAGGTCCATGGCGACTCTAAACGGCTTGAAGTGCATCATCTGGTGGCTGAAAGAACCTACATGCCAGCGATCGTTAACAACGCCCTCGGGTACCGTGTTGTAGTAATCCGCCAACAGGGCATTCAAGCGCTGTTGACCTGTTGGCCACGAAATATCATCCCATAAAATGTCCGGCTTGTAGCGAGCTATAAGCTCTCGTACCTGAGCCTCCGCGTAGGTGGCATAGTCGGCACCATAGTGAAGATACCCGTAATCGGCCATTGTCTTAATAGGTTGTCGCTGGAAAGTGTAGTCAACCCCGCCAGAATAATAGACTCCAAACTTCATTCCCTGTTTGCGAACCGCCGCGGCCATTTCACCAACTAAGTCCCGCTTGCTATACCAGTCTTTTTGATGCGGGTTTTTTACAGTAGACGGCCACAAAGCGTATCCGTCAGCGTACTTCGCAGTGACCACAACATATTTTGCACCTGCGTCATGAAAATCTTTGGCCCAGGCATCGGCATTCCAGTCTTTAAGCCCGTCTTCAAACTGCTTTTTAAAGCCCTCATACGGCATATTGCCATACTGTTGTTGGTGCCATTTCGCCGTCGGTGAGTTTGGATCTTTGATGGCATTTGCATAATCCTCGGCGTAAGGAGATGAAACGAGGGCGGTATCGTATTTTTTCTTTAATATATCAACAAAGTCGCCTTTTGGCGCGTAACCAGGCCCGGAGTATAGCCCCCAGTGGACCATGACACCAAACTTTGCATCTTGCCACCACGCCGGCATCTCGTGACTATTAAGTGAAGCTATATTTGCCTGGAAGGGACCTTTTGTAGTCATAAAAGCTTTATGGTTGTCGCCATACTGCCAGGCCCAGCTGGCGATAAAGTAGCCAAGCACGAGTGCGACTACTGTTCCAAAAAAAGTGCGCCATTTATGGCTACGGCAGGCCCGGAGAAGTCTTTTAAGAATGTTGGAGGTCTTGTTTTTCTGTACCATATTTTGCTTTTGCATATATCCCTTTCTAATTTTACGTTCAGTAACTAAATAGCAACGGCGATTAAGGAAAGACTTTTCTGAGGCAATAGTCCAAACGGGTGACAGCTTCTGCGGCAGTGACCTCACCAATGGCTAGGTCCATGCCTAAATTGACGGCTAGAGACCATAGCGTATAGGCCTCCGTATCAGCATCAAGTTCGGCTGGGCTAGCCTCTGCTGCTTGGGCGCTGCGTATAAGGTCGGCGGTAAAAGTATAGAGCGTTTTGTTTTCTTGGTGGATTACCTTGGATACTCGGGGGTTCGTTAGAATGTGCGCAAAGAATGCAATATGGACCAGGATAGTAAGTTGGCTTTCAGCGTCAAGCCCGAGCACATCATATAAGCATTCCCGCAGCACGCTTTCGGGAGATGGGCCAGCAGGCAGGGCTGCCAACTTTGTTTCAATTCTTTTCTGAGCTTGCTCACTTAATAATGCAATCGCATATTCCAACAAATCGTCTCTGGTCTTGAAGTAATGCTGTAGTTGGCCTGTAGATATATGTGCTGCAACTGCTACGTTACGCATCGAAGCACTCTCAAGACCATGCACACTGACAAGATTCCAGAGTGCATGTACGATTTCGCGCTTGCGTTGACTATGGTCGACGGGGCGGGGCATCCGGTACTTCCTTTTTAATACACTTGTATTGTAATTCACGCATTGGTATAATGCAAGTGCTTAAAATAAATATCGGAGGATAGATATGAGTACATTACAAACCGCACCATACATGGGCGCTACAACTTCTGAGCTAACTGACCGCCAAAGTCTTGGCGACAAAGCAGCGGCAGGCGCTAGCCAAAAGTCAATGTTCAGCCACCGCGGCACGATCGTCCTAGATGACGAGGTGCTTACCCTAAAGGCTTGGGACGGCGATAACGATTTGTCACTTTCCCGCGAGGATATTACCGGTATGAAGCGTGAGTTTACTGACTTGTACGGTCGTTTTATCGGCGGACTGCTTAACTCTGGTAAGCCACTAATACTTCAGACAAGCAAAGTTGGCGAGGTCTATCTGCTGATTGACCACAAAGAGCTTATGGAAACAACAGATAACAAACACTGGCAGGCATACCTAGAGGAGTGGCTCGCTCGATAACTGGCATCCTTTCTTAGGGTATAAGATGTTATGATGTAGCAATGAATAGTGAGCCTGTATTTCGACATGTTACAGTTGAAAGTTCGCCTGTCACGGCTGAAGAGTTTGATGCAGCAGTAGAAGAATTAAGATCAGCACTCAATGAAAGACCATTGCCAAAAATATCAGAAAGCACTCAAGCTAAACTGATAGAACTTGCCATGGGTGCTGACTCATAATGTAAGGCGTCTACCTTTAATCAAAAGCCAAACAAATAAGACGACTTCACCGACAAGGCGCCTTGTACATGTTACCCAGCTAGAAGATGGTGGCAACGACTAACCACAGGCGAGCAGTCAAGTTACCACCAAGGCTACTTCATGGTAATTTCAGTTTACATCGGTAACCTAAAAACATGGAACATCAAGATACAATAAGTTCAAAGAAGTTTTTTATAATTTTAATCGTAGCGGTTGCAGCGCTTCTTGTAGGAAGTGTCGGCTTGATTGTTAGCCTGCATAAGCCCGGGCAGTCCGTGGTTAACACCTCCGCAACGCCGGTTGGCGGGAACTCTAACGACATAAATAAGCTTCCAGACGGCGCCAGCGGACCGGTCAATTCTACGGAAATAAACCCTACCAATGGCAATAGCGGTGTTGTAGAATCGCCGAAAAAGCATTAAATTACACATACTATGCGAGTCCTTGTTGTAGAAGATGAGCAAAAGATTGCCCAGCTCATAAAACGTGGCCTTACCCTGGAGGCGTTCGCGGTTGATATTTGCGGCACGGGAGACGAAGCCCTTCGTCTGGTAGAGGAGAATAGTTACCAGGTGATCATACTTGACCGGCGACTGCCCGGTTCGTTTGAGGGCACAGAGCTATGCAAGGAGCTTCGTACCCTCAACAATTCAACGCCTATTCTGCTGCTGACCGCTCGGAGCAAAACACAAGATACAATAGACGGGCTAAACAGTGGCGCCGACGATTACATGACAAAGCCCTTTGATTTTGACGAGCTTGTCGCCCGCGTCCGCGCGCTCTCACGAAGAGCTGCTGATGCCCACCCGGTCGTCCTTACCTACGACGAACTTATCCTCGACATGCCCAAAAAAACGGTCACTCGTGATGGAAAACCTGTCTTCCTAACGGCAAAAGAGCTCAGCTTGCTGGAGTATTTTATGCAGCACCCCGGGCAAATTCTATCCAAAGAAGCCATCATCGGCCGCATATGGGATTATGACGCGGTTGTTATTGCCAATAACGTCGAAGTGCATATTCGAGCACTGCGGCGCAAGATCGACCGCCCCTTCCAATATCCGCTTATCCATACCGTTAAGGGGCTTGGCTACAAATTGGAGCGTCCGTAGTGCGCTACTTCAGCAGTGCGGTCACCCGCTTGACGTATGTATACGTTGCTATTTTGATGACGCTCAGCCTGGTGGCCAGCATATGGCTATATAGCGTTGCTGGCAATGAGGTTAGCCGGGTAGCATTGCAGACCGAAGCAGTAGCGAGCCACCCGACGGCTGGTGTAGTGCAGAGTAGCAAAGACCGGACGCTGCAAAGCCTGATATTTTTTAACCTCTTTACGCTTGGTGCAGGTACGCTGGTCAGTTATGCGCTTGCTCGGCGTACCCTAAAGCCAATTCAAAAAAGTTACGAGATACAGGCAAACTTTGCTACCGACGCCAGCCACGAACTTCGCACACCGTTAACGGCACTTAAGGCCGAACTACAGGTTGCCAAAAAAGGCGGACTGCGTTCGGAAAGGGCGATGAATACCATGATCGACAGCAGCCTGGCAGAAGTAAACAGGTTGCAGCAGCTGACCGAGCGATTACTGCAACTGGCTGAACCAAGTACGCACGCAAATTCGCATACAGGGACTAGCTTGCTGGAAGCACTCACTGCGGCCCGAAAAACGCTTCGACCAATGATTGCCGAACGCCGGCTAAGCATTACAATGCCGTCACAAGACGCCCAACTGGCGATATATAAAAGTGATCTGACAGGAGTACTCGTAATTATTCTGGAGAACGCAGGCAAGTACAGCCCGCCAAAAGGTACGGTACGTATTACCTGCCAGCCCCGCGGCAAAATGTATGAGATACGCATACAAGACAGCGGACCGGGCATTCCCGCCAAGCATATTCCCCATATTTTCGAGCGGTTTTACCGTGGGGAAAATCCAGGCCGCCAATCTGGCTTTGGCCTAGGTTTGGCCGTCGCTAAAAACATCGTCACCGCCGCGAAGGGCACCATCAGTGCTGAAAGCAACCAGGGAACAACCATCGTAGTGCGCATCCCGAGGGCAACTTCAGTTTAAATTCACGCCGCAATGGTTTTCTACTTATAGAGCAACATATAAGGAGACACCAAAATGAGCGTCATTGCCCGCGGCATAAAAAATACTTTTCGCAATACCCTGCGCACTATTGGCTTTTCGGTCATTATTGCTATTAGTTTGGGTCTAGCGTTTTCGATGGCCTTGGCCCATCAGACCGTAAAGACAAACGATGAAAAAATACGTGAAAATATCGGTGCAAGTTTGCTTGTGTTGCCTCTTGGCTCTGCAGAAAGTACGGGTACGTTATCTGATAGTGACACCGACAAACTGGCCAAGCTGGCCAATGTGCGCCAGTTGGTTAAGATCACCACGATGGTCACCCAGCACCCCGATGAGGCCAAAATTAATGAAAAAATCAAAAAAGAAAACGATGAAAAAAATAAAAACTCATTTACCGTTTCTGGCGAGAATACAACATCACTCCCTAAGACAAGCTTGCGCTCAGCAATCAGCCAAGACCAGCTAAAGACAGATTCTCAGATGCCCTTTAAGCCTTCTATCCCAGCAATCATCGTAGAAGGCACGACGTCCAACATCGACTCCAGAGGCAATAAAGTTGTAGCTATCGAGGGCCGGTCGCTCGACACACACAGGCCTGACAATGTTATGGTCGGCAAAGCCCTCGCCAAAAAGAATAATCTTGGTGTCGGCGACACGCTAACTATCGGGGACAAAACATTTAAAATAGCGGGTATTTTCGATACCGGCACATCGACAGGCGATAACCGCATACTGGCACCGTTTGAAACAGTCCGACTGCTCAAAGGAGACAAAAACCAGGTACCCGTAGTGGTCTTGGTGGCAAACTCTCTGGAAGTGTTGTCCAAGCTAAAGTCAGACACTTCAGCGGCCATGCACAATCAAGTCGATGTGCAGGTTCTACAACAAGACGCCGCCCAGATAGCCGTCGGCCTCAAGAGCGTTGCCAGCATTTCGCTCATTACACTAATTGTTGCACTAGCGGCTGGCGGCTTGACCATACTGCTGACTATGCTGCTCGTAGTACGGGAGCGCACAAAAGAAATTGGCGTTCTAAAGGCACTTGGGGCCACCAATACGAAAGTAGTCGCCCAGTTTATGGTTGAAACGACCGTGCTGACACTCATTGGCGCTGCTATCGGTCTTGTCTTTGCCGTACTGGCGAGCAACAGTATTCTCGGAGCACTGCTATCCGGCAGTATCAAACAGCCAGGAGTCAGTAGCCCTGGTGGCGCGTCGGCTGCATCTGAACAACCGGTAGAACTGGCCAGGCAAATGACTGAGCAAATAACGACCTATATAGACTGGCGTAGCATTGTCTATGGCCTGATCGCTACGTTAGGTATCGCCCTGATTGCCACCATTCTGCCCGCCTTCTTCATCGCCAAAGTACGCCCTGCACAAATTATGAGAGGAGATTCATAACATGATAACTATTTCGCATCTGGAAAAAACTTTTAAAACCGCTTCGGGTACATTGCCCGTTATCCATGACATTAACTTTACGGTACCCGAAGGCTCGTTTACGGCCATCATAGGTAAAAGTGGTAGCGGCAAAAGTACCTTGCTGAGCCTGCTCGGCGGACTTGACGCCGCAACCGACGGCTCTATCATGATTGACGACCGTAATATAACAAAGCTGCACGATCGAAAGTTAACACTATTTAGAGGTAAACAAATCGGCTTTATCTTCCAGTCATTCTACCTCATCCCCAATCTCAGTGCACTCGAAAATGTCATGATTCCCATGGAATTTGCAGGTGTGCGCCACCGAGACCGTCGCGAACGGGCGCTACGCCTACTCAGCCAAGTTGGCATTACCCCTGACCAGCAAAAACGTCATCCGGGCAAACTGTCCGGCGGCCAACAACAACGCGTGGCAATTGCCCGGGCACTTGCCAACCAGCCTAGCGTTATTCTGGCCGACGAGCCAACCGGTAACCTCGACAGCGAAACAGGTGATGAAATATTTCAACTTCTACAGCAACTGTGCAGGAACGAAGGTGTGACGATTATCTTAGTGACTCATGACCTCGCGTTAGCCCGACAATGTGATCAGACACTAAGACTCAAGGACGGCAGGCTCACGCAAGCCTAACTGCTCGCGGGATTGTTGTTTAGTATTTTCCACACAGCGTCACTCATGAACGTATCCCGCTGATTCCTCGTAGGGGACTCATTCGGCCCCTATACTTTTTGCCGAGTTATTAACCTAAACGTTCAGGATCTTCGAAGTATTCTTTCCAGTCTAGAATTAGCTCGGCAATTTTATCAGCTGCATCTTTTCGTGGGCTAAGCCCCATTCGGTCTGTGGCGACTTCTGTTAGATAGCTAGAAATGCCTGACTTAGATTTACTCTCAAGTGCCATACGCCATACACGATCAGATCTTTTGGAGTCTCGTTACGATGCCGCAGCACAGCAAGCGCCGTCGGGGCCGGGGGAGTTGAGCCATGGAATGGTGGTTAGCTTACTTAAGCGAACCTACTTTCAGTTGCCCTGACCTTTTGTAATTCATGATAACAACGCCGCTAGATAGCTTCTTGGCTTCTGTACATTCAAAAGCCGCCGGAATTGTTCCTTCTCCAAATAGACGCTGTCCAGAGCCAATCGTAACAGGGAATACCCGAAGATGTAGCTCATCTACTAGATCATTTTTGAGAAGTGTCTGGATAAGCCGACCGCTGCCCCATACTTGCAATGTAGGACCGTCCTCTTCCTTCAGAGTCTGTATCTTGGCCACAACCTCGCTATCGATATGTACCGATTCTTTCCAAGTAAGATCTACCGGCTTATCAGATACAACGTATTTCGTGGCTTTGTTAAAAGCGTCGGCTATCGTGCCCGACTGATGAGGCCAATAGGGGGCAAATACCTCGTAAGTCGTTCGACCGAGCAGTAAGTCGATTGGGTCGTTCAGCTCCTTATCAATTTCATTGCCCAGCGCCCCGTCGACATACGGAGCTGCCCAGCCACCATATGCAAAACCCCCTACAGAATCCTTTGGACTGCTGGGTGATTCTAAGACCCCATCTAGGCTAACCATCATTAAAACAACTATTTTTCTCATAGTATTCCTTCTTCTAAGCTCTAAGACTGCGTCTCAGCGGGTTTGTATGTTACCAAGAAAGAGCCGCCTTCGAGCGCTTTTACATCGACCAGTTCAAAATCTTTGCGATCTTTAAGGTCATCAAACAAATGATCACCGTAGTTGACTACAACCGGAGCAACTTGTATCTGATATTCATCGATAAGGTTCGCATCAGTCAATGACCGCACCAGCATCGGGCTACCGAAGATGATAATATCGCCGCCTTCGCTGTTTTTAAGATCTTTGACTTGCTCTTCAATATTACTGCCGGTTAGCTGCGTAGGAGCCTCGAAGTCGCCCCACTGTAGCTTATCAAGTGGGTTATCGCCAGTTACTACCACTTTATGAATACCATTTATCTTGTTACCTAGAGTTACAGTTGCTTCGCCTATATTTTGTCCCCAGTCTTTAGCGCTCGGCCAACCCTCCGGTACGGCGAGAACCTTGTAGGTGCCCCGACCCATTAGGAGAGTATCCACTGTCTCCATAGCTTCAAGCAGCGTTTTAGTGCCTGACTTCATATGATCAAGGTTAGTCCAAATGTTGAAGTTGCCCTTATCTGCTTTGGGGTCGCCAGTTACGACGCCGTTAAATGTACTGTTGATATAGAGAATAATTCTACGCATAGTGGTTACCTTCTTTCTGTACTTAGGATAGCACCCAAGAAAGGTATAAAATTGTACATTTTGGACAATAGTAAAATGAACGCTCTGCGAAGGCTTCGAAATAATAAGCCGGGAAATTCGCTGGGATGAAGGATATATGAAGACAATTAGTTTGACTTGCCATTGACGTGAGTGAGCAAACCATCGGCGACAGCACCGATAGGTTCGGTTGCATCAAGCGTAAAAGTTGTTGATGTGAGGGTTGCGTTCATTCTTTCATACAAAGTGAGTATTGACTGTCTTTCGCTGTCGGATTTGCCATATTCTTTTTCTCTAGTGTCTAGCCGGTGGATGAGAACATCGAGCGGGATAGTCATCCAGACATATTCGTCAGCGACAGCTTTTACTTCATCAGCGTTATCGATACTACCAAGTAAGAAGATATTTTTAGATTGTGAACGTAGTTTAAGCTCCTTCAGCGCTTTAGTTGGGTATATCCAGTCGTAGCCTTCTTTTTTAGCCTGTTCATAGTCAACTGGTTCGCCGGTTTGCTTTGAGTATCGGATGCAGTCGGTATCTGTATCGTGAGCTTCTTCACCTCGTCGGCGTAGCTCGTGCATTAGGGTAGTTTTGCCGGTGCCTGAAACGGCAGAGATGAAATATAGTGCCATAGATTATCCTATTCTTTATTAGTTTGATGAGTTGATGGATTTTGTAGAAGAGAAGTCGCCAAAACGGCGTAATATTAAATTCATAATAGCATACTATCCTGCTCATGTCAATGATGGCTGTGAATGGCTAGCGTCTGATACACTTGGCTATATGAGCGACATAGAACTTTTTATGCCGGACGAACCACCCGGAGATCGCTTTCATGAGTCCTGCGCCGCACTAGGAATTTGGGGTTTGCCAGATGCCGCTCAATACGCCGCCCGGGGATTGTTGGCTATGCAACACCGTGGCCAAGAGAGCACTGGTATTGTTACTGTCGATAGCGATTTTCATCGTTTTGTTGCCGCCGGCTTGGTACCCGAGGTACTAAAACCCGAGGTTCTATCTGATCTAACTGGCGACTACGCCCTCGGTCACAACCGCTATGCAACTTCTGGAATTTCCGGCGGTGTACACTGTGGACCAACAATTGAACGACATGCGGGAATTGCCATGGCCGTTAACGGCAATCTGCCCGATACTAGCCTACTCGAGAAAAAAATGGCCGATGCGGGCATCGATACCTCTGAACTTAATGACACCGAAATGATGTCAAACGCCGTTGCCTTGTACAAGATGCGCGGTCTGACTCTAGACGAAGCGGTAGTGCAGGCGTTCCCATTGTTTGAGGGAGCATTTTCTGGTATTGCCTTGGACGAAGGAACTCGAAGGATGGTGGCTTTTCGCGATGAGTGTGGCCTGCGACCGCTGTCCATAGGACGGCGCGGGAGCGGCTGGATAGTCGCCTCTGAGACGTGCGCCTTTTCGCCGCTTGGCGCCACATATGAGCGTGATGTTGAACCAGGCGAAATGGTGATTATCGATCAAGATGGTTTGCACCCTCATCAGGTTGCAGAAGCTCGACCACACTTCGATATCTTTGAGCTCATTTATTTTGCCGCACCGGATAGTGTGATGCTTGGCAAGAGCGTTCACAGCCACCGAATGGAATTTGGCCGTCGCTTGGCCCGTGAACAACCAGCTGACGCGGACATCGTCGTACCTATCCTAAACTCGGCAAAATCGGCGGCCTTTGGCTACGCGCAAGTAAGTGGCATACCGTTAGAGGAAGCTCTCATTAAAAATCCGTATATCCACCGCACATTCATACTGCCGACACAAGAGATGCGAGATGCGACAATACGTGATAAATTCCGTGTCATCCAAGACAGCGTGAGCGACAAACGCGTAGTGCTAGTAGACGACTCAGTGGTACGTGGCAGTACCACGCGCAATTTGGCTGTGATACTCAGGGAGGCGGGGGCTAGTGAAGTGCATCTGCGTATCAGCTCCCCGCCAATTAAGCATCCGCATATCTACGGAGTTGACCTAAAGAGTAAAAGTGAACTTCTTGCCGCCAAATACAACTTGGCCGAAATACGCGAGAAGCTGTGCGTGGAGTCTATTGGTTATCTATCGCTCGAAGCCATGGTAGCTGCGACTGGGCACCCGGCCGCCAGGTTTGATTTGTCGCCATTCAACGGTGAATATTCCAACCCTTCACACGCCTTGATTTGCAGGGACTGAGGCCAAACTCCATGATTTTTCACCCTTCCAATTGACATAAAAAAGAGCGTGTATCAAAGTTAATGAATAGAGGTTCACTAATTAGGAGATTCACACTTGGTACGCCCCGGTTAGTTACAGATAAGGAGATACTATGGGACAACTAATCACACAAATGAGTATGTCGCTGGATGGCTTCATCGCCGGTCCAAGGCCAGCGCCCGATAATCCGCTTGGCGATAATGGACTCCGTTTGCATGAATGGTATGAACTGCCTGGCAATCACGACTTTGGAAGAGACATCGAAGGTAGTACGGGTGCTGTTATTATGGGCAGTGTTATGTACTACGAAAGTTTACCATGGTGGAACGGCACTGGTCCGCTTGGTGACGATGTGCCTTGCTTTGTGTTGACCGAAAAAGGTCACGAGCCTAAGGATGCAGCCAGTGTGTTTACTTTTGTGACCGGCGGTATTGAAGAAGCGCTAGAGCGCGCCAGAGCAGTCGCCGGCGACAAGGACGTGCTTATTAACGGTGGCGCGAATACCATTCAACAGTACCTAAAAGCCAGTCTCATTGACGAGATGTATATCCACATCATACCTATACTACTTGGCGGCGGCACCAGTCTTTTCGGCGCTCTTGGCGAGTATATCGAGTTAGAGAAACTGCGTGTTGTTGATGAAAAGGAGGTAACGCATATGGTTTATCGGTTCAAGTAGTCGGGCAGGACTAAAAGTTTTTTAACACAATATAAGGAGCAAATTGTGAGAAAAATAGCTGTACTAACATTTGTAACAATGGACGGCGTTATGCAAGCACCAGGCGGTAAAGATGAAGACCTTTCCAACAATTTTGAATTTGGCGGTTGGTCTATGCCCTACTTCGACGAAGCGCTTGTGGCGGAGATGGAGAAAGAAAGTGGCGATGAGCCGTTTGACATGCTATTCGGTGGAAAAACCTATGGCATGCTAAAGGCGTATTGGCCAGACCATAAAGCTGATGGCGCAACCGGCCGGGGCATTAACAACGCCACCAAGTACGTTATCTCAGACGAAGATATTGACACAAACTGGGAGAAAACCGTTAGGATTAGCGGTGATGATATCATGGGCCAAATTAAGCGGCTTAAGGAATCAGACGGTCCAATGCTTCAAGTGCATGGGAGTGGCAAATTAGTTCAATCACTCATGCAAGAAGATTTGGTTGATGAGTTCTGGCTCAAGATATTCCCCATCACCGTCGGCAAAGGTAAACGGTTGTTCGAGGAAGGCACCATTCCGGCTGCTTTCAAGCTCACCTATTCCATGGTGTCGCCAAGCGGCGTTATTACCGCTTACTACAAGCGGGACGGGGGCCTGAAGCTTGACCAAGCCATTCAGAACTAGTGTCTACATATAGGTTCACTAAAGGAGAGTAAATAGAGCAAAGTAAAAGCACGTATGAGTATGTCGGTCGACGGCTTTGTTGCGGGACCGGATGCAAGCCAGGATAATCCGCTTGGCACGAATGGCCTCAAATTGCATGATTGGATGTTTGACAACCCCAACCAAGAAAATAACCTCTTGCCAGAGCTCAAGGAAAGTACTGGAGCGGCTATCATTGGCTACAACATGTATTACGAAGCCATCCCTCACTGGGGTGGTACCGGCCCACTTGGTGACGATATCCCCTGTTTCGTGCTTACTGCCGAGGGCAAAGTACCCAAAAATGCACCAGCAGCCGATAAAGATGTTTGGGTGGGCGGTGGCGCCAATGCGATCCAACAGTACATACAGGCGCAGTTGTTGGATGAACTCAGGCTTGATATTGTGCCTATTTTACTTGGAGGTGGAACGTCAATGTTTGGCGAGCTTGGCCAGTTTATGGAAGTTGACAAACTCGAAGTTCACGACGAGCCGAACGCTATTCATTTTACCTACCGTTTCGAAAAGGCGTAGCTACCATTACGCAGGTGCCTGTTGCAGGGCAGAGAGTTTGAAACGTCCTACCTCTCTTTTGCGCTCTTCCAAGCCACATAAAAAGCACCTTTTTACAGAGGTGCTTTTTAATGAATAATTTCATAGCTGGGCATAAAGAACGATTATAGAACTTTGGTGGAGCTAGATACCTTAGGCCTGGTCAAAAAAGTCAGTGACGAAGCAGTAACCCGTAAGGTTCAAAGAGTAATGATGCTGGCTAAAACCTACGTGACCGCTTGGCGTATCTGCTCAGTTGTTTCAAGAAAACCGGATGCATTGACATTCTCAAACTCAACCTTACTGTTTACGCCATTCAAGAGTATATATACTGACATACCTGCATTGATTGCCGCTTGAGCTCCGACGACCGTATCTTCAATTACGATGCAATCTTGGGGAGAGCAACCAAGCTGGCTTGCGGTCAGAGTATACACTTCAGGGTCGGGTTTGTGTTTAGCTACGTGTTCTTTTCCGACGATGCAGGCGAACTTATCAAAAATACCTAAGTGTTTGAGGAGTGTCTTCAGTACAACTACACCGCTGCTCGAGGCTACGGCGAGCTTCCTAGTCCCACTGTATGTTCTGATGAATTCTGTTGTTGCAGCAACGGGGGTAACATGATCAATAATTTTGTCTCCGTATTCATGCTGTAAAGCGTTTAGGATCTCTTTTAATACTCCCGGACCTAAATCTGGTAGGGATAGTGCAAAGAAATCCTGGGTAGTGCGGCCTATGATATCTCGAAATAGTTCATGGGGTATTTCAACACCGTACCTTTGCGCAAGCTTTTGAATCGCATCAAAGCGCGCTTGTTCACTTAGAACGATAACGCCATCAAAGTCGAAGATTAGTGCTTTGGCCACGGGATAATTATACGCTAACTGAGATAACTACCGTAAATATAAAGGAGATAGGATTCGAACTTTTTTGAAGCAAAAAGACTACAGTTGAACCTGTTTCACATAATCTCATGGCTGGGACTCAGGTACGATAGTATAGCTTTTTCTGATAAGTTCGGTTTTGACGCTTAGTAGCTATAGACGCACCGGCAACAGCGTAATAAAATAGCAGATTCTAAGGACCATCATCAATGTCTGAATTGCCACCAACCACCGGGCCACCCGAGCATATACTATATTTACTTAAAGACGCAACCACTAAGAAACACCGGTCGCCAATACATGACCCGCGTGACCCAAACTATTGGTGGCGCGTACTGCCCAATGATAATAGTCCATTCCATAGAAAGCCACTCGGCAGCATCCTAGGGTCAGCACAACGTATTTCACCCGGGGAGCTCATGTCCATCACCGAACGCCATTTCGATAAGCTGGCCGAGTATGGCATTGAAAATGCCAACGTCCAGCATGTTTTCAGCGAAGGCCCGCAGGGCCTGCGGCTATTTTCACTGAATGAGCACGTGACCGGCATTACCGATAGCGAGCTCAGCAAGAACAAGCAGCTCCGGCCGATGTTTCGCCTAATCGGTAGCCGCATACTGCAATATGCCAACTGGGTAGAAAGAACTAAGCAGCCTTTTCTATTATTTGACCTACCGCGTCCCAACCAGTACATATATGGCACCACTGTCAGTATCCCCGAGCCTGAAACGATTCTTTTTGACACTGATCCATTTTTAGAACCTAATAGTGACAATAACCTTAGAGAATTCCGCGACCGCGCCGACCAGATGGTGCACCGGTAAGAAATGATGGTATTTGCTCTACCCGATAAACATAAGGAATTCTTTACGGTGGTTCAAGGACCTTCACACGATGAATGATACAAAAGCCTTGGCTGGAGAGGATGGGCGGTAGACGAATCTTTGAGTCTAATGGTGCTAGTGACCTATTCCAAACTTTTGATAGCGTTCAGGCCGAGAATGTCGAGCAGGAAACGCGCACGCTGCTTGACGAAGATCACTAAGCAAGCTCAGCTTTTAAAATCTTGGACAAACTGGTCACGCTATTAAACTCGTAAAAAGATAGATAAGCAAGCGCTAACTGTCTAGGGCTTACCTTGCGTAAGCTAAAACCACTACCAATCGAGTGGATAAGGAGTGCATTGGCCAGCATTCGGCCGGTTCGTTTATTGCCGTCCTCAAAAATTTGTAAGTATGGTATAAGGGCCAAAGCTAGAAGCGCTCGCGCAAAGGGATTTTTAGCGCGACTAATGATGTTCAATACAGTATCGGCGTACTCCTTTATTTGGCGCGGATTTGCCAGCGGGGTGTAATTGCTAGCGGTGATCTTTACTAATTTTTGTCGCGGTATCTCTGCCCTGTAAAAGCTGTAGCAGAACGTATGAGCTGTTTTTGTTTATGCTTATCTTCATACGACAATTTTAGCATATTTTTTGAAAATAATTCGCTTTTTGTCGTATGGACTATTGAACAGCCATGTACAGGTATCTATCATAATGCATATGGCATTCAGTATTAATTTTAACGAGGAAAAGAACCAACTGCTGGGAGCAACGCGAGGCATTACTTTCGAAGAAATTATAGATAGCATACAGACAGGAGGCTTGCTCGCCGACATTGCTCATCTAAGCGAAAAGCGGTCCAATCAACGGGTATATGTTGTAAGAGTCAAAAATTACGCCTATGCTGTCCCATATGTGGTCAATATGTGGTCAATGCACAAAAGAAAGAGATACTTTTAAAAACTACCTATCCCAGCCGAGTATTAACCAAGACATATATACAAGAATGATGCCAAGCGGCAGCAGTTTGTAGATTCGTATGCGCGTAATTCAAATCGTCGGTTCGGTGTTTCAGCCATAATTCCTCCTGAATTGTAATGCTTTCGTATTACTGAGGTATGATTATATCAAATCGTAGCGGCGCTCGGTGCATCTAAAGTTAGATCTAGGGTATATAACATTGTCAAGGCTAACTCCCGGAAGGAGTTATACCCAAGAATAATCTTATGGCTGGAGCTCAGGGACGTTGACATAACTTTTTCAGATGAGTTAGATTTTGAGCCGATCGAGCTGAACTTAATCTATGAAGCGACAATGGCGGAAACTAACTTTTTCTTCGCAAACTAACCTTATGGTCATGCGCATTGACTTCAACTTTGAGGGCCCCAATAGGATTTATGACCTTTGCTATGTAATCCACGACCCCACGGCTGGTGGTATCGCTTCGATAAATGGCGAACGCAGTTCCCCTCTCGTCATTACGTGTTACATAGGCTTCTCCTGCGAGCGGCCCGCCACCATCTTGAGCTTCACGGCTAGAATTGGCAGTTAACGCTTTTGCGAGACCTTTGGCTGCAAGAGTATCCAGCGGGGGCTGTATTTCTACGCCTAGCAAGACTGGCTCTTGGAAGCCCCCTTCAATAGTAGCGAAGCTGATTGTATAGTCAGGCTCAGGGGACATATCGAATGTTGTTGGCATTCAATTATAATAACATATTTAAATTAATATTACAATGCATCTGTATTACTTCTAGTGGTTGAAAATGAGGGATAGCGCGCCGTGCGCTTCTCCGCTCAGCCATGCTCGAAGCAGGCTTCTGCGCGTGTCCTCGCTCCACCGAACCCCCGATTACGCAGCTGGCGCTGCTATCGGGCCTCCAAATCCAACACTCCGAACAAATATAAATTCCACAGACTTGCGCCTGTGTCATTTATATTGGCTGGAGACAGCGGATGGATTCCAAACTTTTGACCAAAAAACAGAGGCGGAGCTTGAGCAAGAAATTCAAGAAGTTCGTGCCTTGCTGGCCGAGGAAGATGATGAGGAATCTCAATGTTAGGTATCTTCAGAAAGACCGGTACTGCCGAATTAGTAAGTTCACGTCTTTATGATAGCTACACCTTCTATCGGGCATTTGAGCGTGATCTTAGCTTGTGCAGGCAGGAGCTTTTGATTGAAAGCCCCTTCATAACCGTTCGCCGTTTAGAGTCACTACTACCCTCACTACAAAAGCTGACTACTCGTGGTGTAAAAATAATAGTTAATACGAAGCCGCTTCAAGAGCATGAGGATTATCTATACTACGAAGCTCAAAAAGGAATAGCGATGCTGCAAAACATTGGGGTTGAAGTACTTTACACCGGCGGGCATCACAGAAAGTTAGCTATTTTTGATCGCCAAATATTATGGGAGGGCAGCCTAAATATTCTTTCTCAAAATGACAGTTGCGAAATTATGCGCCGGATTGAGTCTGCTGAACTAGCAAACCAGATGATTAGTTTTGCAAAAATGGATAAGTTCTTGCGAGCTTAACGGGAGCTACTACTTAACCCCATGAAATAGGTCGTCGATATTGACCTTTAATGCCTTGGCAATTTTCTCCAAGGTACTTAGTCGTACCCATCGTTTACCAGTTTCAATATAGGCGATAGTAACTACGCTCATGTTCACACGCTCAGCAAGTTGGCTTTGCGTGACGCCTTTGCTTTTCCTAACGACTGCGATGCGCTTGCCGAAGGCTTGTAACAGCTTTGTTTCGTTTGTTCCACTCATATTTCAAGCGTAGAGGTTATAAACCAATAGTTAAATAAACTAGTAGTTTATGTTTGAGTAGCATTGTGCTAGATTTATAGAGTAAAGATAAACTACTAGTTTAATACAAAATGGTCTACGAAAGCATCATATATAGGAGCAATCTGTGCATGACTTAGTGAGCGAACACAGGGAATTGGGAGGCGTTACCCTTTCTAAGGATTTAGCGCGTCATATGTCCAAACGCCTCGCAAAAGGAAAAGTTGCGATTATTACTGACCGCCCCTTGCCGCTGTTGAGTTCGGTAAGAAAACAATGGATAAAACTTATCCGTCTTGCACAACGTGAGCGGTCAAGCACATTAAACCATTCACGCCAGAATGAAATTACTCAGGAAATTCTACGCCTACAAAACGCTACATTTTCGATAGAACGGCCAATCGACGACCCTATAGCAGATATATGTCTCGCTACTATCGAACAATCTCTGTTGGCTCCGCCAGTATGTCGGACTCTATACGTTACATGCAACATACAAAGGTATGAGTTGCATATGGTAACGAGCTGGATGCCGCAAGGTGGACTGGTTGTAATTTATGGCGAATGAGATATGCCCACTTTGTCAAAACCAAACTGAGATACTAAGCACTAAGCCGCTACATACGACAAAAAACGCATTGCTGTATCTTGAACACTTCCGTAATAAGAACCAGGAGTATTTCGTATGTCTCTCGCTCGATAGTGGTCAGCGGCTTATCACTCGCCGCGTCATTACCATCGGTACGCTCGACATGGCACTGGCGCACCCGCGAGAAATATTCGCTGGAGCGCTCACCGACCGTGCTGCATCTGTCGTTATTGCCCACAACCATCCGTCCGGCGATGCTAGGCCAAGCCATGAAGATATAAAAACGACTCAACAATTGATAGCGGCCGGACAATTACTGGGCATACCGCTGCGAGATCATATTATTGTTTCCAAGGACGGACATTACAGTTTCAAGCAGCACTGCCTAATCTAGTTTGCTACTAGCGCTTATCAACCTCTGCCTTTATTTGACGATGAGCTACATCGGATCTCTTTTTCTCTTTCACGGCCTTAAAGCCTTGAAGTACAGTGTAGATAATATAGAGAAATAATAGTATCCAGAGTAATAATGAGTACGTCCGGAATGTGATGTGCATGTAGTTAGGCAGCTGAGAAGCAAGCAGGAGAACCGGAAACAAAAATAGACCGAATACAACATCTAGCATACAGGCATAGAAAACGAACCTTACCCATTGCCACCATTTGCGCGGTTTAGAACTTCTATCGTAATCACTGGTGAAACGCTCCGTGACTAACTTGAACTCCAAGGCTCTACTTTCATCTCCGTCCGCATGCTCTCTTGCTATCTTACCCATAGTCCATAGGTCAGCTTCTTTTTGTTTAAGGTTAGAAAAGCCAGAGGACTCCGACTCAAGTTCTGTCTTTCTGACAAAGAAAATGAAGACACCATTAGCAATCAGCAGAACTGACCCCCACCAAAAAAGTGCAGGGTGTACTACATTGCTCTTACCAAGCGATATAGCAATGCCGCCGATAGCAAAACACACCGCAGCCAGGGCGATGTACCAATCGGCTAGTTGGGACTTCACGAACTTAAAATTTTCAAGATAGTCACGACCAAGGGAATCTCTCATGCTTTCGTAGGTCTCGGCTTCTCGGAGAAACTTATTCTTATCTGCTTTACTTAAACTCATCGTTAATTCAAAGCAAGTAGAGTTTATATTGCGTAGCCGGGCTACAGCCAGCGTAAAAACGGTGAGCTGAATCGACCTTCTTAACCTGCGATAACGTCTGACCTTTAATTAAGTCTAGTCTGACAGCTACAGACTGCGGCGTTTTGCTAGCTGGGCATACATCAAAACCGGCGTCATGTGCGGTATAAGTGCCGATAGGAATTAATGCGCCAGCCGCTAGTAAAATAACGACAACCGCTAATGAAAGCCTCAGGTATTTGTTTTTTAGCATAGCTTGATTGTACCAGAAAAGCTTCGGCGATTTTTTGCATACTTAATTCAAGCAATGCGCGTCTGTCCATCGCTTAACATTACTTCAAAACATTTAGTCCGAATTATGGGCTATGATCGCCAAACTGTTACCATCTTGATTCAGCAGCATAAAGCCGAAGAGATCGAATGTCCATTTTGTGCTTGAGAAAGTATATATTGCAGTATCCGGCTTGATATAATTTTTAACCTGTTCTTTGTATGCTTTATGCAACTCGTTCAGCTTGCTCTCTTCGTCAAGAGAAAACCTTACGCCCTGTGATTGATCGTGGTCACCTTTATCAGCAAAAGCTCCATCAATTTCCTTCCATACATCCTCTGGACTTGCAGGGCCAACATACTTTATTTCGTAGTTAAATACTTGACTGTTCCGACCTGTATGCGGCGTGGCATATAGTTCTGTCACCCGTGGCAGTGCCTCATCTACTGTCTTACAGCCAGGTAATTCGTCGGCGGCAAAGGTTGTGACAAAATTGATACTGTCAGCGCCGTCATATAACTCGTTAATCTGTTTAATAGTTTCTTCCATTTCTATCTCCAATGTATGTTTACTTGCACTTTTCTTGTGTCCACTTCGTAACACTCGACTCTGCCGATAGCCCACTCAGACTAGCACCCAAACCCTGTGAGGGGTCATCTTTGATCTTCTGGAATACCTTTTGCAATGTTGTCACGTCAGGACGAATATCATCTGGTGAGACTTTTTCAAGAGCACTGAACGCACTAGCAAAATCACCCGGGTCACTCGAGCTATGTGTAAAGACGGAAACACTATACGAACTACCCTTAGCGTTAGCGAGTTTAGCGTTTTGTTCTTTATAGGTTTTACAATAGGATGCTACCGAGCGTTCTGGCGCAACACCTCGAAACAAAATAAATATAGTAATAAGTACAACTAATAAAATTACGATGCCGATAATGGTCTTTTTCGTGCCTGTAACGGTGGTATCTGAGTGTTTTGTTTTGGCTTCCATGTTACCGATTATAGCACCCACGTAAAGTGGTTATGTTTTGACATGCTATTTACCCTTTGTAAAGGGCGTGCTATAAAATAAATTGATTTTACCGAAGAGACAGATAAGGGGGACTACCGTGCGAAAATACAAATCAACGATCGTAGTAGCGATCATGGTAGCCGTCGGGTTGCCGCTTCTCATAGCTCATCCAGCACTTGCCGCTGACGGCAGTGTTTCGCAAGTCGAGAGCTTTATTAGAAATATTATCAAAGTAGTAGCCGGTTTGGCCGGTCTCGTAGCGACCGGCTTTTTTGTTGTCGGTGGCTTTGGCTACATCACGAGCTCTGGTAACCCAGAGCGTCTTGACCGTGCCAAGCATACGCTTATCTACTCCGGTATCGGCCTCGCAATCGTGATTGCGGCATTCGTTATCAGTAACATCGTGACAGACCTAGCAACAAGCGCCTTCGGAAAGTAACCGATGATATCGGTAGAAATGCCCATCACGCTGCTTGCTAACGCTTCAGCAGCATCTAATGCTATGCGCGGATATGTGACGCCAGTCATGGCGACACTATGCGTGCTTGCTTCGCTCGCCTGTGTTTTCTTCTTGGTAAATGGTGGCATTCAGTACATGACAAGTTCCGGGCGGCCGGACAAACTAGATCATGCCAAAAAGATCATCAGAAACGCTTTGATTGGACTCGTACTCGTAATTGCCGCAGCAACACTTACGGCAATCCTCAGCCACGCTTATACAAGTGCAGGCGGAGCAATGGGCGGCAAACTTCCCGACTTGCAGGCGATTGACCAAAAGCCAACCTCAAACGGCCTTGTTGATGTGTTAGTAAACGCAGTTGTCGGATTGCTCAGGAATATCATTCAATCCATCGGTGAGCCGTTTGTAACCGCGCTTGGGTACTTTACGAGCAGTACGCCACTTATGGGTGATAATTCCAGCGTCTTCAATATTTGGCTGGCCATCGTTGGCATTACAGATGTGCTGTTTATCGTAATCGTCGCCCTAATAGGTTTCCAGGTTATGAGCTTTTCGTCTCTTGGCTTGAATGAGATCGAAGTTAAACACCTCATTCCACAAATGGCGTTCATCTTCTTGCTTGTTAATACTTCGATATTTGCGATTGATGGCGTTATTGCTTTATCGAACGGAATGATTCACGCGCTTCAGAGCGGCTTCGTAAGTACCTCGATATGGGATGTCCTAGCGGATATAACCAAGAAAGCTTCTGACATTGGCTTGGCCGGACTTTTGGTTATGATCGCTTTCCTAGTACTCACAGTGATGCTGCTAGTCTATTACGTCGGACGACTCATCACGCTTTACATTGGTGCGATACTCTCACCGTTGGTTTTGCTATTGTGGCTTCTTCCGGCTTTTAAGGACTTTACGATTGCTGCGCTAAAAACTTACCTGACAACTATCTTTGTCTTATTCGTACATGTCGTGATTTTACTGTTAGCCGCCTCAATCTTTACTGGCATGTTGCATGGCGACACGAACGGCCAGCCAAACACCCTAATGGCGTTGATCGTCGGACTAGCCACATTACTAGCGCTCCTCAAGACTCAAGGCGTTATGCAAGAACTTTCATACGCGGCAAGTGCTCCACGAGCTGCTCGTGAACTATCCGGCTCATTTATGCGAGGTATTACCCATGTGAACCGTGCCCGTAAAGGTACTGTCGATGTGGCCAAGAGCGGTAAACGGACAATTGAAAAAGTTTCAGCAATGCGAGGTGGCGGCGCAAACTCTGCCGTTCGACAAGGTGCTTCCAGCAAGAAAGCCGATAATGCCGCGGGCAACAAAGCAGTCTCGCAAAAAGCCAAATCAGCCAAAGATGTTCCGCCTCTCAAAACTGGCGAAACACGGAAAGCTGCACCGACAGGAGAGAAGAAGTGAGAACAACAATCGTACCAGCTCAAATCACCACCGTCGAAGATAAGATAGCGGGCAACCTCGGAATATCACAACTATTGCTACTCATTACGCCGGTTTTCCTTGGCAGCGCTATGTTTGCAGTCTTGCCACCATTTCTCGGGTCAGCGCCATATAAACTCGTGCTTCTGGTGTGCCTGGCTGTACTATGCGGCACCCTCGCCATCAGAATTAAAGGCAAAATACTTTTGCTGTGGATTGTTGTCGTTGTTCGCTACAATATCCGGCCAAAATATTACCTCTTCGATAAAAACGATACACATTTACGAGATTTGCCACATGAGGTCAAGGCGGAAGAGGTAGAGGAAAATACAGCCACTCAGGAAGAAAATTACCCAATCTTGGCGCAGCTACCCACTGCCGAAGTCGTCAAGATCGAGAGTATCATAACCAACCCGCAAGCAAATCTGTACTTCAAGACTAATCGGAAAGGAAAGCTCAGTGTTCGCGTTACAGAAGTCAAATAGTAGAGCATCAGCTCGCCGCCAGATAGACATAAAAGGCGTCCAGGATGGAATCCTTTTATTGCCCAATAACCAATTTAGAGTAGTGCTCGATGTTTCCTCGGTAAACTTTGAGCTTAAAAGTGAAGATGAGCAGGATGCGCTCATTGATACCTATGAGAGTTTTCTTAACTCACTGCCGTGCCCATTGCAACTGCTGGTGCGTATTCGCGAGCTGGATATGGATAAGTATCTTCATGACCTAGAAACACGATACTCCAATGAAAAAGAAGCGATCTACCAGTCCCAGCTACAAAACTACAGCGAGTTTGTACAAAGTCTCGTTACAGACAATAAGATTTTGTCTCGCCGGTTTTATGTCGCGTTGCCCTACGACTCAAAAGATAGTGATTTCGCAGCAGCCAAAGAGCAGCTTGGGATTATGAGCGACATCGTAGCAAAAGGGTTGATGCGCCTTGGTATCCAAAGCCGCCAGCTCGACAACCTCGAAATACTGAACCTATTTCAGACGTTCTACAATCCGGCACAGGCCAAGCGTCAACCTATCAAGGAACAAGTCATTCACTTGCTCAATAATTCTTACATTCGGAAGGAGCAGCCATGATTGAACCGCTAGAAAAACTCGTGCAGTGGAAAAAGCAGCGCGACGAACGGCCGAAAGAGCTAGCCTTAACGTTTGGCGAGCAAGACCAAGTAGATGTGCTCTCGTATGAAGGGCTTGAAGAGCAAGCCGATCATTTGGTAATTGATGGCCAGTTTCTGCGAACATTGTTTATCTCCGGCTATCCTTTTGTTGCTTCTTCTGGCTGGCTCGATAGCCTAATTCACTTCAACCACAACGCTGACATTTCGTACCACATTCACGAAGTCGATGCCGTGCGAGCACTCCCAAAGCTTCACCGAAAAATTACCGAACTGGAATCTACCCGACGCGCCATGATTCGTAGGGGTGCAGTGGTTGGCTCCGAAGTAACCGACCCGTTAGAGTCGGCCATGGAACTACGCGATAAAATCCAGCGTGGTCAGGAAAAGCTATTCCAGATGGCAATCTACATTAACCTGCGATCTGACACGCTAGAAGAGCTCAACAAGACGACAAGGATGCTTGAAAATGCGTTGGCTGCCCGCCTCTTCAATATCAAGACGGCTCGTTACCAACAGCTTGAAGCACTACAGTCTATCTTGCCTCGTGGCGAAGATGCTCTTAGCCAAAAGCGTAATCTCGATAGTTCGTCGGCGGCCTTGGCTTTCCCGTTTATGTCGTCCGAACTCGTGCAGGAGTCGGGTATTCTTTACGGCGTCAACAAGTCTAATAACTCGCTGGTGATTATTGATCGTTTCGCGCTCAATAACGCTAACAGTATTGTATTCGCTCAGTCCGGTAGCGGTAAAAGCTACGCTACAAAAGTAGAGATATTGCGCCAACTCATGCAGGGCACGAAAACGATTGTTATCGACCCCGAGCGTGAGTATAAGCGCTTGGCCGATTCGGTAAATGGCACGTACATTAAGCTTTCTGCCAAGTCACAAGAAAAGCTCAATCCATTTGATCTAGCGACAACTTACCATAGCAAAGACGACCTTTCTGAACACACCCAGGACTTAACGGAGGTTATTTCACTGATGGCCGAGGGGTTGAGTGCTCGCGAGAAGGCAGCAGTCGATAAAGCTATCCTTGCTATTTATGCCAAGGCTAAGAAAGAACCACCGCTACTAGAAGATTTGTACGCCAAGCTAAAAGACCTCGGTCAGCTTAAACTGTGCGAGAGATTAGAGAAATACATCAGCGGGTCACTCGCCAACGTTTTCAACGCTCAAACTAATATCAAGCTCGATAACCGTCTTATCATTTTTGATATCAAAGACTTACCCGAGAGTCTACGCCAAATCATGATGATGATCATTTCTAACTTTGTGCAGAACCAAGTTAAGGCAAATCCTGAAAAGCGTCTCTTGGTCATTGATGAGGGCTGGTTATTGCTTGAGCACGAGGAAAGCGCCCGCTTCGTGGCCGGACTAGTGCGTCGTGCTCGAAAATACTACCTTGCCGTGTCGATCATATCCCAGCAGGCTAATGACTTCCTAAAGAGTGACTACGGCCGCGCTATTGCCTCGCAGAGTAGTTTGCGTATTCTGATGCGCCAGGACACGACAACCATTAAAAACGTCGCATCAGAGTTTAACCTTAGCGAATATGAAGAAAGCTACTTACTGACATGCGGAAGAGGTGACGCCCTCATTATGGCCGATCAAAACCATGTGGCCGTGAGAGTTGTGGCTTCGGAAAAAGAGCACCCACTCATTACTACTAATCCTGCCGAGCTGTATAACCCGTGATTCAAGTTCTGCTGATTACTCGATCTGTTGCCAAAATCCCTTTCAAAAAAGAGATGGCTATAGTATTTGGCGTTATCAGCATTTTAATATCACTGCCATTTTTTGCCATCGTGGCACTGGCTGACCCTAGCACGTTAGTTGACTCGGCACTTAAACTTTACGATGGGCCTGTCTCGACAAATAACACGTACACGTTTGGCTACTGCACGTTTTGGGCGGCCAAGCGTCGTGAGGAAGTCGGTAAGCCAATTCCTAACAACTGGGGTGATGCTCACACTTGGGACGATGGCGCACGAGCGGCTGGATATCTCGTCGACCATACGCCAGTGCCATATGCCGTCATGGAAACTGACGCCGGAGACCTGGGACATGTTGCATTCGTCGAAAGTGTTTCGCCTGATGGAACCTGGAAGATATCGCAGATGAATGCACCTGGCTGGGATGTAAAAACAGAGCGAACATATACTGCCGCTGACGCTCAAAGATTTAACTTTATCCACTAAAACTATGAATATACTAACGAACTACCTACGCATATCTGACAACTCCTTTATGAGAGGAGTGGTTATCCTAGTATGCCTAATAGTCACGGTAATCGTTATCAGAGTCGGCCTTAAACTTATGGCGATGCGGCGATTGATGAAACAAAAAGCAGTTCTCTTAGAATTAACACCTCCCGCTAATGTGGAAAAATCAGCCGAAGCAACACAACGACTTTTCTCGATCATACACGGCTTGAACGATAGCCGTACTTGGCGTGACAAGCTGTTCATGCGCCACCCACTATTTTCTTTAGAAATAGTATCGACTCGGGAGCAAGGTATTCGCTATGTAGTAAGAACGAATGAAGATCATGCGCCAACGCTAGAACATACGGTCGCCGCTTATTTGCCAGATGTTAAGTTTAGGCGCACCGAAGACCATTTACACGTTGCCGGTACGCGCGTCCTGGTATTTAGGCAAAGTAAGCATTTTGCATATCCTCTCCAAACTCAAGACGTATTGCAGGAACATGACCCTATGGGTTATTTGGCTGGTGCAATGACAAAGCTAGCATCAGGCGAGCAAATTACGTTTCAGATCGTTTTATCACCAACAAAAGTCCGAGAGGCCGATGCTATATCTAAAAGGTTACTCCATAACGAGGAGTTGCTTTCACGGCTCGGCCGCAGACAAATGCGAGGCATAGGCTGGTTGTTTAATGGTATCAACGATATTCTCTTTGGTATTCTCGATGCCGTTGGAGATATCGGCGCACCAGCAAAAACAACGCGCACGGTTCAGACACAATCGCAACACAAGCAACAAGTCGATGCCAAAATCAAACCTGCCCGGACGTTAAGTGTTTTTGAGCAGGAACTGG